>Ga0206130_10008566_pt1 | contig 10938 bp, 12 predicted proteins | sample Helgoland_Spring_9_FD_148637 | JGI IMG/M metagenome (GOLD analysis project Ga0206130, IMG submission 148637) | Pelagic subsurface seawater microbial communities from Kabeltonne, Helgoland, North Sea - Helgoland_Spring_Bloom_20160512_1 | ecosystem: Environmental > Aquatic > Marine > Epipelagic ...
TGACTTGTGTAGTGGGATTAGTTTGTTGCCATATAGTGACCATGTATATCAACAAGCTCCTTATGAGGACATCGACGCTGAGAAGTATGATGAGTTAGTAGCAGCAATGCCAGTGGGTGTGGATTGGAATGACCTAGAGAAGTACGAGGAAGAAGATAACACGACAGGAAGTCAGGAGTTAGCATGTGTAGGTGGGGCATGTGAGATAGTGTAAACTCTGTAGGTACTAAAAAGCCCTGTGTAGATGACTGCACAGGGCTTTTTGTTTACTCTTCTTCTTGTCTTTCCACTTCTCTTGATATATCGTCTTGGATAGCTATTAACTTAGCTAAAGCAACACCGTAAGCTCCTTTCTTTGATTGCGAAGTTTTATTCACGTTTGTCAAAGCTGTTATATATTTAGGGTGGGTCATGGCTCTTGCTAATAATTTAGGAGCTAAGATAAAAGACGTAACAGCTCCTGGCAGAGAATCTGTAGTAGAATAAGCTGCGCTTCCTGCACCGCCTGCTAACAAGACCCCAGCTAGTCTGTTATTAAAGTTTCCTCTCGTAGCTTGCTTCTCTAAAATCTCTTCAACTAGGTTAAGACCTTTATCTAGTCTTTTGTAACCTTCATTTCCAAGAGTAGCTACAAGTCTTGATTTAAGCTCTCTATCTACATTTCTTCGGCTTATAGCGGATTTATTTAATTGCTGTATGTTCTGAGGAAGCAATACCTCTAAAACACCGCCTTGAACTTTAGGCCACAACTCTACCGCCCCTTCTCCTTGTCTTGTTTTAGACAGACTTAGTGCTTTTTTCATCCGTATTATTTCTTCTGGAGCTGCTTGAGCAACCATTCTACCAACTTCAGAAGGATTCTCCGCTTCTACAACAGACTGTACAAACTTGTTATTAAACCTGTTTGCTCCCATCTTACTAAACGTTCTGGCTCTCTTATAGGCTTTCTCTATATTTCCAGGATATTTAGCAGCAGCGTCATCAAAAGATTTCTGAACTTGTCCTATTATCTCAGGCAGCCTTACTTTAATAGGGCCAGAGAATGTCTTATCTCTCTGTAGTCTTTTAAGTTCTGATAACAGCTCGTGAGTGTCCCTAAAAGACAGTTCTTTTGCTCCTGCTCCTACATCACTGAGTAGCTTAACTCCCTGTCCTGTAGGGTCTACAGTACCTCTAGTTTTCATTTCTTTGACAAGTGTCTGCATGTCTTCTCTTACACCGCCTAAAGAAACAGGACGCTTAAACTTAGCTACCTTTTCTACTGGCTGTCCAGCCCGCATAGCAATTAAATCTGCACCAGTTAAAACATCCTCAAAACCTTCAGGAATCTTGTCTGTTGGGACTGCTTTAGCTGATCTCTCTTTAGCGACAAACTGCACTGCTTTATCAAGCTCGTCAAACATTACCCCTGCCGCTTCTCCATGCAGTTTTTTACCGTCTTTAAGAGCGTGTCTAATTAACCTAGCCATCCCTGCGTTTTCTAAAGATGCTCTGGAGGCTCCTGCCATGTCAGCAATAATATCGTCATAGTATTTAACAACGATGTCTGCCTGATCTGAGGCAAGTCTATCAAACGGCCCTGCGGATAATCTCGATCCTCGTAAAAGCTCACCTAGAAAAGAAACTACTCCATTGTCTACCATCTGGTCTAAAGCAAGAGTAGAGCCTTCTTTCTCTAGTATTTTCTGTAGCTCCTCAGAACCTTCTTTTGGTTTGAACTTTATAAGACTGAAAAGTTTAGAGCCTCCTTTTACTAGACTGTTACCAGCTACGTCCCACATAGCCTCTTCACCGCCTGCCCGTAAAGCATCTGTTAAAGAAGCGTTAAGCTCTGCGTCATTGGCTGCGTTTCTTACCCGCCTCTCTCCCTCATAACCAACGACACCGCCTGCTGCGGCTTTTAAAGCAGATTGAGTAAGACCGCCAAGAGCGCCTCCCGTCTTTCTAAACGCCTCTATTCCTGCTGGAGTTCTAGTAAGAAGACCTCCTGCTATAGCACCGCCTGTCTGTCCTATTTTAACGCCTGTCTGAGTTCCTCCTAGGAGAGGCGCAATAGCTCCTGCCACTCCTTGACCTATCTTTGACATTTCTTCAGATACTGGAAGTGCTTTAGGGGACGTTCTTCCTAATGCTTTATCTACAGCCTCTGATTGAGCTAGAGCATCAGGTTGTGCTAGTAAATTCTCTATTAAAGCCAAATCTTCTTGGCTGTACATAGACTGTAAAGTTTCCGCATCAAAGTCAGCTAACGCCTTTTTTAATTCTTGTGACATTTAGTCTCTCCTTTCTGACTTTATTGCTTCAAGTATACGATCAACTACTGCTTTGTTTTCTTGTTGTGAAACAGTTAAATTTGAAACATCTTCTTTATACGTAGGGGTTGCGGTAGCGTTTTCATCAAAATAAGATTTAATATCTAAACCGTTTTGCTTTAATAGCGTAAAATTCATTTCTTGGCTGTCACGCTCTCTTTGAATAATCTGTGCGATTTTTGCTTTAGCAACAGCAGGTGACGTTTCTCCACTAAGTATTCCTTTACGGAGTTCTTTAAGTTCTGAAATAGCAGCAGCAGCGCCTGTAATATCGTGACGTTTTTGATTGAAGTAGTTTTCTAAATCACCAAACAAAAGACCTTGTTCTCCAGCAAATTCTTGTAAATTTAAACCAGTCCTTTCTTTAATAAAATCGTTTAAAAAGTCTCCTCCTAGCCCTGAAAAACTACTTAATGTTTTCCCTGTTCCAGCAAGCCCTTTACCCAAGAAACTAAGATAGGTGTCTATGCTTTCATCAGTGATTCCTTCTAAAACTTTTAGCTTACTCCTAGAGCTTATAATATCATCACGAACAGCTCTAAATTCTTTAGGAGTAAATTCAGAAATACCAGAACTTACGTCTTGTTCTGTGCGTCCTGTGATTGTAATTTGAGCGTCATCAGGAAGTATAATAGGCTGTCCTGTTTCACTGAAAGATTTGCCTTGTTCGTTAAACCCAACCATTTGAGTCTGTGTGTTACCTTTGTCATCTGTGTAGGTTATATTTTTATAGGTTATCTTGTCTTTTTCTTCTTCTTTTATAAACTTATCTATGTTCCCTGCGTTTATAGCGCCAGACATTACTGCTGCACGTAGTTTGCCTCCTTTATCACTATACTCTAGCTCTAAAAAATCTGCTAAAGAACTTCTTTCAGCTTTTAACGACTCTGCTGTTCGTAACTGCTGAACTTTCGCCGCAGTTTGTGCTGCCGCTGCTGGGTTGCCTTGTACCTGCTGTACTTGAGCCAGTTTAGTTAAATCAAGTATCTGCTGCTGAGTTGTTTTAGCTACTCCTTCTTTATCTGTAGGGCTGTTTAGCTCAAACATAGCACCCTGTATCTTTTCCTGCGGAGAAGGCTCACCACCACGTAACAGTCCACCTAGACCTTGCTGTAGACCTCTGCCTCTAGCTGCCATAAACTCGCCATAGAAGTTAGGAGAACCAGGCACAGCTTGCTGTATAGGCTGCTGTGTGCTGCTAATGCCTGTTAGTAATCCTGCAATATCTTGTCTAGCCATTTCCTTAACCTCCAAAATTAAACAGCGAACTAAACAATCCTGCTGCTTCGCCTAAATCAATTTGTAACTTACCAGCCTGTAGCTGTTCAGCGTATGTAGGCTGTTGACCCAGTAGACCACCAAGTAGCTGTTGCTGTTGAGCAAGACGTAGTTGATTAGCTAAGTTCTCGTAGTTCAAGCCAGTCTCTAAACCAACTCTACCTACCTGAGACTGTAGCTCAGCACCAGTTCTACGTCCAATGTCAGCAAAGCCAGCAGGTATTTGACTGGTTTGTAGAAGATTAAGAGCTTCTCTCTGTGGCTGATAACCAGAACTTAGTAGTCCTGTAGCGCCTGCTAGAGCTTGTTGCTGCTCTGCTAGTGCCTGAGTCCTAGCACCTAAGTTAGCTCGTCCCATAGCTTCCTGACGCGCAGTCTCTTGTGCCAGTAGCTCAGGAGAAGAACCACCGTAAGCCGCAGAGCCTAAGCCTAGACGACCCTGTGACAGCATACGCTCTTCTAGTGCTAGACGCTGACGCTCCTCTTCAGGACGCTGTGTAGCTCTTATTTGCTCGAATATAGCCGCTTGCTGCGCTGCTGGGTCTTGACCTACCTGTCCAAATAAACCCGCTGCTTGGCCCTGTAGCTGCGCCTGTAGAGCCTGTTGTTCTGGTGATAGGTTTACAGCAAACCCGCCAGTTAGGTCTGTAGCTACGTTAGCCAAGCCGCTTGTAACGGTGTAAGGTTTAAACTCTGTACCTGCGCGGCCTTGTTCTGCTAAAGCTGTTGATCTTAGTTGAGCTTCACGACCTAGTGCTTGTACATCTCCTATGGCTTCTCTGCCTAAGAAATATTCACCGCCTGTGCGTAGTGCCTGGTTAACAGTAGAGTTATTTAGAAAACCTAGTATGTCGTCAAAAAAGCCTGCTGGTTGCACAGCTCCTGCGCCACCTGTGCCTGTGTAAGAAGGGCTTCCTGGATCACCAGCTCCTGGGTTTGCTGTATAACTTAAGACGTCACTCATTAGTAAGAACCTCCAGTAATTGTACCAGCCGTTAACGTACCTGATACATCTAAGGTTACAGCGGTAGTTGTTCCAGTTAGCGTAGCATTAGCTGAATCAGCCTTTGTAGCACTCGCTATCTGTATGTTGTTAAACTCAGTGTCAATCTCTGTTCCTCTCACAATCTTCGCAGCATTGCCTGAAGGGAGAGAATCCTTTGTAGCAAAGTTAGTTGTCTTAGTGTAATTAGACATTTAGATAAGTCTCCCTAGTAGAGCATGTATGTCGATTTTTTGAATTGAGAATGGAGCACCGTTGACTTCTGCTTCTATGCCAATGGTTACTACCTCACCACTGCCGCTGGTGTTAACCTTTGGAGTGTTGATGAGAATAGAAGAGGTGTACTCGCCTGTGGTGTTATACTCAGCTATACCATACTCAGCAATGTTAGACTCACCGAATGTAAAGGCTTGCTTAGTGTAGTTAGCTGTGTAGTCATAGCCCCAGTTAAGTGTAGTAGGCGTGTTCTGACCACCAATAATAGTCAAGTTAAACTTCTTTAGGAACTTTAGATTAGACGTGTTACCAAAGTCCATAGGGTTACTGAAGTAGCGCATCTCGTACTTGTTAGCACCGTCCATGTAGCCTGTGTACTTAACAATACCTGAAGAAATGCCTATGTAGATAGTACCACCCTCTAGCACAGCAAAGGACAGAGGATACATACCTGACCACGTAGTAGCTCTGTGTGAACCATCCTCTAAAGACCTACGCATGTCAAAGCAGTACACAGTGTTGCTGTCAGGTAGTGTTAACAGGTAGAAGGCTTCTTCAGAGCTGTACAGTGACTTGATAGGATTAGTCTGTAAAGGAATCAAAGACACCAAATCAGTGCGTACATTCTTGCTAATGTCCCGCATAGGCATGGACTTCTCTTGTATAGTCCTGCCAAAGCTACGTACACCTGTCTCAGACAAGAAGATGATGTCAGTGCCTGTGTGCTGTACTGAGTCACGAGCTATGCAACCAACGCCTTCTATGGTGTCTGTAAGCGTCATATTAGCGGGAGAGGAGGCTCCTGAGTACACCAGTATAGACTTCTTGCCAAAGATGATTAGGAAGCCATTGTGAGCCGCTAGAGCCGTTATCTCGTCAAAGCCTGTAGGCCATACTAATGTAACGTCTAACGAGCCTGAAGTGCCTCCTGTCCAAGCATGACCGTTAAGTGTGTCAGACCAGTATACCGTGTGCTTGTCACCTGTAATGTCAGCTACAAACAATTTACCATAGGCTGCTAATACTTCATTGCCCTGTGGTGCAGTTCCTGTGCTGTGGCTATGTGCTGACATTTTTTCTAATACAAAAGAACCTGACTCATCTGTGCCTATCAGCGGCTCATTGCCTCTCTGGAACATGTACACATGGTTGTTCAGTGTTACTGTTTTCCAGTTGTTAGCTGAAGGAGTATAGCTACTAGGAGTAATATCTGTTAAGGTTGTAGTACCTTTGAATACTTTATTGTTACCTGCTGACAGTATGACCTTATCGCCAGATTTATCAATAAACTCGTACATGGTTTCTATACCACGACTAGTACCTAGTACAGAAGAGCCATTAGTAGAAACTTCTACCCAGCCCTTACGCGCACCAATACGGCCTAGCTTGTCAATAACGCAGTTGTCTGCAACAGCAGCAAACGAGGGATCAACACCTATTGGTGAGTCCTGTGTATTAAGACCAGCAAAGCCTGGAGCAGCTACTGTGATGTTCTGTAGTTGTTGTGCCATTAAGAATACCAGATAGTTTCTTCAGGGTGTTGTGACGCATCAATAGCGATAGCGTCAGACAATGTTCTGTCAGCAAGTCCAAACAACTCTGCTGCACTTGTACCACCAGTCTCTCCACGCTCTCTAGCACCTAGTGCTGTAGCAATCTGCACAACAGGTGATGAAGGCACTGCCAGAGTCTCTGTATCTTCTGTGAAGTCTGCTGTACGTAGTACCACGTTAAAGCGTAGCTGATACACACCGTCAGGCTTGGGATAGATGTCCACAGCGTTGTCACCAGCAGCGTTAACACCGTTGAAGCTGTAGAACTGTGGAGAACCCAGAGGAGGTGTCTCAATCAAGAAAGCGTTGTCCATCCAGCGAGAAGGGCGGTACTGCATGAAGAAGTCTGAGGTGTCGTTGATAACGTCTAACAGCTTCATCCTGTTCTGTGAGCCAGTCAACACATAGTTAAAGGTTGTAACGTCTGTGGTTACAGTCAGTGTAGTACGCAGAGCTGTCCAGTCATAAGCATCTTCTACGGAGCGTTTAGCGTCATTAACAAACTCTCCAATAAGTTTAGAGTAGCTGTTCTGAGAGACTGATGTTACTTCATCTTCTCTGAGTCTACGCAATACGCTGTTTACTAGTTGTAAGTATGTCATTACAAAGAAACCTTCTGTGAGTCTATCCACTGCTGTAGCAGTTCTTCTTGAGTTAATTGTCGTGGTGGTATGTTAATTTCTAAGCCACTCTCGTTTGTTAGCATACGTGGCTGTGTAAACTGTTCTAAAGGCCGTTGCTCCTGATACTGGAAAGGCATTAGCTCTGGTACAGGTGCTAAGCTAAATGGTACTAGCTCTTGCGTAGAACCTACTTGTGTTTCTAGCTTCAGCATGTCACCAAAGAGAGAGTCTGTAGTTCGTGTAGCAGGCGCTGCTGCACCTGTTCCTATGCCGCTGCCTGATCCTCTTCCAGAACCATTACCGTTACCATCTCCAGAACCATCTCCGTCTCCGTCACCATCGCCAGTTCCAGTGCCATCACCGTCTCCAGTACCGTCTCCAGTTCCGTCTCCAGTTCCAGTACCGTCAGTACCGTCAGTACCATCAGTGCCGTCAGTACCTGTAGTACCGTCAGTGCCGTCAGTGCCATCTGTTCCTGTACTAGAGGTAGTAGAGGTTGTTGTTGTGGGCGTAGGCGTCGCTGTTGTTGTTGTGGGCGTAGGCGTCGCTGTTGTTGTTGTTGTGGGCGTAGGCGTCGCTGTTGTTGTTGTGGGCGTAGGCGTCGCTGTTGTTGTTGTGGGCGTAGGCGTCGCTGTTGTTGTTGTTACAGGAGTAGGTGTAGGTGTAGGCTCTTCAAAAGGGTCTGCATTAAAAGGGTCTACATTAAAAGGGTCAAGAGCACTAAAATCTACAGGCGCAGGCGTAGGCGTAGGTGTAGGTGTAGGCGTAGGTGTTGGTGTAGGTGTAGGTGTAGGTATAGGTGTATCTTTTGATTCAGTATAAGTACCGTCGTTCCAGTTTATATCATAAAAAATGTCTCCGATCTGTACTTGCCAGTTTCCTTCTTTACCCCACACAGCTCCGTCGGAACTTCCAAGAACTATAGTATCTTCTAGTATCTCTCTATCGTCCCAGCGTGTTCTTTTTCCATTAGGGCCTTTAAGAATAACTCCTTCATAGCCGCCTGTATTTGTTCCTCCTGAGTCGCCAGCAGTAGGCGCTGGAGTAGGCGCTGGAGTAGGCGCTGGAGTAGGCGCTGGAGTAGGCGCTGGAGTAGGCGCTGGAGTAGGCGCTGGAGTAGGCGCTGGAGTAGGCGCTGGAGCAGATGCACCACCGCCAGCTTCTCCTCCTCCTTCAACGGGTATAATTGGCGGAGGTATTACTACTTCTATAGGAGGAGCTTCAGGATCATCTACAGGATCAAACACACCATCAACTACAGGGGCTGTGCTAGAGGGGCTTTGTGGACCACCACCTGTAATATCTACTACTTCTCCGCCGCCACCAGTAACGCCAAATTCAGAGTCTCTTGCTGCGTTTATAGCTGCTATGGCTGCTGCTAAATCATCGTCATCGTCTTCTAGAGCATCGTCACCTACGCCATAACCACCAACCGTAAGAGATACTGTATCACCTGCTGCCGCCATCTCTGATAATGTTCTAGGAGCTGTAGTGCCAGTAATAGGAGAGCCGCTTGACGCTGTAAAACTGCCTGAAGAGTTGTATAATTGAACTGCACCTGCTGCTAAGTTTAACCAGTCTTGTGTAGTTAAAGTTTGTCCCGCTGCTGCGTTTGCTGCTGACAACACTGCTTCTGAAGCTCCGCCAGTAAAGGCAGCAAGAGCTGCTCTAACAATAGGAGGAAAAGCTCCTGAAATGCTTCTATCTTTAGGAACAGCTACTGTAGAGTAAGTACCCACAGGGCCGTAAGCCTGATAAACAACGTCACTACCTTCTTTAGCTATGCCAGCAATAGAACCTGAAGTTCCTGTGTTTAAGTACAGCTTCTGACCGTTTACTTCTTTAAACAGGGGTATGTCGTTATCTTCAACAAAGTCAACAATGTTTGTATCTACAGATTCTGTGTAGTAGTCTTTAACATTACGAGGGTCTTGACCTAGCTTATTAATGTCTGCGCCTTTGATACCGCTATAGTCACCAGACTCTATGGCTGCTGCGCTTAGAGCACTGCTCTGACCTTGTTGCTGTTCTACGAAAGATGCTAGATTATTTAAAGACTCTTCAGGTGTCTCATACTCAGGAACACCTGCTAAAGTAAGGGAAGGAGAGGAGGTAGGCGTAGGACGCTTTTCTTCTCTAACAGGTATACGAGGCTCAAAGGTTTCTTTATCTGTGTCAAAAGAACTAGCCAAAGACACAACTTCTTCTTCAGCTCTAGGCAGGTCGAAACCTGAAGCGCGTCCTCTACTTAATGTAATGCCTCTTGCCATTATCGTTCTCTCTGTACGCCTTTAGTTTTTTCTACTGTACGCATAGCGCCTAGTCCTAACATACCCATTAACACACTAGTCAGCAAGGAGCTGTCAACAGGAGGAACAGTAACCCATATACCCAGAATAGGTGCTAAGATGGTAGAGTATAGAAGAGCTAGTCCACATATCCATCCTATAGCTGGTCGCCAACCTGCTACAAATAAACTCTTATGTGCTGCTTCAGCCTTGTTGACTTCTAACTGGCCTTTAGCTAATTCCTGTGCATGTTTCTCCGCCATAGTCGCTAACTCAAACGCTATAGCATTTTTCTTGTCCTTATCCTCTACGACTTTATCTAAGAGGCTAGTAACAGGGGCTATCAAGGAATTCAATATAGTCATATATTATACACTATTTTTAGCTATTTGTCAAGTGGTTTGTTCTTGCCCAGGATACCTTGCACAGTATCTGACTCGTATATCCTAAGACCTAACCACACAATAGTCAGCAAAGATGCTGTAGGTGGTAGCCAAGCTGCTAGTGACATCAATGCTGTAGATGCAGCAGCAACGTCTAGTATGTCTTTAGTAGACTCTTCCATTACCATGATAACGTCCTTGTTTACTGTTTAGCTTTGTTGTTTAAGAAAGCAAACTGCTCTAGGATTTTGTAAGCCTTAGCAACAAACTCGTCATCCTTCGGAGTCTCTGTGTAGTTACATATAACACTAGCGACAGTAACCAGTGAAGTAGCAAGCACGTACATGTCAAGTAAGTATTCCATTAAAGTGTTCCTGTGTTAAATAACCAGTATGTGCCAACAAACGCAGCAAGGACTACTATAGTAGCTAGTACGTTCTTAACTGCGTCACTTATCTGACGTTGCTTCTTGAGCTTAGCCAGCCGTATCTTCTCCAGCTTGTGCTTGTGATCTAGCAAAGACTTGTTCTGGATCATCAGCATGTCACGCCAGACCTGCTTAGGCGTTATCTTCTTAAGCTCCTTCTCCTGCTCTCGTATGGCGTTCTTAGCCCATGCAAGCTCCAGAGCCTCTTCCTGTGTTAGTACATGATCGCCTGCCTTCGTAGCCTCTTCAATGCTCTCTACAGCTACCTTGCTGTCAGTGAGGCTAGTAAACAATCCCGACAGACCTGACAAGTGATCCCCAGACTCTTTAACGGTAGCAATGCCATCGTTAAGAGCCTTGAGGATACCTACAACTGCTGAGATTTCTGCAATCATTACCAAGGAGTTCCAATAGCTAACGCAGGAGCTTTGCTGTCTGCAATCTGTGCAGCGATAGAATCTTCTACGCCAGTGACTGCTTCCTCGCCCATGCTGTCCTTCACCCAGCCAATAGCCTGAGCTTCTGTGATGTCTGCATAGGCTGTGTAGCCGTCAGCAGAGCTGTCAGGAGTAAAGCCACAAGTTCCATAGCTGCTGCCTGAGTGTGTTACTGCGTCGTCACCAGTACCTACTGCTTCGCTGTCTGATGCGCGCCAGTGTGCAACAATAACGCCATCGTCTGATGAGTTACGTTCTAGTGTTGAGATTGTCCAAGTTACTGCCATGATTTTATTCCTCTAGTTGTGCAACACGGTTGCGTAATGATTGTATTTCTTTAACGAGCATTGGGACTAGCTTGCTGTAGTCCACGCCCATCATCTCTTCTGAGTCAGCATCGCCAGACACAGCCTCTGGT
>Ga0206130_10008567_pt1 | contig 10938 bp, 14 predicted proteins | sample Helgoland_Spring_9_FD_148637 | JGI IMG/M metagenome (GOLD analysis project Ga0206130, IMG submission 148637) | Pelagic subsurface seawater microbial communities from Kabeltonne, Helgoland, North Sea - Helgoland_Spring_Bloom_20160512_1 | ecosystem: Environmental > Aquatic > Marine > Epipelagic ...
GGGCGGGCGTGTTCACTACATTTATGCCTTATTACGGGCTTCATTTTTTAATCGCAGCCTTCATTGCCACCGTCATGCGGGGCAATATCCTCGCGGCTCTTATGGCTACTTTCTTTGGCAATCCGCTGACATATGTGCCTATTGGCGTGATTTCGCTGCAAACGGGGCACTGGCTGCTTGGCTCTGAGATGACCGAAGAACACGAGCGCTCGTTTGGTGGGAAGTTTATCGATGCGGGTGGCGACCTGTGGCAAAACCTCGTGGCGGTGTTGACTGGTCAGCCGCAGAACTGGTCTGGCCTGGTCTTGTTTTATGACGAAATTTTCTTCCCATACATGGTGGGTGGCATCATCCCCGGTATTGTTACGGCAACGATCTGTTACTATTTGACCGTTCCTGTGATCCGTGCCTATCAGAAACGCCGGAAGGGGGTCATCAAGGCCAAGTTCGAAGCTCTTAAGGCCAAAGCCGCTGCCAAAGCCAAAGCCGCTACCAAGGCGTCTGTGGCAAAGAAAAAATCTGATTGAACCAAATCATCGCATTTTTCAGACGATATGCACTGCCCAAGACACTGCTTAACTATTTCCCCTATGGCCGAGCAGCACTAGGTTGATTTTGACAGAATGAAAGGATCACCAAATGAACGAAGAACCACTTGGCAGGCTGCGCCTTGGCGTCAATATTGACCATGTGGCCACTGTTCGAAACGCCCGGGGTGGTGACACCCCAGATCCATTACGCGCGGCCCGTATTGCACAAGAGGCTGGTGCCGACGGGATCACGGCCCATTTGCGCGAGGATCGCCGCCACATTTCGGATGCCGATATCGAGGGGCTGATGCACGTCCTGAACGTCCCTCTCAACTTTGAGATGGCTGCCACTGATGAAATGCAGGTCATCGCATTACGTCATAAACCACATGCAGTTTGTATCGTGCCTGAAAAGCGCGAGGAACGTACAACCGAAGGTGGGCTTGAGGTCGCACGCGAAGAAAATAGACTGGCGCATTTCATCGCTCCGTTGCGTGAAGCGGGTTGCCGTGTGTCGATCTTTATCGCCGCTGATCAGCGGCAGATCGAAGCCGCACACCGCATTGGTGCGCAGGTGATCGAACTGCACTCTGGGGCCTATTGCGATGCCCATCATGAGGGCCGTTTTGAAGACCGCGATCGCGAACTGGACGCATTGAGAGAGATGAGCACATTCGCCCACTCTCTGGGCCTCGAGGTTCATGTGGGTCACGGGCTGACCTATGATACCGTCGGCCCGGTCGCTGCTTTTCCAGAGGCTATGGAGCTTAACATTGGGCACTTTCTGATTGGTGAAGCGATTTTTCGTGGGCTTGATCCAGCGATTCGCGAAATGCGCCGCCTGATGGATGAGGCACGTCAATGATCCGGCATTGCGTCATGTTGAACCTTCATGAAAATGCTCTGGCTTCGGAACTCGAGGCCGTCATGCAAGGCCTTGGCAAACTGGTTGATCGGCTGGCTGATTGTTCGGGCTTTTGCGCCGGGCCTAATCGAGACTATGAAATGAAATCAGCTGATTTTGACTTTGGTTTCACCCTTGATGCTAGCAGCCCAAAGGCACTGGCCGCTTACGCCAAACATCCCGAGCATCAGGCGCTGGGCGCGCGACTTGTCGCCCTGTGCAAGGGAGAAGCGGACGGTATCGTCGTCTTCGATATCGAGGTATCGGCGTGATCCTTGGTATTGGCACCGACCTTGCCAATATAGAGCGGATTCAAAACACGCTTGATCGGTTCGGTGACAGGTTCCGTAATCGCGTTTTTACGGATATAGAACAGCGTAAATCCGACAGTCGGGTGGACGTTGCAGGCACCTACGCCAAACGTTGGGCCGCCAAGGAGGCCTGTTCAAAGGCGCTAGGCACGGGCTTGCGCATGGGCATCGCTTGGAAAGATATGGCTGTCAGCAATTTACGAACCGGGCAGCCGGTGATGGCGGTGACTGGTTGGGCCGCGGAACGGTTGGCCGACATGACGCCGCCCGGCCACGAGGCCATCATCCATGTTACTCTGACTGATGATCACCCTTGGGCGCAAGCATTTGTAGTGATCGAGGCGCGTCCTGTATTGGATGTGTGATACGCATTTACTGGATGTAAGTTGCCACGGATGGCACCTCTGAAACGGTCTGTGGAAGTTCTGGTCGCAACTTCACATTCGAAGCGCAATCGATACCGTTTTTGAAAACTCAGCCCAACCTATCGGGTTTTGGTTGACGCGAATTGTGTGGCTTATCGTTCTGACGGGTAAGACTCAGCGTAATTTGGCACAAAACCGTGCCAAGCTGCATGCAAACCCTATCTGCCACCCTGCGCATGTCCCAAACCTGTCGGGTGACTTGACACCCTCTCGCTGCACCCGCATGTAGCCTGCAATCGACCCCAAAGGAGCGCCAAATGGCTGCCAAGCAAAAAGCCGATAGCGGCGTGCTAGAAACGATTAAGACGGTTGTCTATGCATTGCTTATCGCCGGTGTATTCCGCACTTTGTTCTTTCAACCTTTTTGGATTCCTTCCGGGTCCATGAAAGAGACGCTGCTGATTGGTGATTTCCTTTTTGTGAACAAGATGGCCTATGGCTATTCTTATGCGTCTTGTCCTTCGATCCCGTTTATTGGTCTGGATGCGCAGAAAATCTGTGGGTTTATTGATGGTGACAACACGCGCATTCTGGCGGGCGAGCCCGAGCGCGGAGATGTTGTCGTGTTTCGCCATCCGGTGTCGGGGGCTGATTACATAAAACGTTTGGTTGGTTTGCCGGGTGATACTGTTCAAATCTCTGATGGTGTTATCATCTTGAACGGCGCACAGGTGTCGCAAGAGGAAGCAGGCACATTTATGGAGACATTTAACCGGCAGGGCCCCCAGGGCCTTTTGCCGCGCTGTGAAACCGGATCGGTGGGCATGGGTGCTGCCTGCCCGAAATCGCGCTTCACCGAGACTTTTGCCAATGGCAGAGAACATGTGGTGCTAAATGTTGGGTCGCAAGCGTCTGACAATACGCCAGTGTTCCGTGTGCCAGAGGGTCATTACTTTTTCCTCGGCGACAACCGAGATAATTCTTCTGATAGCCGATTTGCGCAAGTTGCTGGGGGTGTTGGCTATGTGCCTTATGAAAACCTCGTGGGGCGCGCCGATCGAATCATGTTTTCGTCTGCTGGTCGATCGATGCTGTTTTTCTGGACATGGCGTGCCGATCGGTTCTTCAAGGGGATCGAGTGAAGCTGGGTGCGGATCTTTTGGCTTTTGAGGGCCGTATTGGGTATCGGTTCAAGGCGCCTGATCTGTTGATTGAGGCAGTGACTCATGCTTCTATGTCGTCCTCCACGCGTAGCGACAATCAGCGTTTCGAGTTTCTGGGCGATAGAGTGCTTGGTCTGGTGATGGCGCAGGCCTTGATCGACGCAGACCCGTCAGCATCAGAAGGCGCACTTGCCCCAAGATTTAATGCATTGGTTCGCAAGGAAGCCTGCGCCGATGTGGCCCGCCAGATTGATCTGGGCGCAGTGCTGCGGTTGGGCCGGTCTGAAATGCTGTCGGGCGGTCGGCGCAAGCAAGCGCTACTCGGCGACGCAGTTGAGGCGGTGATCGCCGCTGTCTATCTCGATGGCGGATTTGAGGTTGCGCGTGATCTGATTTTGCGTTTGTGGGGCGATCGGATTTCACATGTTGAGTCGGATGCGCGCGACGCCAAGACTGCGCTGCAAGAATGGGCGCAGGCGCGGGGATTAGCGCCGCCTCAATACTTGGAAACAGACCGTTCCGGACCGGATCACGCCCCTGTATTTACTATTTCTGCACAATTGAGCACCGGCGTATCGGCACAGGCCACCGCTGGATCGAAACGAGAAGCCCAACAGGCAGCCGCCAAGATGCTGCTCGATCAAGTGGAGCATGACATATGACAACCCGCGCCGGTTTCGTCGCACTGATCGGAGAGCCCAATGCGGGCAAATCCACCCTGCTCAACCGGATGGTTGGAGCAAAAGTCAGTATCGTGACACACAAGGTGCAGACGACGCGCGCCCGTATCCGTGGCGTTGCCATGCAAGGGGATAGTCAGATTGTATTCGTCGACACCCCCGGCCTGTTTCAGCCCCGGCGACGGCTGGATCGTGCCATGGTCGCGGCCGCATGGGGCGGTGCTGCGGATGCTGATGTGGTCGTTCTGATGATCGAAGCGCATCGCGGGGTAACAGAAGGCGTTGAGAGAGTCTTGGAAAGGTTGGCCGAGGTTGGCCAAGGCCGCACCGTGGCGCTGGCCATCAACAAGATTGACCGCGTGGAGGCGTCCGCCCTGCTGAGTTTGACCAAGGAGTTGAACGACCGCTTTGATTTCGCAGAGACGTTCATGATTTCTGCAGAAAAGGGCCATGGGGTGGATGCCCTGCGCCAATGGCTTGCGGCGCAAGTGCCGGCAGGTCCGTGGCTTTACCCCGAAGATCAGATTGCTGATTTGCCCATGCGCATGATCGCCGCAGAGATGACCCGCGAAAAACTGACCCTGCGCTTGCATCAGGAACTGCCCTACCAGTTGACTGTTGAGACTGACAGCTGGGAAGAGCGCAAAGATGGTAGCGCCCGGATCGAACAGATCATTTATGTCAGCCGTGATGGCCACAAAGGCATCGTGTTGGGCAACAAGGGTGAAACGATCAAATCAGTCAGCCAGGCTGCCCGCGCTGAATTGACTGAATTTCTTGGCCGAAAAATACACCTGTTTTTGCAGGTCAAAGTGCGTGAAAAATGGCAGGAAGAGGCAGAGCGCTATTCCGAGATGGGCCTTGATTTCAAAGATGGAAACGCCTGAGATATCCTTTGATCGATCTTTTTGGGCCGATCATTTGCGAATGCAGCAGCGAGGAAAGCCGTGTCTCGATTGACCTCTAGGTTCTGGGTGGATGCCTATTTGGCGCGACTTCGGTTGGCGGATGTGCCAGCCTTTATCGTAACACATGGCGATGACACTGGCGGCGCCGTTTTGGTCAAGCTCAACACGCTGGATGGGGAGGCCGTGGTATTTCAACGTTCTTTTGATCTTATGACCGATGCGCGTGTATGGGCGGAACTGGCCAAGGGGCCGGAGGCCGATGTGGATGCGGCAGTGTTGCGTCAGCGCGGATTTGACCCTGATCTTTGGGTGATAGAAGTCGAGGATCGTCAGGGTCGGCATTTGTTGGACCAGGATGGGTTAACCTGAGATGGAGTGGCGCGGTGAGGCAATATTGCTCAGCGTGCGCCGACATGGCGAGAGCAGCGCCATCATTGAAGTGTTTACCGAAGAAAAGGGTCGCCATACCGGTGTTGTACGCGGTGGCACCAGTCGCAAGATAGCTCCAATCTTGCAGCCCGGCGCGCAATTGGATGTCTATTGGCGGGCGCGCCTTGAGGATCATATCGGCGCGTTCACCGTCGAACCTGTGCGTAGCCGTGCGGCGCTGGTTATGGACAACCGCCTGGCGCTTTCAGGATTGAACGCTGTGACGGCATTGCTGGGTTTTTGTCTACCCGAACGTGAACCGCATCCCGCTTTGTATCGGCGCAGCGGCCAATTGCTGGACCTATTGGGCCAAGATAACCTATGGCCACTGGCGTACTTGCAGTGGGAAGCGGCCTTGTTAAACGAGATGGGCTATGGGCTGGATCTGGATGCTTGTGCTGTGACTGGGGCAACGGATGATCTATGCTATGTGTCGCCCAAAAGCGGTCGGGCCGTATCGCGTCAAGGTGCCGGGGATTGGGCTGAAAGGCTGTTGCCTTTGCCGCCGGCGTTGCTTGGCCAAGGGCAGGGGGGCAACAAAGAGATTGCAGATGGCTTGGAAACAACCGGGTACTTTCTTGCTAATCGAATGGCCCCAGACCTTGGATCCCGCCCCCTGCCGGACGCACGCGCGCGTTTTGTGGCGGCCTTTACTCGGACGCTTTGAACACCATTTCTGCACCCGCGTCATTGCGCAGGATAAGCGTACCCCCCAGAATTTCTGATTGCGACATGCTGGCGAGTGCGTTGAAAAAAGTTGTTTCAGCATCAAGCGCCGGACAGGCCATTCTGGTCGCTGCGATCGGCCCGATCTCGAACCAAGGATAGGGAACGCTCATTGTGGCAGAATAGCTGTTGCAGGGTGCTTTGCCAGCGATTTTCCCTTTTGATGGAAATTGCATGGTGATTGTTGCGTCGATTGGGTCCGAGGATATTTCGGTGAGGTGCCATATGACATTTGCCGCTCCGTACCTTGCTACGGTTTCATCCCCTTCGCAGGCCGGGATCAACCCGAGCAGCGCCACTGTCGCCAACCGTATCATTCAAGCGCCATGGCCAGATCGACGAGCGTAGCATATGCCACTAATGCGTCGCCATCGTCCATCTGTATTTGTTGTAGGCCGACCAAGGTGCCATAAGCGGCCTTGGCAAAATCACCGTTTGTTATGCCAACTTCGGCCAACAGTTGCGACAAGCGATCCATCCTGGCCTTGTCGACGTCAGCCAGAGTGCTAGCCACGGCCTGATTGGCTTGTGCCCATGCGCGCAATGCCGGACCCGCGATATCGAATTGAACCATTTGCCCAAACCGAATCAGCTTGTCTGTTGGCGAGCCTTCCAGATTTACATCGGCCCGCATCTTGTTGAGCACGCGCGCTTGCCACGTATCCAACAGAGCGACCTGAAAAGCGGGTACATCTTTGAAATGCCAGTAAAATGATCCCTTGGACGTGTTCAAATGACGTGACAGGGGCTCTGCGCGCAGAGCAGCAGGTCCAAGGGCAGCGAGCTGTTCCAGCCCAGCATCAATCCAGGCGGCGGGCGAAAGAGATTGTTTTGACATGTTCAAGCGATACGCTCGCGTCTTTCGCAGTTCAAGCGAAAGAGCTGTCACAAGTGGTCATGGGGGCTCTGCCGCATACTCAGGATGGCACTGATGCTTAGAAACTGAGCATCCTGCAAACGGCGTGGTCAACTTGGCAGATCAAAAAGTTGAGGCAACGGCAAGCGCCACAACAAACAGCATTGATGAGGCCATGGCCATATTGATCAACCTGTGTTGTCGCGGTTGAAGTTCAAGCTTTTGAAGGACCGTACCAAACCAGACCCACAACACATGGATCGGGAGCCAAATTGCATTTACGATCACCAGTTTCCAAAGTGCCTCGGCCACAAGGGCGTCTGGAAACATGGCAAAGCCAGAAAACAGCGCAGTGTTGACGGCATAGGCTTTGGGATTGATGGGCTGAAGTAATATGCCTGCAAGGACACCTGGCTTGGATTGAACTGTGATAAATCTAATGCTGGAGCCAGCAAATGCGATCCGCAACGCGATATAGAGCAGATATGCGGTTGAAAGGGCGAACAGAACTATTCGAACCCAAGGCACTGCCAAAACGACTGCTGCAAGGCCAGAGATCACAGCAAGGATTACAAGGTTGTTGCCGATAAACAGACCGGTGACATAATTCAGCCCCGAGCGCATGCCATAGGCCGCTCCGACGCCCGCAGCCGAAAGGACACCCGGGCCGGGCGTGATGATTAGGAAAAAAACGGCCGCAGCAAAGGTGATCATGTTGCTACAGTGCCACCTTTTGGACCAAGGTCAATTGGGTGTGCGGAAACCAATGTGGTTTCCAGCCTGATTTCAGCAGCGAAAGTTTCCTGCTTACCCCAGAAGACGGCGTGCGATCACCTGTGCCTGAATTTCGGCAGCACCTTCAAAGATATTGAGGATACGCGCGTCGCACAACACGCGACTGATCTTGTATTCCAATGCGAACCCGTTTCCGCCGTGAATTTGCAGGCCGTTGTCAGCAGCGGCCCATGCGACTCGTGCACCGAGCAGCTTTGCCATCCCAGCTTCTACGTCACAACGCCGCCCTTCATCCTTTTCGAACGCCGAGAAATACGTCAGTTGGCGCGCCACCATGATTTCAACGGCCATCATTGCAAGTTTGTTTGCGACCCGTGGAAATTGGATAAGCGCTTTGCCGAACTGCTTGCGGTCCTGTGCATATTGCATCGAAAGGTCGAGGGCCGATTGCGCCACGCCAACGGCGCGCGCAGCAGTCTGAATGCGGGCGGATTCAAATGTTTCCATCAACTGCTTGAATCCTTTGCCCTCAATGCCGCCAAGCAAATTTTCACTTTTGACCTCGAAGCCATCAAAGGCGAGCTCGTATTCTTTCATACCACGGTAGCCCAGAACCTCGATTTCTCCGCCCGTCATGCCCTCGGTTGGGAAAGGGTTTTCATCAGTGCCGGGTGTTTTTTCCGCCAAAAACATGGACAGTCCCTTGTAGTCCGTCGTCGCAGGGTCGGTGCGCGCCAGCAAAGTCATAACCTGCGTGCGCGTCGCATGGGTAATCCAAGTCTTGTTGCCAGTGATGGTATAATCACCGTTTTCGTTCTTGACGGCGCGGGTGCGCAGGCTGCCCAGATCTGATCCGGTGTTTGGTTCCGTAAACACGGCTGTTGGCAACGTTTCGGCGCTGGCCAATTGCGGTAGCCATTTTTGTTTTTGCGCTTCTGTTCCACCGGCAATTATCAATTCGGCTGCAATTTCTGAACGTGTTCCGAGCGAGCCTACGCCGATATAGCCGCGCGACAGCTCTTCGCTGACCACGCACATCGACGCTTTGGACAGGCCAAAGCCGCCGTATTCCTCGGGAATCGTCAGGCCAAAAACGCCCATGTCGGCCAGATCTTCAACGATTTCCATCGGGATCAGGTCATCGTTTAGGTGCCAATCATGGGCAAAGGGCTCGACCTTTTCCACAGCGTAGCGGCGAAATTGCTCACGGATCATTTCTAACTCGTCATCAAGGCCGGACGCGCCAACGATAATTTCTGCGCTGCGTTCCTGCATTAACGCTACAAGTCTTACGCGTGCGGCTTGCGTGTTGCCGCTTTGGGTCAGGATCTGGACCTCAGGCAGCATCATTGCACGCATATCATCTTGACCAAGGCCCATATCTTGTAAACGCAGAACCTCGCCCTGATTCATCTGAATGCCGCCACAGATCTGCGAGAGGTATTCGCCAAACGCAATCTGGTGGATCAGCGCCTCGACCTCACCAAATTTGGATTCTGTGGAAAGCTCTTTGGCCCACTTTTGCATTTGGCGCAGGGCCTCTGCATATGTTGCCAGCCAAGCTAGCCCGTGGGCGGCGGTCTGATTCTGCTCGACCAGTGTCGAAGATACGCGCCCATCCACACTTAGTTTCGCGCGCAACCGGTCCCTGGCCGCACTTACGATAGCGTCGACAGGGGCAATTGCTGCCTCTGTAAGTGTTAGAAGATTATCCAGAAGTACGGGTGCAACGTTGCTCAGGTCTTGTCCGTCGTGCGCCATGTTGCGGCTCCTTTATTCGAGTCTCGCGTTGCTATCTATTTTGCAGGTGCAGCGCAATAATAAATCGAATACATGCGGCATTTTGTTCTAATATTTCGCATGGTTGGTAATTTGCTGCACTGGCCAGCATGTTTCAACAGGATTAAAAGAATGAGATGGGCTTTTTCTTTGATCTTCTGCATCCTGGGTTGTGGGCAATGGCGCTGTCTGTTGCCTTGCTGGGTGGCATCGTCAAAGGCGTTGTCGGATTCGCGATGCCAATGGTCATTATTTTAGGGCTGTCGTCATTTATTGAACCTGAACTTGCGCTTGCAGGGCTCATTCTTCCGACGCTGGTAACGAACGTCGCACAGGCGCTGCGGCAGGGGTCAGCGGCGGCGTGGGCGTCAGCCATGCGCTATCGGGTCTTTTTATGCGTTGGGGGGGCTTTGCTGATTGCGAGCGCACAGCTTGTAAGAGTGCTGCCGATGAACGCTTTGCTCGGACTGATTGGAATCCCGATCATTGTGTTTGCTGTCACTCAGCTGGTTGGATTACGGTTGAAGCTGTCGCGTCAACGCACAGATGTTGAGGCCGTATTCGGGGCGGTCACCGGTCTTATGGGCGGGGTGTCAGGTATCTGGGGGCCATCTACTGTTATGTATCTGACAGCGCTGGGCACAGAAAAGTCCGAACAGATGCGCGTTCAGGGTGTCATATACGGACTTGGTGCCGTCGCTTTGGTTTTTGCCCATCTGGGTTCTGGCGTTTTACGCGCCGAAACGCTGCCACTTGGCTTTGCACTGATTTTGCCCGCATTGCTGGGACAATGGATCGGTGGCCATGTGCTTGAACGTATCGATCAGGTCGTGTTTAGGCGCGTTACTCTATTTTTCCTGCTCGTCGCCGGACTAAATTTGGTCCGGCGCGCAGTCTTTTTCTAGGACGCCTGGCGCGCCACCGTCAGGCCAGAGACATCTTCGATGAACGTCATAATCCGTGATTTGATGTTTTCGTCTTCAATGGCTGCAAGCGCATTTACAATATCCAACCCGTTCAAGCGACGTTCAGTTGGGGTCGTATCTGCCAAGCCTTCAAAGAAATATGAAGTTGGGACATCGAGAATGTGCGACAATTCGAACAACCGGCTGGCAGCGATGCGGTTCGACCCGATCTCATATTTTTGGATTTGCTGGAACGAAAGCTTTAAGCGCTTTGCCACATCCGTTTGCGACATGCGACGCTGATTGCGGACTTGCTTAAGACGTTTTCCTACGTGTACATCGACTGCATGGGCCATTTGAAATTACCTCCGGTTGATATGTTACATTAATGATCCACCATCGATTGATTCTGTTCAATTGAGTAGATTTGTACATTTTTCACACGCAAATGTTGCATTGATGTATGATATATTTTACCCTATAGTATGGTGAATAATACATTTGAGGATACCTAGTGACCGTACAAGGTACAGATTTTGCACAAGTTAACCAGCCCTTGCTGTTTGAAATGATTCGTTCATTTACCACGCTCGCTCGCACGCTGAATCTTTCCCACGCTGTTGAGGAACTTAACAGCACACGCCAAA
>Ga0206130_10008572_pt1 | contig 10933 bp, 10 predicted proteins | sample Helgoland_Spring_9_FD_148637 | JGI IMG/M metagenome (GOLD analysis project Ga0206130, IMG submission 148637) | Pelagic subsurface seawater microbial communities from Kabeltonne, Helgoland, North Sea - Helgoland_Spring_Bloom_20160512_1 | ecosystem: Environmental > Aquatic > Marine > Epipelagic ...
ACTTCGTTCAGCCAGACACTACGGAAAAATGCCGCGCCCTCAACCGCCAGTTCCGCTGAACCGTCTGCAATGATTTTTAATCTGTAATAGCCACCTGACGTCAAAATATAAGGGGCTGAGGCCAAGGGTTGTCCAGACGCCAGAGTGATTGGAGCCAGATCCGTTCTATTGCGCTTGTCTAGTAATCCAGCGAAACCCAATTCATGGGCCATAGCGCTTATGCCGGTGCTTATCAAAAGTAACATGGTGATGAGAGTGAGACGCATTTTTTGATACTCCTTTAATCTTTAATCGGCTTTGATTGCGACGCCCCATGGCTGCCGGCCCACCTGAGATGATTTCAGAACTTTCAGTGTTCTGATATCAATGAATGAAACATCATTGGAATTACCGTTGGTGGAGACCAGCAAGGTTTCGGCGCTATTCAGCGCCAATTGCCAGACACGCTGGCCAACCAGAAGATAGTCGATCGCTTTGTCGCTCTTTGCATCAATTACGGCTATGCGGTTTGATGGGCCAAGAGCGACAAAGACATAGCGTCCATCCGAGGTTGAAATCACTCCGACCGGTTGCAGCGCTTCTGGCACAATCCCCGGCACTGCAAAGCTGATTTTTTTCATGATCACCGGTCCGTCTTTGGCGTTTGGATCTATCACACTAACCGTGCCACCGATTTCCGAACTGACGTAAAGTTTTTCCCCGTCTGAGGTGAAATGCGCATAGCGGGGCCGCTGGTCTACCAACACATTATGCTCAATCTCATAGCTTTCAGTGTTTATGAAATGGGCCATATTTGTTGTCTCAGAGGTGTTTACAATATAGCGCCCGTCTGGGCTGACCCCCATGCCTTCTGGCTCCACTCCAACCGGAATTTCGGCAATGATACGTCGCAATTTCACATCCACCACGGTCACCAGATTGTCATCTTCGTTTGAGACATAAAGCGGATTGCCGCTTGGATGCAGCTTGGCGAGCTCTGGATCCGGACCAGAGGGTAAACTGTACAGTAGCTTATAGCTGCTGGTGTCAAACACGCGCACGGTGTCGTCATCTGAGGCGCAAACATATAAGCGAGTACCATCGGGGCTGATTGTGATCCCACGCGGCCGATTTCCGACGTTAAATTCTGCGGTCTGTTGCATTGTTTGGCTGTCCAGAACACTGATGGTGTTGCTTTTTTCATTGCTTACAAAAACTGTATCTGCGGCGGCAAACGCCGGGAGCAGCCCAATCAAACAAGCGACCAACGGAGAGATTTTTAGTTTCATTTTCTAGGATCCTTGGCCAAATTGATCACATTTACTGTCGGCCTGATCTTGCCCCAAAGTGTCCAACAGTGAGTGCTGGTGCAAAAAACCCTCTTGCGGGGATACCGAAATCAACACCTTGTCATGGGTCAGCAGGACCGGCTGTCGCAATTGGCCGTTCCAGCGCCGAAAAGTGAGTTTTTGACCTTTAAAGGCTGCCATTTCAAAGTCTGGACTTAGAATATAGGCTTTCAGCTTTTTGACATCAGACGATCTGGTACGCGACGCCGCTTCGCCCAATACGCGCAAGGCCATCCATGCCTGATAATCTTCGGGGCGCATATGGCGGTTTGTGACAGCCTCAAAGCGCCGCTGAAACTGGGTTGCTCCCCAAGCCTCTAACGCGGGGTGCCACGACGTGGGTCTTAAACCGCTGCTGCCGGCAACCAGACTGGGTTTCCAAGTGTGATAGGGCAGATGTGCGCCAAACACATTGCTTTCATCGGCAGCAATCAAGATATCGCTTTTGGGCAGGGGTTGGGTGAACACGGGCATTTGACGTTGCACCAAGACGTGGCCTGTATCGCTCCGACGCCCGCCGCCGGTATCTTGATAAGTCAGGTTGTGATCTAAATTTGCTCCGAATTTATGCAGTGACGCTCGATAGCTGTTTGCCAGCAACAGATCCTTTGCATGGCTGCCGGCGATCAGGCTGACTTGGGTCCAGCGTTTCCAAACCAAGTATTGCACAAGCGCATCGGTTAGCATGGCCCGACTGGGCGCTATATGCAGGATATTCGACCGGCACAGATGTCCGCGTAAATTATTTTCCGGCGCGCTGACATTGATCAACAAGGACTGTTTTCCGGCCTTCGTGCTTAACTGCAAAAGCGTTTCAGCCGGTGCGAGGACTGCGATAAATCGCAGGCCCTGCGCCATCAGTTCTGCTAAAACGGTCGGGGCGCTTTGGGGTGAGGCAAGGCGTTCATGTAAGACGAATTGCTGGTTTTGAAACTGTCCGGTGGTTTGATTATCCTGCAAGGCCAGCCGGGCTCCGGCAAAGCCCAGATCTTCAGGCGGTAGATCGAGCCGCGAGATAGGCAGTGGTTCTTGAACTTTAACAACCAAAATTGCGGCTGCAATCTCATCGGCCCAAGCGGTCGCCATGTTGACGGTTATGACAGTCAGCAGCACGGTTGCTCCGCGAATAAAATCAAACAAAATAAAGTCTCTGAAATCAGGTATATCGCGCCATTGTCAAGAAGATCGCAAGCAGCGTCAATGGGCAAGGCTTACAACTTAAGCATTAGTATAAGGGCTGCTGTGCTGTCTTATGTAGCGGCTATGAAATTATTATTGGGCATCATTTTTGATCATTGGCGGTACGGCCTGCGCGCTGGAGCCGTTGCGGAAATCTGCAAAAGTAGCTTTTTGATGGTTAACTTTTATCGACACCTCAACCGAGGGCGCCTATTTCGACGTCCGCGCAGACGAGACCACCCGCCGCGTGCTTATCAACTATCAGATTCTCTGACGCTTTGATGCTAAGGGCTCTGCATTACTGGATTTAGAGCCGGTCTGGCAGGTTCTGGAGCGGATACCTGCAAAATACCATGGCTCTGAGCTGTGCATGGGCCAGGCTCTGCAAGCTGATTATGTGCTGGTCGGGGAGGTTCAAAACGCGCCTTACCTGATTTTAGCAATGAATTTGGTTATGCGTGAAACCAAGAGCGGCCACATGGTCCGTGGCTTGTCCGTTGATGTCAGATCAAAAACAGACCGGTCATGGCGCCGGGGAATGCGGTTTATTTTGAGCCGACTTTTTTTCAGTCCCAACATTGATCTCAGTCGGATTCTCGATGCATCCCGATCATTGGTCTCATGGAGCATGCAGGTTCTGAAATGCGTCGCGGGCAAGTCAGTGGGGGTGTATCTAAGGTTCATAGGGGTGGGCCAAGGCCGTTGGCAAGGCAGCCTTGTGCCATCCATCGGTGCCTTCGCGGTACCAAAACACGGTTTCATAGCCGTATTCCATCGCACGCTTGGCCGCATTCCAGGACATCCAGCAATCGCGCTTACAGAAAAATACAATTGCAAACGTGCGATCACCGCCAGTGATGTGGAACAAGCCAGTTTTGAAGTATTGCGCAGTGCTATCTGCGATCTGACCATAGCCGACATTTGGCAACCAGACTGCCCGCGGAATCGACGCTCTTTTTGCGCTGCGCCAAAATGTATCTTTTGGCAAGTTTGCCGGTTTTCGTGTGTGCGGCAACACATCGATAAATCCGACACGTTTACTGGCCCAAAGAGCATAGGCGGCCTCGGTTGCAATTGCCACTGCTCCGTTCAGGGTTTGCGGTACAGGCGAATTATAGGTGATCTGCCGATACGCGGTTGGTTCCTGAATGTCTGGTTTGGCCGAACTGGCATGGCCGTTTTGAGGGCTAATGAGCGTTGTCACCAGCACAGATAAAACGACCGTACCGCCCCTCATTCCTCGGATGATCTTCCGGATAAGATCGGTTCCACTCATTGGCAGAAACATGTCCCATATCATGGGTTTATCGGCTTTAGGCCAGTGCCCATATCCGTGACCAAAGGCACGCCAGCCTCGCGCAGGATCTGGTCAATTTCAGGCTGATTACGGCGGATCAATGCGTTCAACTTACGTTTCCATACTCGTTCCCCCTGACGCACACCCATTGTGATGCGGAAAAACATCCGTGGCGGCAGCGCTTCGATCAACAGAAGGGTCAGCTGCATTTCGGAATATTTTTGTTTGATGATCGGGCCGGCAAGGGGTCCCCAGAGGACAGCGGCTTCAATCTTGCCGGCGTGAAGGTCGGCAAGCATATCAAGAACCGGAGTTTCAAACCGGCTGTCGACAAACAGGCTATACCCTTTGGCCGAGGCCATCAGCCCGTGGCGGGCCATATGGGTGGCTGGGGGACTGCCAGCAATGACTCCGATGCGGCGCTGGTGTAACGCGGGGTCTGAGAGGGTCGTGACCTCAGATAATGGACCTTTGCTGGGGACCACCAGCGCATAGGCTGACACCATATAATGGTTGGTGTTCAATACCCGTTCGTGGCCTTGAGTATAGCCAATGACCAAATCACATTTAAACGCAGACAAAGTATTGCGAATAAAGCCCGTAGACATCGGGTACCACGTATATTCCAGCGGCAGATTAAGCTTTTGGGCGAAAAATTGAGCAATTTTATTTTCAAATCCGCTGCCGTCTTTATCCGACATCGGCGGGTTGGCTGGATCGGCACAGACCCGCAAGGCGCTTTTTGACACTAAGTCCGAGGTCTGGGCATCGGCACCCACGCTGCTTAAAGCCACCAGCCATGCGAAGATAAATGCCCCAAACTTCGGCCGGAGCATGTTATGTTCCACTATCGAGACAGTCCTCTTCATCCTCTCGGATGACGGCATGTTTCTTTTCTTTTTTGCGTGGGCGACCGCGGGGAATTTTATCCATGCCACGGGCCTTGAGATAGACGTAAATATCATCAAGATAGCACATCACGTTCGGATTATCGCCTAAGCTGGGCATTACCGAGGTAACGCTGGCACTAATATTTTCCCGTCCGCTGGCAACCACTCCGATGAAATCATAATAATCCATGGATACAGCCGAATTTTTTAACGCCGGAGCATAGCTAGAACCTTCTCCTTCCGGCCCATGGCAGACATGACATTCTGAATGATATCGTCGAAAGCCGGAATACGAGGGCCAGTCGATGGTGCCATCGTCTTGGACATTAAAAGTCGGGACGTCATCGGCGGTGAAATATTTGCCATCCTCTTTATAGGATGCGGTGATATTATCAACTTGGTCTTGTGCATATACTGTGTTTGCCAATTGAAGGGCAACAGATATTGTGACGGCAAAAAACTTGAAATTGCCTGTTTTCATTTTGGCCTCTCCGAGTAAGAATTGACTGGCACGGAATTGATCTGTGCCAGCCGCAAAGTGTTTTAAAATTTAAGATACGACGGGGTTTGTTTAATTTGGCAGTTTAAACACCGTTAAGGCACCACCCAAAGCTGTATAGTCGCTCAGAGCCGAGTAACCACCGACAGCGCCTAAACCATCGGTTGGGTTTGTCAGACCAGCTGCCAAACCAATACCGGCCCAACCGCCGATACCTGACAGTATCGCAACATATTGTTGACCGCTGTGGGTATAGGTCATGACGTTGCCAATAATACCTGAGGGTGTCTTAAATTTATAAAGTAACTCGCCGGTTTTGGCGTCAACCGCTTTGAGATACCCTTCGAGCGTGCCATAGAACACTATGTCTCCTGCAGTGGCCAAGGCCCCTGACCAGACTGAGAAAGGTTCGGCTATTGACCAAGTAATCTCGCCTTTTGTATTGTCCCAAGCGATAAAGTTTCCCATGCCGCCGTGGCTTTCTGGAGCTGGGAACATCGACAGTGTGGCACCAATATAGGGTTGTCCGGCTGTATAGCTGACGCGGAACGGTTCATAGTCCATGCACACGTGGTTGGTCGGCACATACATCAGCTCGGTTTTGGGGGAATAGGCGGCAGGTTGCTGATCTTTTGACCCAAGCGCTGCAGGGCAGATGTTGGCTGAATTCACATCTTCGCCGTTTTGCTCCGTAGAATAAGCGGGAACTACGGCTGGACGGCCATAGGTATCAGATGTTTTGTCCATATCGACACCCGAGGTCCAATTAACTTTGGGGTCAAATTTTTCAGCCACCAACAATTCACCACTGAGGCGATCGAGCGTATAGCCCAAACCGTTACGGTCAAAATGGGTCAACAGCTTTCGCATTTTGCCATCGATTTCCTGCTCGGTCAGTATCATCTCATTGATGCCGTCATAATCCCACTCGTCGTGGGGGGTCATCTGATAGAACCACTTGGCCACACCAGTGTCGGCATCTCTGGCCATGATGGTCATCGACCAACGGTTGTCGCCGGGTCGTTGAGCGGGGTTCCAAGTTGAGGGGTTGCCAGTGCCGTAATAGACCAGATTTTCATCCGTATCGTAGGCATACCACCCCCAAGTCGTGCCACCGCCAATTTTCCACTGATCGCCTTCCCAAGTATTTAAACCGCTATCTTTCCCAATCGGCTTGCCCAGATGGGTTGTGCTGGCATCCACCAAGATGTCTTCATCGGGGCCCACGGAATAGGCACGCCAAGCGCGTGAACCGTCTGCAATATTATACGCAGTGACCGAGCCACGCACACCAAATTCGCCACCAGAGATGCCCACCAAAACCTTGTCGTTGACGGGCATGACTGTTGCCGTATTGGTCTCGCCCAGTGATGGGTCACCATTCTTAACCGACCATTTCACGGCACCTGTTTTGGCGTCGAGCGCCACCAGAGTGGTGTCGGCCTGATGCAGGAAAACGGTATTTTCTGCATAGGCAACACCGCGGTTGACTGTATCACAGCACATCACCGGGATCACATTCGGGTCTTGTTTTGGTTCATATTTCCAAACGATCTTGCCCTCGTTTGCCAAATCCAGAGCAAACACCGTGTTTGGAAAGGGTGTGTGCAGATACATCATGTCGCCGATCACCAGAGGCGCGCCTTCATGGCCTCGCAGAACGCCGGTTGAGAAGGTCCAGGCGACTTGTAAATTTGAGACGTTGGCGGCGTTTATTTGGTCGAGCTCTGAATAGCGTTGGTTTTTATAATCGCCGGTTTGGATAGCCCATTGGTTTGGGTCGTCGATCAGGCTTTTCAATCCGGAGTTTGCGCTTGCTGTACTTGCCATAAGTGCCAGTGCGGTCGCACCTAGAATTAAATAGTGTCTCATAAAGTCCTCCTTAATGGATTATAGATGAATCATCAGATGCCGCATGCGGCGGGCTCTATTCCGCGTTCCAATGCAATTTGGCTAAATCATGGGCTTTTGAATGGCCGGTGAATATATTCCAGTAATCCCATTTGAGTTGCTTTGGAATTTTTGGTCAATAACTATCGGTTGTTTTTGATCCGAAAGTATATGTTATTTGCCGGTCGACGGAACATTCTTATCAAAACTAGCAAGGTATGTGATTCAGTTTGCGCGTTATGATTCTTTTTTAACACCAGCAAAACTCATTTTTGTACCCTTTAAAAACGCTTTGGGTTTGGTGAGAAAGGCCGCTACACGATCGACTGTCCAGATCTGCCCCTCTTGCGGTCATGGCGGCAGAGTATTTGAAACCGTCCGCAGCCGCGACCGGGCGTCCTATGACTCTGTTTAATATTGCCCCGACCTTGTGATTGGCATCTGCGCCTATGTCGTGACAGGCCTTACATTTTCTAAATGCTTTTTCCCCTTCATGGGATCTGCTGAAAGAAGGTCCCCAGCGGAAGAGGCCGCCGTCTCAGTGCTTTGGGCACTCGCGACTGTCTGCTCCCAATCAGGAGTTGTCAGACCAAATAAAATCATCGTGAGGATTACATTGATTTTAGTCATAGATTGTCCATTGGTGCTGGGGCACATGCAGCACCAATGTCAAATTTCGGTCTACGATGACGGAACACCCGGCGGCATTATTGGCAGTGATGACTTGATTTTATCACAAGGATGCTCGCCTCAACTTATAAACAGGCCCGCCGGTGGGCTATTAGACATTGGTCGCGGTACCACATGTCCTTGTATTTCGTATTTTGGCTGCAGGTAATTTGTATATTTTGTCAGGAGATACTCAAATGTTTGGTAAAATCCTGTGTTGTTTGACTTTTTTTGCCCTGTCCGGACACACCGGTGCTGCGGTGGCGGCCGATTTTTCGGATCCAACTTGGCCTTGTATTCAACGCAAAGTGCAAAATCTCTCACTGGGTCAGATGTTTCCTTATGCCATCCCGCAGCTGGTGACTGAGGATGCGAAACTAACTGCAGAGATTAACGATCTGGCCGCCAGACTTGCACTGCGACGCGTCAGTCTGGAGCAGGCCGATGCGTTGATCACCGCTTTCGCCCGTGCACATTTTCAAAACCCGCCCCTTGGACAGCTTTTGGTGCAAAGCCTTGACGCCATAGTAGCCCAGCGTTTGGCGATTATAAATGGTATTGCGCGTTACGCTACCAAACAATCCAGCCTTTCCTTGCTGATTGAACAGCGTCGCCATCGGATGAAAACCCTGCTTGCGATGACACCGCCCAACTATGATCAAATAGAGGCGTTAGAGGAAAAACTGGACTGGGATGAGAGGATTTATACTGATCGGGTACGGTCATTGCGATATGTGTGCGAGACGCCTGTAATTTTGGAACAGCGCATTTTTGCAATCAGTAAATTGATCTTGGCGCATTGGCAGCCTTAACCTACTCCCATTCCAATTCGGTATAGGCTGCGGTGGCATTACGGGTATGATAGGCGTCAAACAACTGCCAGTTTGGTGCTTGGCTGCGACCGATAAAAGGTGCGGCGTCGCTGAGGCTTAACCCAGCTTTCAGGTGGTCTTTGGTGCTGGCGGCGAGCGCATCGAGATAGTCGCGGGTCGCGGCCAGACCTGTGGGCCAATGCGCCACAGGGCCATGCCCCGGTACCATCTTTTTGGCTGGGATCTGTGACAGTTTTTCCAATGTTGATTGCCAACCTCGCAATGCGCCGTCAAGCACTGGAATATGCTCTAAAAACACCAGATCGGAAGTGAACAAAATATGTGATTCGACGTCAAGAACTACCAAGTCATTGTTGGTATGGGCCGTGGCAAAGGGTGTCAGGCGCAGCGACCTGCCTCCGAGGTCCAGCGTGGTCTCATGTTTTATCTCAATATCAGGCTCAGGAAGGGCACTGCCGATAAAATTGCGCAGGCCGACTTGCTGCTGCATGTTGTGGTGATAATTTCCGGCCCGGATTTGCAGCGCTTCATCCAGCGCATGATGCGCCACAATCTGGGCGCCTGCCTCTTGAAAGACCGTTGCCCCATAGACATGGTCGGGATGCATATGGCCGAGGATAACATAGCGCACAGGCTGCGTGGTGACTTGGCGCACTGCGCGCAAAGTTGCCTCACCAACTGCGCGGGATCCCCCGCTGTCAATGACAGCCACCGCCTTTTGGCCGATGACAAAGGCGATATTGCTCCAGTTGCCTTTATTTTCGTCACCCGGCAAGCCGATAGGGCCAATATGAACGTAAACTCCCGGTGCTATGGCTGTAAATGACAACGTTAGCCGGTCATCAGGCAACATACTGTGATCAGTGTGCGACGTCAGTGAAAGGCAAGAGATAGATTTAGTCCGCAGTGGTACAGGATGGTTGGCAAGCCATTCCTCGACGAATTGGCGCGCGATGTTTGGATCACATGCGGCTTTATTTGTGGTGCTTTGTGGTAGCATAACCGGACGACAAACATCATTTTGCAAAGCGCAGAGCAACGCAAAGACCACGAACATCGCTGTGTCCCCTTAATTTTATAGGTGCATTCCGACCCTATAACCACGCATTCTAGTTTTCCAAACGACCGCCACAACATCGACTTAAGTGTCAATTGAATTGCGCTCTCTGTACGTGGCAGAGTGCGTTGTCTGGAGGACCGAAATGAAAGCGCGACTGATATCCGCAGCGGTTGGTATGTGCCTTGCCGCGAACGCTGTCTGGGCAGAGGTTTCCGTGCCTTTGCAAAGTGGCGGCATCTGGCTGGACATTCGCGAAAATATGGTCGCCGATTACCAAAAGCTGCAAGATGGGGTGGGTGTTTTGGACTTGCATATTCCGGTGCGGGCCCACGATGCAGCCATTGTTCCAGTGAAAATTAAGCAGTTGAAAGACCATAGAATTGACCGCCTAAAATTGATCATTGATGAAAACCCCGCCCCGTTGGCGGCAGAATTCAGTTTTGGTCCCGATATGTATCCGCTGCAGTTAGAGACCCGGGTACGGGTGGAACGCTATTCCAATCTGCGTGTGATTGCGACCTTAGACACCGGCAAGGATTACATGGTTGGTGGATTTATCAAGGCCTCTGGGGGATGTTCGGCGCCTGCGGGTAAAGACCCTGCCGCTTTTGCCAAAACTTTTGGTCAGATTAAAGTAAAACAATTCTCTGGGGGCGACACTGTGCGTGAGGCGCAGATCATGATCCGTCATCCAAATTACTCTGGCTTGCAACGCGATCAGATCACGCACTTATTTGAACCTGTAAATTTCATTCATGCTCTAGAGGTGTTACAGGGCGATAGTCTGCTGTTTCGGATGGAGGGGGGAATTTCCATCAGTGAGAATCCAACCTTCCGGTTTCAGTACCGTGATAACGGTAGCAGATCTATTCAGGTTCGGGCGATGGATACTGACGGAAACCTGTTCCAAAAAGAAATCATCAAGCAACTATTCTAAATGTCTTGTTTGGGGCGGGCGGCGATAGGATCTAAGCCCTGTTCATGTCGAGGTGGGGGAAAAGGTTTGAGAGCCACGGCTCGCAAGCCTGAGGATTAAATTTGACGATATGGGCTGGTTTGGGGGTTTGCCACGTTATGTTGCGCGGTCTAAAAGTTGCGCGGTTTAAAAACACAGGATTTCCGCTTCTGCCTGCGCGCGACGCAATGCAGCCTCATAGTTTTTTGACACTTGCGTGTTGCGAAAAATTGACATTCGTTCGCCGCTTGTTTGGCGCAGGGATAGCACAGTCTCTGCTGCGACGTATTCCGCGTATGGCAAGACCGAAGCGACCCAGTCTATGGAACAGGC
>Ga0206130_10008576_pt1 | contig 10930 bp, 9 predicted proteins | sample Helgoland_Spring_9_FD_148637 | JGI IMG/M metagenome (GOLD analysis project Ga0206130, IMG submission 148637) | Pelagic subsurface seawater microbial communities from Kabeltonne, Helgoland, North Sea - Helgoland_Spring_Bloom_20160512_1 | ecosystem: Environmental > Aquatic > Marine > Epipelagic ...
TTCCACCAGTACGTGGGAACCATCTTCTAAGGTACAATAAACATCAAATACCGATGCCCTGTCCTCTTCGTAGACGTTTAGGATTTTGGTATCCATGTATTCTATGGACTGTATCGACAAGCTGGGTATGACACTCTCAATGAAACTGATGAGAATGTGTGGGTGTTCAGGGTTGGAAAAGATTCTTTTGAATCCAAAGTCTGAGGTGAGGGGAATGTATTTCGGCACAGTCTGCTCCGTATTTGGGGGGTGCCAAGTAGGGAGCAAGAACTGTGCCAAATCATGGGGTTTCGGTAGGGTCGATGTTGTTTATGTTTGTGGTTTATAAACGTTGGGTACAGTTTGACGAACGTTCGCCAGTTTTTCGTCAGTTTGTCAGTTTCGTACAGAACGGGTAAGCCAAATGAATAAAAACCAATACATACAACCCCTTAGGCTTTCAGTGGAAGGGCATGTGGGATGGTTTTCAGTATGATTGTGTTTTCAAGGACCTCAGGGAACCAGAATGTCTCAATGCAGTGGCTTTCAAGAGCGCTAGCAATGTGCAGTGTCTTTACTCGAGTGGTTGGTCGGTATTTTTGATGCTGGTTGATGACACTTAGATGTCCTTTGTTATTGATGAAACAGTAGGCGTTTTGGATATGGGATTGGTCAACCAGATTTTGTACAGGTATGAAAGGGTACAGAATGTCAGTCACATGATGCGAATATCTGTGAGTTGGGTTAGACTAATAAACAACGTATAAACTAGAAAATTTATGAGCAACATCAACGATATCGAAGCAACCCAAGACCACGTTCCCCCAACGGAATTCTCTCAACAGGATTTTATTGGAAAGATTTTTGGTGGAAAGTACAAGGTCCTAAAAGCCATAACGAAGGGTGGTATGGGATGTGTGTTTAAAGCAGAGCAAGTGTCACTTCGACGAAATGTTGCGTTGAAAGTGGTCTTGGCCAGTGAAGATGTCCAAGCAAATCAACGGTTTTTGTTGGAAGCCTCATTGACGGCAAATTTAGACCATCCCAATATTGTAAAGGTCTTTGATTTTGGTCGCACGGAAGACGGTATTTTATTTTTGGTGATGGAATTGCTTTCCGGACAGGATTTAAAATCTTGGGTCGCAAATAAAGGTCCCTTGAGCGTTCGGGAAACGGTCCAAATGGCCAAACAACTTTGTGGAGCGTTGTCTGAGGCGCACAGCCAGAATGTTATCCATCGCGATATTAAACCAACCAATATTATGTTGTCTAAAAAAGCGGGAGCGGGTTTGACCACCAAACTCATTGACTTCGGTTTGGTGAAGAACGTTGGTCAGAGTTCTGGGCATTCAAGGACCGGGATTGTTCTCGGTACACCTATGTATATGTCACCGGAGCAAATTACCGCGACAGGAGTCGATGACCGAGCTGATATATACGCCATTGGTTTAACGATGTATTTTGCGTTGACTGGAAAGCGTCCATATCCCAAGCGTGGACTCAGTTCTTTGATTCATGCCCACTTATCAGAAGAATTGCCCAATTTACAAGACAGCAATTCGTCTATACCTGCGACGCATATGATCAATTGGATCATCAAGTCAGCTGTGGCCAAAAATGTACAAAATCGTTTTCAAAATACGCTTCAAATGCTTGAGGCCCTAGAGATTTGTGAACGGTTTATGGATCGCGACAGTTTTCCAACCATTGAATTGAACAAGGGGTTGCTGACTTCGTTATCTGATGGTGTCATAATTGATCCAGAACTTCCACAGTCTCCATTGGTTCAATCGGGGGCTTATGTAGAGGATGGTTCTGCAATCTCGGATGACTTTGCCCAGACAATAGGCTTAAAAGTCGATGACCACCTTCCGACTGTGGGTTTTGAGTCTTCATCAACTTTGGGCCCACATACGTTGGCGCATCAACAACCTTCTGTTGTTCCAGCATCTATGGAACCGACAGAAACAAGAGCCGTTAATGAATCCGAAACGAATTCTACATCACCATTGATGAAAGGAATTGGCGCGTTCTTTGTGCTTGCCATTGTTGTTGGGTATGGTGTTTTCTCGAATCCATCAACGAAGTCAACGGACTCAATACCTGCATCCGTACAGTCTACTCCAACAGCGGTTGAGCATGAAGTCTCTTTAGATTCGGTACCAAGTGGGGCAGACATCTTTATTGACGGTCAGTTTGGAGGAAGTACTCCAACGGTCGTTAAAGCCAAGAGTGGCAAGTCAAAAGAAATCAGAATTAGTCTTGAAGGCTATGAAGAACGTGAGTTCGTTTTGTCGGAAAATACTCAAGACGAAATGGTGGTTCAACTAAAGAAGATTGTGGTGACTCCCGAACAGACAGCCCCAAAAAATCCCACCTTGAAAGCGAAACCGGTAAAGAAAAGCATTCCGAAAACCAAGGCGAAAGCCAAAGAAACAGTCAAGAAAGTTCAAGAGCCTAAGAAAGCCAAGCCTAAGAAGAAAGGTGAACTGAAGGAGACCGAATGGGATTGATATTAAGCATACTGCTGGGGTTCTCTGTGGCAAATGCAGAGGAAGCGTCAGAAGATACAGAGATTGCGAAACGACTCTACTTGAATGGCAAGATGCTTTTTGAAGAGGAGCGGTATGGTGATGCAGTCACCGCTTGGAATAAAGCGTATGAAATCAGTCACAAACCAGTTGTGTTGTACAATGTTGCCATTGCGTATGAGAAACTGGAGCAGTATCAGGATGCGATCGATACACTGTATCAGTACCGAATCTACGCTCCCCTTGAAGAACAAGACGAATTGGTGGCAAAAATTGAAGAACTCAAGGTTAAACTCGCAGAGTCAACTCTAGAGTCGCAAGAACAACCCGAAAGTGTGTACTCAGTGGAAAAGGTGTCCGACGTCGAATCCACTCCGAAAATCATAAACCCACAAGTACTTCCCAATGAAGGGACAACACCAGTAGCCCCAGTGCTAACGTCTCCAGTAAAAGACAGTACTACGTCCGCAACTCCAATATATGTGGCTTTGGGTACTGGAGTAGCATCATTGAGTGCAGGAGCTATATTTGGTGTGTTGGCCAATCAATCCAATGATATGGCAGAGTATGCTGGTGGATGTGGGTTAACCAAAATGGGCGTTCTGTTGTGTACTACTGACTCTGAGGGTGAAGGGTATTATTGGGAAGCTCAGCAAAGGGCAGTGCTCGCAGATATTAGTTATGGGGTATCGATTGTGTCTTTTGGAACCGCAGTCATCTTGGCGAAAAGGTATTCTAAGCAAGAGTCCAGTTCGGTGACTTCCAGTTTGTGGATTTCACCCAATACGGTTGGTTTACAAGGGAGATTTTAATGCTCTATGTTCTATTGGGATTGAGTTGTACACGACTTATAAATGTATATGGAACGTGTGAAAGCAATGCAGAATGCATTCAGGCTCTTGGTGATGGTGCGATTTGTTTGGACGATGGATATTGTTCATTGGGAGGCTTGGCCGTAGATACTTCAGATGAAACGACTGAAGATACAGGAGATACTGGGGATGGTACTTCAGTGGATACAGCAGACACCGGGGATACTGGTGTAGAAGAGAGTTGCACAACCCATAAAGAATGTCGAGGAGAAAATGGACTGGGTTCTTTGTGTGGTGATGATGGTACATGTTCTCAACCAGATGTGGTCGAGATGCCTTCTCGATGCACAACCTATCCAGATGGAGCCTTTGAAAGTTGGAGTGAATATTCCGATGCACACATTCTTGGAGCAATCGTGGATGCTCGATTGGAAAAGCCAACTCAGTTGACACTGAAACTGGCGATGAACGAAATTAACGAATCGTTGGGTTCTACTCAATTTGTGATGTTTATCTGTGACAACCAGAGCGATCTTTGGAATGGTCTTCATGGTGACAACCTTACGTCGCAACAGGCGACAGAACAGTTGAGTGATTTTCTGACGAATGAATTGCATGTTCCAGTGATAATGGGCCCGGGAAAATCTGATTTGGTTCAACCAACTATTGAGGCTGGTGAGTCTACATCTGACAGTTCTACGATTGTTGTATCAACTGCTGGTGGAGATGGATTGACGGAGTTGGGTTCAGAGAGTGGTACCTCATCTTGGTTGCTGACCAATCCTGGGAAAGTCTGGTCTGCGGTTGGAGATGATTATCATCGGCTATTGACGTTGCATTCGTATTTCAATGACAAAGAGTCTTATGGATCGGCTGTAATTCTAACAGACAAAGTAGATTTGGTAACCTGTGCTCCGGGAAGAACGGGAGCGATTTTGTCAGGGTGTCAGTTTGGAGACCCAAATGATCTTTGGACACCAGATGATGCACAATATTTACTGGATTTACCGGGCAGTTCTATTGTGGACGTCCATATTTATCCCTACTCGAATGTTGAGACGGCCTATTCTCAGTTGTGGTATGACTATTTGTCTGCGAATGTGTCCTCTGGTACGGCGATATTATTTTTGTCAGATGATATTGATACGAATTCAGATTTTATCAGTCGGGTTGTTCCAAGTGTTGCTGTTTTTCAAAATTCTGCATTTTACTTTAGTGAAGCAGCACTTCAAACCAGTTTTATAGATGCAATATCTCCGCAGACTCAAACGAGGTTTTTCATCAGAGGATTTTCCCCTGGGTTTGACGAAAATGGGTCCTTGTTCAATGCACCGTCGAGTGGCTTTTACCAACGACTGTACGATTCAACAAATGGGATGGATGCTTCAGAAAATCCTCAGTCGATATTTACGTATGATGCAATAATGCTGACATTTTTAGCGATACTCCACAGTGAGCAGGCTGGTGACAAAGGAGGCGGAATCGATATTTCTACGATGTTGCGCACATTTAAAACGTTTAACAATGTCAGTACTGGTGGGGACGAGTTTACCTTGACGACAGCAGGGATTCAATCTGCACTGGCGATGAACCCTCAAGATTTTCGGTTGCTGGGATTGTCCGGAGAAATTCGTCAGACCAGCAATCAGGATGCATCTGTATCTTCATTCATATGGGAATTGAACAATGGAGAAGTCGAGTATAAATATAGATGTTTCAATACGTTGAGTACCGCTCAAGATACATTGGATGGCTGTATCGTCCAATAGAGTTGTTCCAGTTTATGAGATGGTGTTCTTTGTATTGGTTGATTGAGTACAAGATCTTGTAAGATTTATTGATGGAAGCAAGTGTTCGAATTTTAGAAGGTGTCAAATGGTAGACATAAGAGGCGATGGATTTCAAGTGCAAGTAGGTTGTTTCATTGTGTCATGGGTCAATAGATAATAGGATTTCAGATTGTATGATCCGGTTGACCATAAGAATCGATTCTGGTCGTAGTCCACCATTGGATATTTGAGATACACTGAACACATACGCTTGATATTTTGGAGATGCACATGTGGTTGTTGTTTGCCTGCCAGCCTCAAAAATCTGAGGACACTGGAACTACGATGGACTCGGCCACCGATACTGCAGAGGTCTTGGTGGAGGTCGATGCTGATGGAGATGGGTATCCACTTTGGTCGAGCACGACCGATATTGCAAATGCAGATTGTGATGACAATGATCCCAACATCACCCCTTTGATTGAGCGGTATATTCCTGCAGGGACCTTTCAGATGGGGGAGAACATGACGCCCTTTAGTGGTCCTGCGCATGACGTGACACTGTCGGATTATTGTATTGATACCTATGAAGTGACCAATGATCAGTTCGCGGCATTTTTACAGGATTTGTTTGAACAAGGCTTGGACAATGTCAATGAAGAGGGGCTTGAACTCTTTGATTTGGACGATGATGATGATGTATTCCCACAGCGAATTGAACGGGTGGCCGACGGATTTATTGTTGTAGATGGGTACAACCAGCATCCCGTAACGGAGGTTTTTCTTTGGTCGGGTCACACATACTGTGGATGGGATGCGAAACAGCTTCCCACAGAAGCCCAGTGGGAAAAAGCCGCCCGAGGAACGGATGGTCGTACGTATCCATGGGGAGACTCCATGCCCGACTGTGACTTGACCAATTTTGGATTCATTGGGGAACAATGTATCGGAGATACGGTTGATATTGGCAGCTATCCGAATGGCGTTTCTCCATATGGCGTACACGATATGGCAGGGAATGTAGCAGAGTGGGTGTCGGATTGGTTTGGTATGGACTATTATGCAGACTCTCCGGAACAGGACCCGACGGGTCCTGAGAGTGGTTGGTTTGATGATGGGCAGGGCAATGCTTTTGAAGCACGAATCGTTCGTTCGGGGAATCATGCAACCGGTGCAGGTGATGTACAAACCCATTATCGGCAACCAGAACCACCCGAAGGAAGCAGCAACGGCATCGGATTTCGATGTGCTCGTCCACTAGAATGATTGTTTAGAACTCTCTTTACGTTACACTAACATTATGACACCAGCATTGTTTTCCATCTTCTTGTGGCCCAGTTTTTCTTGTCAATCCGATACAGATGGTCGAGTACAGATTGTACGTAGTACTTCTACTGAAGTCGCAGAGGTGTGGGATACCACCATTGAAGACCCGGATACAATATGGTTTGCCCGAGCATCTCTGGATATTCGGGGGCATCGACCGAGTCCATCTGAATTGGCAGACTGGGCAACAGATCCATCCATTGCGGATACAATTTTAGACTCTTGGCTGAACGATCCTGCTTTTGCACATCAATTTGCATGGTATTGGAACGATGTTTTTCATACGGCTGTTTGGATTGGTCAAGCAGACAAGTTTCAGCGATTTTTACTCAACAGTGAAGAACAACAGGCTATTGGATGGGAACCGATGGCATTTATTGAACAAACCCTGTTGGAGTATCAACCGTTTACCGATGTTGTCCAAGGCAGTCAGTTGCCTTCCAACCCAGTATTTGCACAGATATTTGGAGATACTCTAGATGGTGAAGGTGATGAGTGGCAGTGGATTACACCAACCCGTGATCACGTGACAGCGGGTGTCATGGGTTCGAGGGTTTTGTGGATGAGACAGTATGTGGATTTTCTCAACCACAACAGAGCACGCGCAAACTTCGTAACCTCAAGTTTTTTATGCATGGATTACTTGGAGAGAGACGTCACATTTGATTTTTCAGAAATCTCGTTGGATGTCATCGAAAGTGCAATCCTAACACAGCCGGAGTGTGTGGCTTGTCATTCGAGTTTAGATCCACTTGCCAGTGTGCTTGGAACATTTCAAGATGGTGTCAACCTTCACTTGGATCAGATGGGGATGCCTTCGTCGTTTAAAGAACGGTGGTACGCTGGTTGGAAGGAGCCTGGCTATTTTGGTTTGCCAATGAACACGATGTCTGATTTGGGTGCCTACATTGCCGCTGATTCCCGTTTCGCTCAATGTATGGTGACTCGAACATGGGAGTTTATGGTTCCCGATGCTTCTTTGGATGATTTGGATGTGTTTACGTTGGCAAGTCAGTTTACGGACTCCGATTACGATATGCGAGATTTGGTAAAACGAGTGGTCACCTCTGCAGCCTATCAACGTCAATCGGAACGCATTCTTAGGCCAGAACAGTTGTTGGGTACATTGGAGCGACTTGGTGTAGATATCACCACTGCTGAAGGGGCTGAATTGTCCAATATAGTATGGTCTCCTGAAAGAAGAGTGATGTTTGGATCGACAGATGATGTTGGTGTTTTGTTGAGCAATACTTCTTTTACAGTGGGACATCATGTTCAGCTGGAATGGATTTCTTCACAGCTGACAGAGATATTGAGGGCAGATTTAACTCAACCACAGGAAGGGCGGGTCTTGTTGACAAAAGTTGGCAACGCTCCACAAGATGACAATGTACTTGCTCAGTTGGTGCATTGGAAACAGTCGTTGCACTCTGAATATGTGAGCGAGAGTGATGAGTCTATACAAACTCTCTTTGCGGTTTGGAGTCAACTTGCAACAGAGAGTGAATTACAGGCTTGGGCTACCGTTTTGGCCATCTTGGTTCACGATCCAAAAATGGTGTTGCGATGATGGTCTTGTTGTGGTTGATATCTTGTGATGATGGTCCTACCAAACTGCCGGTGGAGTGTTCTGAGGCCATTACGTATGAGACTGTAGGCCAGCCTTTTTTACGCAATTATTGTACGGGTTGTCACGCTTCTAGCCTCCCTGTAGGCAAACGATATGGCGCTCCGTTGGGTGTTGATTTAGATACCTTTAGTGGTGCAAAACAGTATGCTTTGCGGTCCTATGCTCGTGCTGTTCATTTGCAAGACATGCCAGCTGGTGGTGGTGTTTCGGAGATGGACCGTCAACGTTTTACTCAGTGGGCACTGTGTGGTGCTGTTGGAGCCGAGTTGGACACGCCAACAGTCGTGCCCTTGAATCGAGCCAACAGTTTTGTGGTGTATTCTAGTGTTGTTGATGGGGATTTCGATGGCGAGATCATTCTACAACGATTTGTAGATGATGATAGTGCTTCAAGTCCTGAAGAATCTTTGCTCCGTGAAGAACGGTATAAAGTGGAGGAAGACTCTATGTTATTTTTGGGATACCAAGAGTGGGACATGGAGGGGGAGGCTGTCTCTAGTGTTTCATGGGATCCTGGTTTGATACTGATTGCAGCCAACTTTCCGACAGATCAACTTGTTGAAGCGACGATTGAGATGGACGGGGTAGAATGGACGGAAGAGCAAAATTGGATGGGTATTCAGGAGCTACAAGGTCTTTGGGAAATTGATATTCATGAACGGGATCTCGAACCGTTGAACACCCATTTATGGAACCTTGAGGGGGAAGAGTGGGGGTGGAGAACATCGAGTACGGTGGTTCTCTCAAGTGCTTATGGAAAGACCGTATCTGATCTGTCATGGGAATCACAACAGTTTGTGGGGCCCAACTTTTTGAATACCACAGAGCCATTTCCATTGAATGTCAACCTGGAATGGATTGATCTCTGGATGGAGGAGCGATGAAACGACGAAGGTTGGTACAATCCACATTGGGTGCTGGAAGTTTGGCCTTGTTGTCACGTGCGTCGGTTGCTTCTGGAGCAACACCTGTCAAACGCAGGTTGATAACGGTATATTCTCGAGGTGGCTGGGACACCACAATGATCTTTGACCCCAAAGGTCAACGTTCTCAGATTCAAACGTCATCTGATGGTACAGAGCAGCAAACAGCTGGTCTTTCATTTGTTGCCTCTTCTAACCGTCCTTCCGTAGGTCAGTTTTTTGATCGTTTTGCTGGGCAGTCATGCATTGTGAATGGGGTGTCTGTTGATTCTATCAGCCATGACAAGTGTGCAAGGCTTTTGTTTACGGGTGGTAGACTGAGTAATATGTCGGATTATGCCTCGATAATCGCTACGGAATCCGAATCGTTACCATTGCCCTATGTGATATTATCCGGACCTCGTTTTACTGGAAAACTGGGGTACAATGTGACCAAAGTAGATCAACGATTTGTCGATTCACTCAGTGTATCTTCAGAGATTGATTTTTCGATGGTAGAATCTGCAGTCCAAGAGAGTGTTGGCACCTCTGATTCAGAACGCATCAATGAATATTTGAGAACGTTAGAACGGCGTCAGCAGCTTCGGTCTTATACCAATCTCTTTCCGACGTCTGTGAGTGTAGATCCAACGTCACAGATTGATCTGTTGATGAATCTGTTGGGTAATGATTTGTCTGCCGTAGGTCTCATGCAAGTTCTTCCACCACCATTTTGTCAATGGGACTCTCACAGTGGCAATGATGACTCTCAAAATGGGTGTCTAGAGTATCTGTTTGAGCAACTGTTGTATTTGGGTGAATCCTTGCGAAATACATTGGATACTGATGGAGTACCGTTGATCGAAAGTACAACAGTTATGGTCTTGTCAGAGATGGGACGAACACCTGTTTACAATACAGCCAATGGAAAAGATCATTGGCCATACACTTCCATGTTGATGTTTGGTCATGGGATTCAGGGCGGTCGGGTTGTTGGTGCTACAGATGAACAATTGATATCTGCACCGATTGATTTGGGGACTGGAGAGAAAACGGCTCAAGGCAGTCGCTTACAAGTAGGAAGTGTCCTTGCTGGACTCTTGCAGTCCTTTGATATAGATTCCAACCAATATCTGGATAATAGACCGTTCTTGGCACCGTTTGTGTTGCGGTAACATTTTCGGGTCTTACATCGATGGTGATTTGGATAGGGTATTTTGTTTAGCCCACAAATTTTTGCAAGCGTTTGAACAGAGGAATGGAACTTTCTTCATCTCTTGGTTGGTAAGGCTCATCAATATAAGCCATGTACATCGTTCGACGTTGGGATGCTTTCCCAGTAACGGTTGCCTGTGCAGTACGGTGCCACGCACGACCATCATGAATGGTTAAGTCACCACGTTTAACCACCAAGGGAACTTCTTTTGGATCTGGAGTATGTGTAAAAAACATTGGAAACTTACGGAATAGCATCATGAAGATGCTTTGTGTGTGCGTACCAGGTAGAATCCGAACACCACCCTTTTCCAACGGACAATCATCCAGATAGAGTCCAACATTCAACATGACTCCAGGTTTCCGTAAGTTGTAAAAGATGTCTCTTGGAGAATCCGTATGCCAACCCAATTTTGTATAGGCAGAAGTGGGTGTGTTGATAAAATTATTGATTACGATGCCATCTTTTTCGACTTGTGCAAGTCGTGCATTGTCACTGAGTAACTTTCCAACGCCTGCAAAGCGTTCATCTTCTACAAATGCCTTAATGTGCTCGGAGTACTCTGATGCATAAGCAAAACGGTTGACAAACTTTTTGCCTTGTTCATTTTCACCCCACTGAATGGGAACGCCAAGCACAGTTTCTCGGTTTTCAGAAAGGAATCGCTCTTCTATGTTTGCCATTTCTGAAAGGATCCCATCGACTTCTTTTTCAGTAGCCACATTGGTGAAGTGGAGGAATCCAAAGTGGTTGAAAAAATCAATT
>Ga0206130_10008578_pt1 | contig 10928 bp, 8 predicted proteins | sample Helgoland_Spring_9_FD_148637 | JGI IMG/M metagenome (GOLD analysis project Ga0206130, IMG submission 148637) | Pelagic subsurface seawater microbial communities from Kabeltonne, Helgoland, North Sea - Helgoland_Spring_Bloom_20160512_1 | ecosystem: Environmental > Aquatic > Marine > Epipelagic ...
ACAGGATACGTTCTTCTTCTATGGATCTGCTTATGAAAACGCTCCGATTCATGATTCCTTTTGAATTAATTGATTGTATATTTCATCAGCAAGATTGACACTTGTCGATCTGGAAAGATGTACAAATCTTACAGGTGCATCCCAAGCAGTCGCTAAAGCTGCATTGACATGGAAATTGCCATGTTCGTCCTGTTCACAATGAACACCCAAAGGCATTTGACAACCACCATCCATCAATTGTAAAACTCTGCGTTCTATGTTGGTACATCTTGCAACATCTGCATGGTGTATTTGACGAAGGACTTTTCGAGTTTCAGTATCGGATTCCCTAACCTGAAGCGCTACGACTCCTTGCGCTGGGGCGGGTACAAATTCTCTTGGGTTTAGGTCTATAAATTCAAAGTCAGACAGATCGATCTCTAGGCGATTTAAACCAGCTTTAGCTAGTACAATGGCGTCAAAATCTCCATTTTTTAATTTTTCAAGACGAGTGGGCACATTGCCTCGGATATCTGCAATTTGAAGATCTGATCTGTAATGCAGAAGCTGTGCCTTCCTACGAGCTGAAGAGGTTCCCACTTTTGCGCTGTCTCCTAGTTTTAATGCTTTGGCTTGAACAGATGATTTTTTGATAACCAGACAATCTCGAGGATCTTCCCTGTAGGAAAGAGCAGTTAGACAAAGACCTTCTGGATTTGTTGTTGGCATATCTTTCATCGAGTGAACTGCAAAATCTACTCTTCCATCGATCAAGGCATCCTCAATCTCTTTTGTGAAAAAGCCTTTGCCTTCCATTTTAGAAAAACCAATATCCTGAATTTTATCTCCTCTAGTCTTGATAATAACGATCTCAACTTCTTGACCACTCTTTACGAGTTGGTCTTTGATGAAATTTGCTTGCCAAAGTGCAAGCTTACTACCTCTTGTTCCAAGTTTCAGTGTCTTCACGATCTCTACTTTAAATTTCTTGTAAATGTCTCTATATAATTGTAGTCGGACAAGTTAATTAAGAACTTTATTACTTTTTCCAAAAAATGATATAATATTTCTAACTTTGCGAAATGCAAATAACAGCTCAGGAATTAGCCGCACTCATCGATGGAAAAGTTGAAGGAGATCCAACGATTTCTATACATGGGCCGTCCAAAATAGAGGAAGGTCAGCCAGGTACAGTTAGCTTTCTTGCTAATCAAAAGTATGAATCATACATATATACCTCAAAGGCTTCAGTTATTTTGGTGGAAAAAGATTTTCAACCGGCAGGAGAAATTCATGCTACTTTAATTCGAGTAGAGAACGTGTATGAAAAAGTCGCAATGCTGTTGAATAAGTTTGGCGAACTTCAAGGAGAGGAAAAAGTAGCAGAGATCCATAGCTCAGCGGTGATTGACGAAAGTGTCCAGATGGATGATTCTGTCTCAATTGGTGCAAATACTGTGCTAGAGAAGAATGTTGTCATCGGCAAAGACACTGTTGTGTATCCTCAAGTATATATTGGTTCAAATGTGAAAATTGGTTCCAACTGTATAATTTATCCGGGTGTAAAAATATATAAAGACTGTGAGATTGGCTCAGGTTGTATTCTTCATAGTAATTGTGTGATAGGCAGTGATGGTTTTGGATTTGCTCCTCAGTCAGATGGATCCTATAAGAAAATTGCTCAGCTTGGGAATGTTATCCTAAAGGACCGAGTAGATGTAGGTTCCAACGCCGTTATTGATCGAGCGACCATGGGGTCTACAGTAATAGAAGAAGGAGTAAAGCTTGATAATCTAGTTCAGATTGCCCATAATGTTGTCGTTGGCGCAGACACAGTTATTGCTGCTCAGTCAGGGATAGCAGGTTCTACCAAGATTGGCAAACGAGTGATGATGGGTGGCCAAGTGGGCATTGCAGGTCATTTGCAAGTAGCTGATGAGGTCAAGATTCAAGCTCAGGCAGGTATCAATTCAAGTGTGAAAGAAAAAGGCAAAGCAATGTTTGGAACCCCTGCATTTGCTTACAGAGATTTCTTAAGGTCATACTCGATCTTTAAAAAGTTGCCAGCATTGGCTGATCGACTTAGAAAAATAGAGAAAGAAAACAATAAATAACCATATTGGCTTAGGCTTAGAAAAATTCAATTTATGAATCAACAAACCATTAAAAGCACCCTTCAATTAAATGGTGTGGGTTTGCACACAGGTAAAGCTGTTGCTTTGGAGTTTTTTCCTGCGGAAGTAAATCACGGAATCAAGTTTAGAAGAGTTGATTTAGAAGATCAGCCTGTATTAAAAGCTGATGTCGGACTGGTAGATTCTACAAATCGTGGTACTTGTCTGAAAAGTAACGATGTTGAAGTGCATACTGTCGAACATTTGATGTCAGCGCTGATTGCACTTGGTGTTGATAATGTGATGATTGATGTTAATGGTCCTGAAATTCCAATTATGGATGGAAGTGCCAAAATGTTTCTTGATGCTATAAAAGAGGTTGGATTAGAGGAGCAAGATAAAGAACGGGACTATTTTGTTGTTGAGGAACCGATCTTCTTCAAAGATGATAATGGTGATACGGAATTGATCGCTCTGCCATATGATGGATTTCAGGTTACAACTATGATCGATTTCAACTCAAAAGTATTGGGTACACAGCATGCTCAATTGAATAGTTTAGACGAGTATGAATCAGAAATTGCTTCTTGTAGAACCTTTGTGTTTCTGCATGAATTAGAAGCCTTGTTTGATCAAGGACTTGTAAGGGGAGGGGATTTAGACAATGCAGTTGTTCTTGTTGATAAGGTCCTTAGTGAAGAAGCTTTAAATGCATTGGCAGAAAAAATTGGAAAACCCGGTATCAAAGTAGAAAGTGAGGGTGTATTGAATACGACAGACCTTTATTTTAGAAATGAACCTGCAAGACATAAATTATTGGATGTAATAGGCGATCTTGGGCTTATTGGTGCTCCAATCAAAGGGAAGATCATTACAAATAGGCCCGGACATACAGCAAACGTTCAGTTTGCGAAAGTCCTTAAAAAGGCTTACTTAATGCAAAAGAAATCGAGGAATATTCCAAAGTATGATCCGAATATTGCCCCGATTTATGATGTAAATCAGATACAGGAGTTATTACCACACCGTTTTCCTTTTCTTATGATTGACAAAATCATAGAGGTTTCTGAGAATCATGTGGTAGGTGTTAAGAATGTTACGATGAACGAGCATTTATTCCAGGGGCACTTCCCAGGGAATCCAATATTTCCAGGAGTTCTGCAGGTAGAAGCAATGGCTCAGACTGGTGGTATTCTTGCTTTGTTGCTTCAGGAAGATCAAAAAGGTTGGGATACATACTTTTTGAAAATTAATAATACCAAGTTTAAAGGGATGGTAAGACCTGGAGATACTCTAGTCTTTAAACTTGAGCTAATGGCCCCAATTAAGCGAGGTATTGTTCAGATGTATGGTGCTGCTTATGTTGGTGGAAAGCTGGTGTCTGAGGGTGAATTTACAGCTCAGATTGTTCAGCGGAAATAAAATGGGCTTAGAAAAAAATTGAATCTTAGATGTTATGGATTTACGAAATATACACCCAGAGGCAAAGATTGGGAAAAATGTGAAAATTGAACCTTTCGCAACGATTGAGGAGGATGTTGTAATTGGAGACAATACATGGATTGGTCCCAATGCATGTATAATGAATGGAGCAAGAATTGGGAAGAATTGCCAAATACATCCGGGAGCAGTAGTTTCAGGTATACCACAGGATTTAAAGTTTGAAGGTGAAAATTCCACACTTGAAATAGGAGATAACACAATCGTACGTGAATTTTGTACACTGAATAGAGGCACAAATGCTAATGGTACGACAAAGATTGGCAGCAACTGTTTGCTGATGGCCTATGTGCATGTAGCGCATGACTGTGAGATTGGTGACCATTGTGTATTGGCAAACAATGCAACACTAGCTGGTCATATTATAGTTGGTAATTGGGTCACCATTGGTGGTAAAGTAGCTATTCATCAGTTTGTTAAGATTGGAGATCATGTTATGATTGGTGGTGGATCACTTGTACGCAAGGATATACCACCTTATGTAAAAGCAGCCAGAGAGCCCTTGTCATATGTGGGTGTAAACTCAATAGGTTTGAAACGCCGCGGATTTTCTTCTGATCAGATACATCGTATGCAAGATATATATAGGCTCTTGTTTGTTCATGGTAAGAATTATAATTCTGCTCTTGATCTTATCCGTGAGGATTTAGAAAGTTCAGAGGAAAAAGATAGCATCTTAAACTTTCTTGAGCAGTCTGAGCGTGGTGTACTCAAAGGGTTTAATGGGCGTAAATAATTAGTATGAACCTATCTGTCAACAAGGTTGGTAAACGCTTTTTGAATACATGGATATTTAGGGATATTTCATTGAGCTTAAAAGGTAATAATACTTATGCCCTTGTTGGACATAATGGCTCTGGAAAGTCAACATTACTACAGATTTTAGCTGGTTACCTAAGTCCATCTGAAGGGGAGGTTTCTTTTGTTCAAGATGGGGTAGAAATAAAAAGAGATGATATTCATAGGTATCTATCGTTCTGTAGTCCATATACAGAGTTAATCGAGGAGCTAACCTTGGAGGAGCATATTAAGTTTCATAATAAGTTTAGACCTTTTGTTGAGGGACTTGATGCACTTACAGTTATGCAGATTATGAATCTAGATCATGAATGGGATAAGACCGTTCGTTTCTTTTCTTCAGGAATGAAACAAAGATTAAAATTGGCTTTGAGTATTCTCAGCGATTCCAGTTTTATCTTATTGGATGAGCCAAGTACAAATCTCGATAAGCAAAGTACAGATTGGTTTTTGAAAACTCTTGAACGCTATCGTGGGGATCGATTAGTAATAATTGCCTCGAATGTTGAAGATGATCTTCGGCTTTGTAATGAAGAAATATCAGTAGAGCGCTACAAATAAAAAAAAGCCCGGAAATCTTCCGGGCTTTTTTTTATTCTAAAAACTTATATCCTATTCCCCTAACTGACTTAAAGAACTGAGGCTCTTTCGGATTCTCTTCAAAATATTTTCTGAACGAAAGAATAAAGTTGTCGATTGTTCGAGTTGAAGGATATACATCATAACCCCATACGAACTGCAGAATCTGTTGTCTAGAAACTACCTCATTTTTCCGTTCTATCAATAGCTTAAGAAGCATAGCCTCTTTTTTTGTCAATGTAATATCTCCATTCACACCTTTCGCTTCGAAAGTAGAAAAATTGACTTTATTTTTACCAAACTCATAATACTCCATGTCCAATTTGGGCGTCTTTTGGCTTCTTGAGATAAGCTTTTTGACTCTTAATTGGAGTTCTTCAAGATTGAATGGTTTAGCTAGATAATCATCAGCACCTTTCTTTAAACCCGCAACACGGTCTGGTGGAGAATCTTTCGCTGTCAAAAATATTATGGGAGTTTCAGTATCTGTAAGTCTTATTTGTTCACAGATCTGAAGGCCTGATATTTCTGGAAGCATGATGTCTAGTATAATGAGGTCAAAGTGTTGTTCCTGAAAGTATTTCATGGCATCTTTCCCATTATCCGTAGTGACAACCTCATAGTCATCCATCTCAAGATTTAGCTTAACTACCTTGCGGATATTTTCTTCGTCTTCAACTAATAGAATACGCATGTTTATAATTTAGAATTCAATAATGAATTTAGTTCCTGTTGGGCTATTGTCTTCCACTTCAATGGAAGCGCCCAGAGCTGCTACAAATTCTTTCACGATATATAACCCCAAACCAGTGCCTTTAGTTTTACGAGTATCTTCATTACCTATTCTATAGAATTTATTAAAGATTTTTGTCTTATCCCCGTCAGGTATGCCCACGCCATTGTCACTTATTATTAATTGAGGCTTAGGCTCATCAGTAAGTACAATATTTATCTCAGGTATATTGATGTTATACTTAATGCCGTTTTCGACAAGATTCTTTATGATTGCATACAAGCCTTCTTTATCGGTAGATAAGACAAGGTCGTCCTCTGGTAAATTCAAATTTATTTTTGCCAAAGGGTGGCTATTGCCTAAGGTGAATACACTGTGTTCGATGAGCATGTTGATAGGTATCTCTTCAAAATGCGGTATAAAGGCTTTTTCAAGTTTGGCTGAAAGAAGTAGGTCATTAACCAAATTTTCAAGTCTATTTGATTCAGTAAGTGCAGATTTTAAGAGGTCATCTTTTTTTTCTTTGGGAAGCTCACGTTTAAGAAAAGTTTGAAGAATCAATTTAATGGATGCAAGTGGAGACTTAAGCTCATGGGTTATGGATAGCAAAAAATTTCGTTGTTGATTAGCTGCATCTACCTCTCTATTAAAGCTTTTATTGATTTGGAAAATACCTACAAATAGTAAAACAATAAATACAGTAGCTTCCCCAATGATCATATTTCGCTGCCTTGTGTAATCATGATTTAATTTGACCACATTTGCTTGCTTGAGAAATTGTGCTTCACTTATTTCCGGATTGTTTGCTATTGCAATGATTTTGATCAGTTCAATCTTTGCATTCAAGGCATCATTATTCTTGACTATTAGCAGCAATGTCCACCAGGTTAAGGCAAGGATAAGGTAAAAGAAAAGCCCATAACTCAAAAACTTGATTCTTTTAGATCTTTTCGTCATTGAATTTTTTTACTACAATATAACTCCTCTGCATTAGATATGTGCAATGGTTTTTTGATTTGGGTATAGATCTTTAAAAAATGACTTTTTGATTGAAAACCTATCTGTTATGTAGGGGTTGAACTTATATTTTGGACTTTGCCTCTTATGGGAACTATTAGTAAGTTTTAGCTAGTAATTAGAGAAATTTATAAGGCGAGGCAGCGTATTAAGTTAAATTTTCGTTAAGGAAATGTGATGTAAAAACATTTTTATATTATATCTTAGCATGGTAACCAAGACTAAAAAGACCCATTCCAATTAGTAACCATTACATAAAGGTTTGGGATTTTTAATAGTTGTTACGATGTATAAATTTTCAATTATTTAAAATCTGAATTAGTATGAAAAAACTTTCACTAGTTTTATCTATTATCCTTTTCTGTGTGGGAGGGATAATCGCACAGAGGACGGTAACTGGGGTTGTAAATGACGCCTCAAGTAGCCCTCTTATCGGAGCGAGTATACTAGTAAAGGGAACCGCTACAGGTACAATCACCGATGTAGATGGTAATTTCTCTATTAGTATTCCCGATGGAAACAACATGCTTGTTGTTAGTTACACTGGTTTTGAAACTCAAGAAGTAGATGCTACTGGATTAAGTACCATCGAAATTGTAATGGCTGAAGGTGTTGTTCTTAAGACAGCAGTTGTTACGGCTCTTGGTATTAAAAGAGAAGAAAAAGCTGTAGGATATGCAGTACAGGAAGTTGGTGATGAAGCGATCACTAGATCGGGAGCAACATCTGCCCTGGGTGCACTTCGTGGTAAAGCTGCGGGTGTTACTGTGACACAGTCTTCAGGTGCTGCAGGTGGTGGTCAGCGTATCATTATCCGCGGACAAACTTCATTAAGTGGTAATAACCAAGCTCTATTAGTTGTAGATGGTGTACGTATCAATAACAGTTCTTTCCAAACGGAAAGTAATGTTGCTGGTGTTGCCAACTCGAATAGAGGTATGGATATTAACCCAGATGATATTGCATCAGTAAACGTACTTAAGGGTGCGGCAGCAACTGCACTTTATGGTGTAGATGGTGCGAATGGTGTTATCATCATCACAACAAAGAAAGGTGCATCTGGCGATAAGCGTTTTAACGCATCTGCTGGATACAGCGTAGCTTTTGACAGAGTTTCAAACTTGCCACAGCTACAGAATCAATATGCCCAAGGTGGTGGCGGTGCTTACCGTAATCCAGCAACAGGCTATCCATTATCATTTGGACCTGCTATTGATACTATCTTTTGGGATGGTACAGACGGTAATCCATATGACAAAAATGGTAATGTAATCGGAGCAACGGAGGCAGCTAATACACCAGGTGCAATTCCAGTTTCCGCTTATGATAACCTTGGTAATGTATTCCAAACTGGTATCACGAACCAAGCGAACTTCTCAATTGACGGAGGAGACGAAGATGCAAATTTCCGTTTCTCAATGTCAAACTTGAATCAAGAAGGTGTTATACCAAAGAATACTTACGAAAGAACTACTTTCCGTTTAGGTTCTGGTCTTAAGCTTACAGACAAATTGAATGTACAAGCTTCAGCTAGTTACGTGAAGAGTGAAGGTTACAGAATCCAGCAGGGTTCAAATACTTCTGGTCTTTTACTAGGTCTATTGCGTACATCTCCAACCTTTGATAATACAAATGGTATAGATGATCCAGCAAATGATCCTTTATCTTACACTATGCCTGATGGATCTCAGAGAAACTATCGTGGTGGTGGTGGATACGATAATCCTTTCTGGATTATCAATAATGCACCTCGTATCGATGAGACGAACAGATTCATGGGTAACTTGTCAATCAACTATGCTCTTGACCAATGGTTCAATGTTAACGCAACTGTAGGTACAGATGTATATTCTGACAGAAGAATCCAGAATTTCGAGATCGGTTCAAGAACTGCTCCTGCAGGTCGTGTACAAGAGGATGATTTCTTCTTCAGAAACTTCGATGGTTACTTCAATGTAAATGGTCGTGGTTCTTTATCTGATAAGATCAACATGGGATACTTAGCAGGTGTGAATCTGTATGATGAGAAGTTAGAGAACTTCTATACTACAGGTAATGGTCTTGCATTCCCTGGGTTTGTAAATATTTCAAACGCTTCTGAAGTAAGTAGTGGAAAAAGATTAGTCAGACAAAGAAATATGGGTATCTATGCTCAGGTTGATTTTGCATTCGATGATTTCTTATTCCTAGCAGCTACTGCTCGTCAGGATTACGTATCATCTCTTGTGAATCCTGATGTAGAGTTTGATGCAAGCTCAATTGGTTTCATTTACCCTTCTGTAAACTTAGGATTCGTATTCTCTGAATTGATGCCTAAGTCAGATTTCCTTACATTTGGTAAGCTACGTGCTTCATATGCTGAAGTAGGTGGTGGTGCACCATCTGCATACGGAACATCAACTGTATTTACTCAGGCTGGTCCTGGTGATGGTTGGACAGATGGTATTACATTCCCATTTGCTGGTACTACTTCATTTACGAAGTCTAACACACTTGGTAACCCTAATTTGGTTCCTGAGCGTTCAATCACAACTGAAGTTGGTTTAGATCTAAGATTCTTCGGAAACCGTTTAGGTTTAGATGCAACATACTACAACAGAAAGTCTATTGACATGATTCTTCCTGTTGCACTTCCAGGTTCAACTGGTTATACATCAGCATTACTTAATGCAGGTGAACTAAGTTCAAAAGGTTATGAGATTATTCTTACTACTACTCCTATTGAGAGAGATAATTTCTCTTGGGACTTATTAGTTAACTTCGATAAGAACGTAACACTAGTTGAGCGTCTTGCTGAAGGTATTGAGTCTCAATACTTAGGTGGATTTATTTCTTATAACATTGCTGGACAACCATTTGGTGTTATCTACGGTGGTGCTTACCAAAGAGATAATACAGGAGATGCTAATGATGACGGTCTTACGCTTCCTGATGGAAACATTGTAATCAATGATGATCCATCTAGTCCGGAGTACGGATACCAAGTTCCTGATGCATCGTTGAGAGTGGTTGGTAATCCTAACCCTGACTTCACAGTTGGTTTCAATAATACATTGACTTACAAAGATCTTAAGCTTTCATTCCTTATTGACTGGAAACAAGGTGGTGAGATGTGGAATGGTACTCAGTGGGCATTGACTTACTTCGGTATGTCTCAAGTTTCTGCTGAAAACCGTGGTGATGTTGTGGTATTTGATGGTGTACTATCAGATGGTACTCCAAACAATATTCCAGCTACACTTGATCAAAGCTACTACACATCTTCAGTTTCTGGTTTCGGTTCTGTAGATGAGGGATTTGTTCAGTCTACATCTTGGGTACGTCTAAGAGAGATTTCTCTTTCTTATGATCTTAGTCCAAAGATGTTCTCTGGTAACTTTATTGAAGGAGGATCAGTATTTGTAACTGGACGTAACTTATGGTTCTGGACTCCTTATGAAGGTGTTGACCCAGAGACTAGTTTGACTGGTTCATCTAATAACGGACAAGGTGTTGATTACTTCAACATGCCTGGTACAAGATCAGTGATCGCAGGTGTAAACCTTAAGTTTTAATTCCTTACTAACTGATTAAAACAGAGAAAATGTTAAAAAATAAAATATATACGTTTGCTTTAGCACTGATTGTCCTTGTTGGATTTTCATCGTGTGAAAGTTATTTCGAGGGTATCAATGAGAACCCTAATGATCCTACAGACGTATCTCAGGATGTACTTCTTCCTGGGATCGAAGTAAACCTTGGGTTTACTTATGGTGGTGATTTCAGTAGATATGCATCAATTCTAACACAGCATGCAAAAGGTGAAACAAGACAGTGGGCTTCAATTAACAATTACAGTTCATTCTTGCCTGTAAACTTTAACACACCTTGGTCTTTTTCTATGTACGCTGGTGTATTGAATGATCTAAAAATTCTTAAGGAGAAGTCTTCAGAAGACGGCTCTAATCACTACGAAGGTATTGCTTCAATTCTTGAGGCTTACAGTTGGATGCTAATGGTGGATTTCTTCAATGATGTTCCATTCTCTGAAGCATTCCAAGGTACTGATATTATTCAGCCTACTTATGATGGTGCAGCTTCAATTTATGCTGGTGTGTCTTCTCTATTGGCTGCTGGTATTACTAAAATGAGTGAAGAAGTTGCTGGTAAGACTCCTGGAGCGGATGACCTGATGTATGGCGGTGACGCTGCTTCATGGGTTAAGTTTG
>Ga0206130_10008580_pt1 | contig 10922 bp, 16 predicted proteins | sample Helgoland_Spring_9_FD_148637 | JGI IMG/M metagenome (GOLD analysis project Ga0206130, IMG submission 148637) | Pelagic subsurface seawater microbial communities from Kabeltonne, Helgoland, North Sea - Helgoland_Spring_Bloom_20160512_1 | ecosystem: Environmental > Aquatic > Marine > Epipelagic ...
TCGCAGCACTTGTTGAGGCAAACGTGAGAGTAAGTGACTCGTCTTGGTTAACAGGTAAAAATGGGCCTTTTTTAAATACTTCGTCAGCAAGTGTCCAAGTGGCATGGGCTAACCTCGTTAGTTTTCTAGGTTTGTGTGACGGGTGAACGATCCACATAACGTCTGCGTTCTGAGCAAACTGTAGCTCGTTTACTTGAGAGTGAGTGTAAGTCGTGCTGATCTCATAGGCTGATCCACTAGCTTGGACCTGACCGCCATTGGTGTAGAAACGAATGTAATTATTGCCAAACTCTAAAACGTAGGTCTGGTCCACACTAAACTCAAAAGGTATTAGCCTGGTTGTATGGGCTGAGTTTTTAACCTCGTTTATGAAGCGAGTACCACCCCTACGCATTGCACCGCCATGAGGTAGAGCCATGAAGTTTTCCATAGTCTCACAGCCGCTTGCATACTTAGGCGAATCAGTTCGACCATAAAGTCTGGGCGATAATTCACCTGATGCAAACGAGTTAACAATCGGGGTTAGTCTCATGCGCGAGCTACCTCAAATACGACTGAATTAATGTCCTCAGATCCTACTTCTGCGCCATCGTAAATTGATGCGTCAACAACAGCCCTAGATGACATGGCCCACATATCATTTGAAAGTGCCCTATTCTGAGTTAAGGCATAGGCCACCTCAGCAGCTATGCGACTTGCTAAGGCAAAGACTAACCCAGGGTCAAACTGACCAGGGTCGGTGATTCTTGCAACAAATTTAATAGTTGCCGTGTCGGTATTGCAAACAAGGGTTCTGCCTTCAATGCGGTAGGTGCTGGTTTCTTTTAACTCAAGCACTGATAAACAATGTGGATCGTTAGGGAGGCTGTAAGCTTTGTCAAAGCCCCACACTGGGTCTGATGATAGTTGAGCTAATGTTGCTCTGTTGATTGCACACGACCAGGGGTAGGATCTAAGCACAGCATCACGGGCATCTGCGTACACCGCATTACACACGTTAGCCTCGGTTGATCCATCTGATAATGATGTAATTGTATTAGCGCCTAATAGAGCCATTGCTCGGTTGCATATAGAAACTTCACTAGCCATTTAACGCCTCCAGCCACGATTCTTGCGAGGTGTTTGAACACGCAGATTTCGGGTTGAGTTATTGTTCGGGTTGCGGTCCTTATGATCGACATCCATGCCGTCACCTTTCTTGACCTTGCCCTTACTAATTAAAATACTTCTTGCTTTGTTCCGAGAAGACCTACGCTTTCGCTGCTCTGGCTTGCTATGGTAATTGTCATACTCTTTACGATAATTCCTAGCCATGTCATCCTCTGTTTAAAAAAAAGGGGCGTATTTCAGCCCCCTTGGTTGATCACACTGAGCTTAGGACTCGGTGCAAAGTACCTCGACTACACACTCGTCTTGGATGCGTGTTGCACCAGCTACGAATGACAAGTACACCTGATGGGCATAACTCTTGTCTGCGCGTAAATCGATCTTGGTAGTAACATCCTTGCCAATGCCTAAGCCCAACGCCCCCTTGGTAAATGCAAAGCACTTACGCTGAGTTGATGCTAGGTTTAAACGCTCAGAGCGCAAGAACTTGAATCCCATAAACGTGTCAATGTCACCCTGTACTAAGGCTTTAATTGAGTTGTAGTCTGCGGATTTTACTTCCGTGGTGTTCAACAAGTTTGAAACCTGCTGAGATCCCAACACAAAGAAACGATCTTCTTCGTCTACGTCATTGCCGTCTAAAATCTCTTTAGTAGAAATTAATTTAGCAAGGGTTAAACCAGCCGAACCATGCGCGATCTTCTGACCAGCAGGCAATGCCACGTTTGAACCATCGCCATCGACAGCGTTACCAGTAGCTGCTGCAATGATTAAATCATCGAATGCACGGGCCATGCTGTTTGCGCCAGATTTGGCATAGTTGCTTTCTGGGCTGATTAACATACGAACCTTGTCCTCATCATCGATGAGATCGGCCCAGTGGTAGTCAGTCATGGTCGCAGTTCTGCGAGAGTGTGGAACTTCAAGCACTGGCGTATTAGTGTGTCGACTTGACTTAACAACAGCCGCGACATTACCAAGACGTTCAAAGTTAAATTTCTCACCCGTAACTGACTGCTCGGTGACTGATGAACGTAGGCGTGAGCCTTTTTGTGATGCTAAGTGAATTAGGTTGTCCTGGAACTGTTGGACGAACGCTTTTGCGATTGTATTAGCCATGTGAGTTATCTCCGAATTGGCAATTGAAATTGGCGCTTTGAGCTACCCCAAACGGGACTCTTCACTGGCAATAACGCTTGCTTCAACGAGATGAGATATGGCCCATCTAACCACAGGACTAAGGATTAGCTACCCTGTTGATTAGATGTTCTTACTTTCCTATGCGGTTATTAGAATTAAACCTCTTCTGGATATGCCTGCGAATACAGGCGTTCCATCTTTTCTAATTCAGCCCTGTGCTGAGGGTGATTAGCAATATTGTAAGGGTGTTCTGAGTTGCGCCTAACCTCACCGATACGATCCATAGCTTCAGTGGGTGACAAGGTAAAGCGTGTGCTTGACTCAATGCCTGCTGACTGCTCTTCGGTAAGCGTTGCCCCTATGCCAGCCATCAATCGAATCATGCCAGGGTTATTGGCTAATCCACTGTCTAACAAGAACTGTTGGGTTTCAGAATCGGCATAAGCCATGACGGCATTCTTAGCCTGAGCTAATTTAGTGTCGTATGCGTGACCCCACTCTTTTTTAAGTAGATCATTGGCAGCTTGCATTTCAGCATCGCTGTCTTCATCGTCTTGTTTAGTTTGAGTTTGAGTGTTTTCTTGCCATGCTTTAACCTGAGCATTAGATAAGCCATTCTCATGTGCCCACTCTAAAAAATCAGGATCAGCACCCTCGACTTTGTAACCATCTTTTGTATCTGGACGGCCTAGTCGAGCATACATAGCGTCACGGGCTTCAGATTCATCGCTAGGAAGGTTTAGTAAGCTAGGAACCTTATCAGTTAGCTTTGCGTTAAACGCTGCCCAATCGTCAGTAGACGCATCCTCACCAGGTATCCGTATTGAGCCGCCAGCATATTGCTGTGCATCTAAGTAGCTCTTAGCTAAAGTATTAAGGTCTGGTATTTGTGATAGTGACTCATTGCCTCGGTACTCATCTGACAAGCCCGAATGCCATGATTCTGTTGTTGCTTCTTCACTCATTTTGTTTCTCCACAATGTTCGTGATTTCTAAGTAAATGCTACGCTGACCCTCACGAAAAGCCGTTTCACATGGATCTTTGGCATACGAGATTCGATCACCATATGCCGACTTCATATTAGCCAACATTCGCTGACCTGTTTTACTGCTAAATAATTCCTTCACATCTTTACTAAACTGGTCCATTGACAGTTTGCTCCAAGTCAGCTACTTGTTGTGCCCCTGCAAGCTCTTGTTGACCCTGCTCCATTTCAGCCTGTGCCTGCTGCTGTTGCTGTCGTTCTTGGCGTAACTCATTTACTTGTTCATCACCTAACAACATATCTGCTGGCGCACCTAGTCGATCTGAGATGGTACGAGCGGCCTTATCGACATTAACGATGTCTAGCACTTCTGGATTCACTTGGGCTAATTGCATAATGCCGTCTACTGCGCGTTGGATACTGGTGACTTCTTCCATTTTCTGGCTACGAGCCAATGGTCCAACGTATTCAATATCAAGGTCAGAACCCTGCGATTGCAGCACATCTGGCATTTCTGGCAGCGCATTGCCGCGCAACATAGAGTAAAAAGCACGTTCAACAATTGGGTTAAGAAACTCTGATTGCAGCCGACCAAGAGTAGGACCAAGTAATCGCTGCATCAATTCATAGCGAACTTGCACCTCGGTTGCTGTCATTTGTGGACCTTCGTTTAACTCTAACTGGTCAGAGAAGAAGATCCTACGCACTGAGCCACGGACATCACCAAGCATAAGCTGATCAGCATTCCAGTTAGTGGCGTTAACGATAGGCTCTAGGTTATTCATGTCGCGCACATACGTTACTGTCGATGGACGCATATCGATCTTACCCAAGATGCCGTTCTGCATGGCCTTGAGTGGTGGATCAATAGACTTTTCCCATGCCTTCATGGCAAGTTTACGGGCAGAGTTAAGGGTCTTGATGTCAGCCCGTGCTACACAGCCAGGTCCAAATCCGTAGATGTCACCAGTGGTCTTTGCCCAACGTGGGACCATAAATGGCAACTCATAATAGCCAGACTCTTTGCAAATCTTTTTGTCGGCAACGCTAATGAAATAGCAGGCAAAAGGACGTTGATGTGGTGGTGCAACCATTGCTGGCTCACCTTTTAACTCACGGGGAAACACGGCTTGGACATATTCAAAGACCTTGTCAGGATCTGCTTCCAAAGCTTTAAGCGTCTTCTCGCCAGCGTCATCACCAAACTTTTGGTACGCTTGCCTGGCAGTTAGTTTTAATTTACGAAAGACAGTGTCAATGCGTCCATCTTCACTCTCGGCAATAACAACTTCAGCAAGGTGACAGGCTCTAAAATTAAAGCCATCAAACTGTGCGTCTTTAGTCTTTACATCAAACTGTAGTGCAGACGTTCCAAAGCCAACGAGGTCTTGGTAACACTCGGCTACCTCAGTAGAGAAATTACACTTACCTAGCTCTTGGAACATACTTTTACTGCACTGCTCAAGCCAATCTTTTGCATCCTTGTCTTCATTTAACTCGTCTTCACGGAACCTTAAGCCAAACCATTTAGTTGATGGGCTTGTCAGCGACCCGTGTAGCGATGCTGATAGTATCTGTAGTGCATGGATACCAGTGGAGTCATAGACTTCAGCAGCGCGTTTAGTGCCCCGTGTAGTCGTTGTAATAAAGTCAATCTTGCCAGGCATTAGGAATGTGGCTAACTCTTCCCACAGGGTGTCCCAGTTGGTTCGATCAGATCGTAGGCGGTCATAGCGTTTTAACAACGCGACAGGTGAAACAATTGGCTCTGCTTGTTTGCCTTTCTCATACGCTTCCATTAGCTAATACTCATCAGGTTTGTTCGTTTTGTATCTGCTTCGCCAAGTAGGCCAGCAAACTTTGTATTGGTCCGATTCATCCGCATTAACATAAGCCTGCGCTTGTGCAATGCCCTTAACTTAGCAGGGTCGGTCTCGGTCTTAATTTGGTTATCGATGTTTGACAATTCTTTAGCGGCATCAGGGCCAGCCTCAACACGATCATTAATACCCCTAGCCAAACCATCTGGCTTAGTTATTTTTGCATCCCTACCTAACGGATCTCGACCTGACTTTGTCTGAACTTCTACCCCATCAACATAAGTGGTCGATGTCTTTGCTCCAAAGTTAACGCCAAACAAACTAGGGTCATAACCTTTTTGAACAATTGAAGTGCCGTCTTCATATTTAAAAGTAGTGTCTTGACGCTCTCCTAACAGGCCGTATGTATCGCCCACAGTTTTGGTTACGCCATCACCTAAAGTTGCCATAGAGCCAGTTAAGCGACTTAGATCGTCACTTGCTTGGCGCTGCATATCTGGAGTAATTACTCGGTCACCGCTGTATGATTTCTTCATACCAATAGCGTCTTGTTTGGCTTTCATATCGGCTTGCGAGGTGTTACCAGATCGCAGCCCTGCCCAGTAAGCCTGGTTGTAGCTGACCTCATCATTGCGATATTTGTCATTCTTAATGGCTGACAAAAGCACACTTGGTATAATGGAGTCCTCATTAGTTTTAGCTACACTTTGATAAGTGTCCATGTCAAACGCGCCATAGTTTCGCGCAGGCAAATTGGTAGTTTCTAAACTCAACAAAGACTTAGACTGTTTATTGGCTGACTCAGTTGAATTTATCCCTAAAACATTGTCGCTACTCTTAGTGGAAGCAACGACAGAATTAACTTTTTTCTGTTTAGCTGCTAACGCTGGACTCATTTGCCCATCACCTTGGCTATAGCTAGGAACTTTAGTAGGTCCAGAATTATAGGAGGTCAACCCACTATTTTGAGTTTGGGTAATATTTGCTATCGGACTCGCTGCAAAGACTTGAGCAGTAGATTTGATAGACGTTGCTGGCCTTGAAGGTGTAGCCTTAACCACTGGCGCTGCAACTTTAACCACTGGCGCTACATACCTATTTTGCTCACTAGGTAGATTAGCCCGTTGGTTGTTGTTCTGGTTAGCCTGTTTAGGTGTGGCCTTAGCTGCCGTTGCCCGTCTAGCCTTTTGCTTGTTATTTCTTGATCTAGTTGGTGATTTTTTAGATGGGCTTGAATAACTTCCTGGTGGTGGCATAACTTACCCTTACGTTTAGTATTTTGCTTACCTTGACTCAGATGTATGCGGTTATTAGATTGAACTAACGACTCTGGGCATGGTTGATTGAGGTTCGTTCCAACCTACGGCAAAGTAACGCCAGGCATCAGCCCCATGACTTGAGAAGTCGTGAACAGGTCGTGACTTATAGACTTGGTTAATCTCGTCATACTCTTTGTGATATGTAGCTAGGCAATCAAGCCCTAGCCGACACTTCTGCTCATCAAACCAACAGCGGTTAAACAATGATCGTGCGGCCTGTATGCCATCCATAATAGGAATATTTCTTACCACATTAAAATTCAAGCCCATCTCCCCAGCTTGTTCTAGCCTCGACCTACCTGTGCCAAGCTCTCTCACTCTGATGTCGTGTGGACCCCAATGCTCATCGTATATGTAGGGTTTTTCACGCAGTAACTTGACATAAAATGCCAACCCCTCTCCAGAATGCTCTTCGTAATCGATGACGCGGATCTCTTTGCCTACTGATTGGGTGAACCATATCGAGGTAGAGTCAGCTACCCCTAGATCCCACCATGTCTGAACGGGCACAGTTTGCTCCCACGGCACGTTTGTAATGCGACCCTCAGTCTTTGCTTGCCTCATTTGCTCGGCATAGTAAGCACCCTTGTGAGCGGTCATACACTGTCCCATCCAAATGTGTTGGTACAGGTCAGGGTCAGTATCTTGGAGGTGGAGTCGTTCTTTGTTTAACTCAGTTGGAAACCAGGGGTTGTCACTCCAATTACACTCAACCACGATTGAATCTGGCGGTGGCGATATAACGAAACGCTGATAAGTGTCATCGTGCTGGCGCATCGGGTTAAAACTCACCCAAATCTCTGACCCTTCTTTACGGATCGTTGGAATAAGAGTTTCCCAAGATCCACGGGTTATGCCTTCAGCCTCCTCGCACCATACCCGATCAATGCCTTCCATAGACTTAATCTTGTTGACGTTGGACCGCAAGCCTTCAAATATAAAGCGTGAACCATTCTTGCCTAGTATCTGAGTCTTTTGAACTTCAAAGAAATCATCCATGCCTAGACGAGTGATAGTATCTGCAAGCAATTGAAGGACCGAGTCAGCCACTGAGCGTTGAATCTCACGGGCACATAGTATCCTGGTCTTTTTTGAGTATGCTTCTATAATTAGAAGTTGGGCTATGGCCCATGACTTTCCACTACCCCTTCCACCATGCGCTATGCGGTATCGATGTTTCTCAGTTGCAAAGGCTTTAAACACTGCTGGTAGTTCAGTCTCAATCAAGGGGCACATCCCTAAAACCGACCATAACGTCTTGGACCACATCAAGCTCCATCTCACCAGAAACCTCAATAGACTTACGCTTTGGTGCGACATACTGGGCAAGTTCTTTGTACATGGACCCTGCAAGTATTAACTCACCCTCATCCATAGCCTTTCTAGCTATACTAGCCATTCCCTCTATAGGATCGCAGTCAAGTGCAACCAGTTGATCGATGACCGACTGAGTGCGCTTATTGGGTACGCCCTTCTTGCGACCACTGTTGCCTTTAGTGCCTGCCATTTTCTTTTCCCTACTTAAAATCGTTAGTGTTCAGTCATTTCTTCATCATCGATAAAATTAGAAAACGATTCTACCCATGCCATCGCCTCTGCAATTAATAGATCATCTTCTTCATTTCTAGACCTACCGCCATCAATGTTAATAACTGCTTTAGCCAAGAGTGTTAGATACAATGCCCCCTGGTTAACAACATCTTGCCCGTACACGTTTTCTACACTCATAACTTCCACGCCTTCCTTAACCATATTGATGTTATATCCGTGCCCGTTGGCTCTCGGTCCTTGCCTTCACGATGTGTCCAGTTGCCCATCCGTACTGGGGTGGTCATGGCTTGCTCTGCTGTCCAGCCGTAACGCAGCCGATCCATTAATGTCTTCCTTGGTATACCGCTCATATCACTTAGCTCTTTAGTCGTGTACTCAACGCCTTGGTAAGTCACTCTATGTGCCCTATTAATTGCGTCTTTGCCATTGTTAAAGTGAATACCTAACTCCCACGCCTGAGTCTTCAATGATGAATACTTCACATCCAATGCCTTGGCAGTTTCTCGGAGGGTATAACCCCTCAATGAAAACAGAGTAATAATTTCTTCTTGTGAACAGTTGTATCTGTCACTCAGAAAATTACGCGGTCGTCTTTTCGCCACTGGACCCAAACCCTCCGATACCTCGTTCAGTCTCATCTAATTCTTCCACTGGTTGCCATGAAATAGTTTCTATTTTCTCGACCATTATTTGGGCAATGCGATCACCAGGCTCTACATAACGAGTCACTGGGCTAAGGTTGATTAAAGATACATACACTTGACCCCTATAATCTGAATCAATTACGCCTACGCCTGAGCTAACAGCTAACCCCTTTTTATTGGCTAGACCTGAGCGTGAGTAAATCTTCGCGCAGTAACCTTTAGGTATGGATAGCCATAAACCTGTAGGTATTAGCTCGGACTCGCCTTGTATAACGTGCTGGCTTCGGCTTATTTCAGCGTGTAGGTCCATTGCAGCAGAACCACTTGTTGCATAAGCTGGAAGTGGGAAGCGACCAATGTGCTTAACCTTGACCTTCACTGCGGTACTCTTTGCTGCTGCCATCGTTTAGCTCCAACTCTCAATAGTTATTTTCCCAGTAACACCCTCGGCCCTTAGATCGTAGATGCGTTTAAATTCTTGCCTGTAGTGTTTGGCAATGTCTTTTACTTCACGTTTAGCAGACCGACCTAAAGATGTGTCGTTAGCCTTTTCTCGCAGAATATCGATACAGCCCTCACCCATAAGCTTAAGTTTGTGTTCAGAGTGAAGTATTGGATTAGCCCCCAGGTACTGATGACACCCATAACAAAGTGCTTCTGCGTTATCCACATTGAACCTTACTCCCCACTTGCCTCGCCCGTGATAGTGAGAGCAGTGCAGGCCCATTCTTCGGCCCTCTTCGTAGTAGGTGTGACACCTTTCACAACGCCATTCTGCGGCTGATCGAATACAGTCGCTAAATGCCTTGTCTGCTGGTGTGCGTTTGATTGCTGCCATTACGCGGCTTCCTTGTATTCTGAATATAATTGCAGGCTTGGCTCACTCCACTTGACCTGTCGCTCACTGCCAAAGGCGTACATATACTCAATACAATCGCTCATCTGCTCGACATTTAAATCTACAGACGAGCCACCGATCATAATGATGCCGCCCTCTGGTGTTGGCACTGGCTTTTGACCTTGGATAATTCCACAAAAGAACTGTCGCCATTCCTTCTCGGTCATTAAGCCCATCCACTTAACTTGAGTCTTAATATCCCTAATCATTGGATGCAATTTGCCGTTTTGTTCTTTTGTGCGTTTAGGACGTTTAAGAACAACTTCTACTGGGCCAATGAACAAACCCTTGTTAATCATCTGGACAATTTGCTGGATCATTCCTGATACGTTTTTATTGTCTACGCTGAAAATAACTTCGCTCATTAAGCAACCTCATACTCTTGTTCAGCCATGTAACAAAAAATGCCACACTCAATATCCATTTCTTTTGGATAGTCGCCAGCATCAGGGGGTAATTCTCTTAAAGTAATTCTTTGCGACTCACCATTTTTAGAAATCTTGCAAATTGTTCGACCAAGCAATTCCTCTGTTTTTGCCATTCGCTCAAAAACGTCAGGAAAGTCAATTTTAATTTTATTCCAATACCCTGCTGCACCTTTGACGCAACCTATGCAATTGTTATTGTGATAGCCCAGTTTATACATGGTCGGTAATTCAATGCCTGCGTTTTGAAGCATTGCTAAACAATCATTTTTTGTTAACCCTTGGTCAATTAAAATAGGCCAAATATCAACGTCATTGTTTGAATCAATAAACCGATCAACGCGGTGCTGCTCTTCAACTGTGTAGCCAAACACTTGACGATCATCGGGTCGCTCAAACTTTTTGCGAACATTCTTTTTTAGCTCTCCAGTGCAACGCGCACCACTTGGGCCAACAAGGTATCGCGTCTTTTCATACACTTCATAAATTGATCGACTGTACTTATCATTACCTAAAATAATAATTTCTTGACCAAACCATTTTTCACAGTCTTTTAAAAATCGTTTATTGTCTGGGTGTTCCTCAATAACTTCACAATAAGCAATAGTTATTTCTGCGCCACTAGCTATTGCCAGTTTTGTAGCTACTGCGCTTGCTGCGCCACAACTGAACCAGCTTACTGTTCTCATAGTGCTTCGGCCCATTCACTCATTGGCAACCTAGCCAGTTTCATACTTAGCCTTAAATCCCACGCACAGGGGCGTTCACTCAAAGGCCCAAACTTATACTCAGGATCACTCAAAGCGAACTTGTAATCAGTCAATGGCAAATGATTCTTTTTGCAATAGCGTATCGCTCTAATATCATTACGAGTAATACCCATCGTTGCAGCGATAGACCAGGCAGGAATGGCAGCGTTATACTTTTTAATTACCTCAACACACTGATCGTAATCAAGAGTCATGCGACTTCCTCCAATAATTCACCTACCCATTGAGCAGCCATTGCATCAGCGATACCTTGATAAGTCGT
>Ga0206130_10008581_pt1 | contig 10922 bp, 9 predicted proteins | sample Helgoland_Spring_9_FD_148637 | JGI IMG/M metagenome (GOLD analysis project Ga0206130, IMG submission 148637) | Pelagic subsurface seawater microbial communities from Kabeltonne, Helgoland, North Sea - Helgoland_Spring_Bloom_20160512_1 | ecosystem: Environmental > Aquatic > Marine > Epipelagic ...
GCACAAAAGGCTGCGGAGGAAGCTGCGGTACAAAAGGCTGCTGAGGAAGCGGCGGCCCAAAAGGCTGCCGAGGAAGCTGCTGCCCAAAAGGCTGCTGAGGAAGCTGCTGCACAAAAGGCTGCAGATGAAGCCGCTGCAGAAGCTGCAGTTGGTGAGTAAACCCATACTAATAGACTCGTCGGATTTAACTTTATTTCAAAGCTCTTATTAGAAGAGCTTTGAAGTCGATGTTTTATAATTATACTATTTGCTGCATAAGACAAAATATTTAGGAGATTTAGATGTACATCACCAAAATAAATATCTATTATTTATACATGCCGAATCAAATATTTAGATCTGACTTCCCAAAAGAGTTATTATTTGAATTATTGGAAAAAATATGTTTAAAAACCGATAATTATTATTTGATTGACCAAAACGCATATAAAAAAATGTTATTTCATAACTATCATGTTGAATTGTGCGAAGTGTTAAAAACTTATTATCATCATGGTAAGCATTTTTATTTAACCCGACAATTCAGTTATAAATCATTCACAAACATAATAAGACAAATATGTAATAATAATTCGATAATGTTTACTTCGCAAATGAAGTACAATGAATCAAAGTACAATATTATATATTATATCTACTCTTAGAATTTTATGAAAGGATTTTGAAATATAATATCTATTATCATACTATAGTAATAATATGTTCGAATCAAAAAAAATACCATATTACATTTTTGGAGCAGGTATCATTTTTATTATAGGTTCTTTGACAAATCGGGCCAAGAGTTCTTTAGATACAAATAATGATGACGAAATGATTAAAAACTATTTATTAAACGAATCGCCGTTGTATGGATACAACCGCCCTAAAATTTGGATTCATTCTAAATATGAGTTAAACGCACGTAAATGGAAGGATTTTTATTCGCGCAATACGACCAATTTGAATCAAGATTATATTCATCTGACCATTAAAACAATTATTAATCATTGTGGAAATGATTTCAATATTTGTCTAATCGATGATGATTCGTTTACCAAATTATTACCAAATTGGGATGTAGATTTAGTAAATATAGCAGATCCCCAGAAGTCAAATTATCGTACATTGGGGTTGGCCCAACTTGTTCATTTATATGGAGGTATGGTAATACCCAATTCATTTTTATGCTTGAAAAATTTGAAACCATTTTATGACGAGCATACCGATAAAAATCAAGCATTTGTTTGTGAAACAATTAACCGGACATCAAATCTAGTCGAAGGTACAAATTCAAAACATTTCATTTCAGGACTAGATATATTTGGCGCAAACAAAAACAATCAAACAATGTTTGATTTGGTTGAATACATGAAAGAAATGAATAGAAATGGTCATTTTCACGAAGAAAATAAATTTTTGGGGTCTTTGCAACACGAATGTAATGCAAAAAATACAGATGGGCAATTAACAATCGTAGGTGGAGAATATATTGGAATCAAAACAACGAATCATAAACCATTATTAATTGATGATTTATTCGAAGAATCTTACATCGATCTTCCCACCTATGCATATGGTATACATATTCCGGCCGATGACGTATTAAAACGTAAAAAATTCCAATGGTTTGCAAGTATGCACGCTAAAGAAATAATGAAAACAAATATAATCGTTTCCAAATATTTGAAGGCATCTATAGCGGATACTTCAAATGAGTATTATAAACAAACCCAGCATAGATCAGTTGTATCTATTTAATATTTTAAAATAATATAAACATATAAATAGTAGTTATATTATTAAACTTTAATGGATACTGAAAAAGATAGTTTGATTCGAACGATATCCGAGTTATATACTTGCTATAAAGATGACGATTATATGAACCCCAAAATTGTGAACTATGTAATAAACCAGCTCCCTGGTATTTTCCTTCATATGAAGGAAAACCATGAAACAAACATAGCTAGACAACTGGAGCTTAGAACAGATCACGATGTGTTCATAGAATCTTTCTTAAATGATAATCAGTATTTTTTTGTACCATCCACTGCTACCTTTTTTGTTTACGATGGGTTTCACTATAAAATATATAGTGAAGATGAAATATTATATCACGTATTATCTACAGTCAGTAAGGAACAAAAAAATTTATTGTCCTGGAAGCAAAAAACAAAAAGGAATGTAATGAAGCGTATTAAAGAAAGTTATTTATTAAATTCTATACCAGAATCGGATACAATACAATCGGTAATTAATGCATTAACTGTGAATATTTTTCCGAGTAAAAGCGCAGTCAAATATTTTTTATGTATATTGGGGGATAATTTATTAAAAAAAAACAATCATTTAGTTCATTATGTAAACCAAAATGCCAAGGATTTTATTAGAACGTTGAATAATTTATCTAATATGTTTGTGGGATTGAATTTATCCCAAACGTTTAAATATAAATATCACGATCATGATTATGATATTTTTCGTGTATTAAATATTCAAGATAATATCAAATATGAATCAATGTGGAGTAATATTTTGAAGTATCATATGATAGATATTTTGTGCGTAGCTTGTCATTATTCAAATCGATATGACTCTTCTGACCAATATTTGGAGAATCATTGCGACGACGACTCATTGAAAGACCTGGTCTTTCTCGTCAAAAATACGAGCGCAGAAACACTAGTGGAAGATTTCATCAATGAATATATTGATAAAAATACGACGAATTCACAAATTACATGGAAAAATATGCAATATTTATGGAAACGATTTCTAGATGTGCAACATATTCCGTCGGTTATATTTTTCCACGAGTTGAAAAATATATTGATTGACAAATTGTCCGTCCATTATCACGAAGATACCGACACGTTTACTGGTATTTTCAGTAAATCATTGCCAAGCATACAATATTTTTTACAATTTTGGTCAGATACAATTGTATTTGATGAAAATGAAACCGATCTAGAAATAGATGAACTCATCATATTGTATAAACACTGGTGTCAAAGTAATAACAATCACTATACAAATATGAATGACAAGCAAATAATAGATATTATTACTTATTATTACCCATCTGTCGAAGTGGAACAAGATAAATATCTATCGGGCATTCGCAACCTTCTATGGGATAAACAATTAGATATACAAGTAGCGTTAGACGATATGAGACAGCGCACTAGAGTACAATATGAACAATTAGATAATGGCATTGATATAAGTAGAAGATCACCTTCTATTTATAGTAATATAAGTATTTACGATGCTTACAAATATTATTGTAATTTCATTTCCAAAACATCTGCTAGTAATTTGTCTCAAATGCCTGCAACAAATCGTCGCATAGTTAGTAAATCTTACTTTGAAAAATACATTTTTGACCAGTATGAAAATTATATAGTAGATAATAGGCAACTAGTGCCTGAATGGTATTTGTTTTGATGTCAGATCCTACTTCATATTTTTTCTACTTTTACGCGCAGTTTTCCTTGCGTCGCTTTTTTTGAATAATCTGAAGGTCCCTTTTTTCGCAATAAATCCTAACTTGCGCAAATGTTTAATGGCCTTTTTGCCCTGTGTGTGTTTTTTTCTAGAAATAACTCGTCCTTTATGTTTCATTAACTGATTTCTCTGTAAACCGTTTTTACCATACGTAGTTTTTTTAGCGGTACGATTCCATACCTGGCGTTTTGATCCAATTAATTGCATCTTTATATATTATATATTATAGATTTTTGTCTATAATATATTTGCTAAATACTTTGACCGATTATTTTTTTTCGTTGCGTTTTTCTCTTTTGTGTGTCTTTCCTTTTTTTTGTACACTTTTCATAAAGAGTTTTCCCTTTACGTTTTGTTTTTCTAACGCAACCAAATTTCCCCTTCGTAGCAGTAAATCCATATTTTTCCAAACGTTTTTCTTTTGTTGCCGAAATATGCTTATTTTTGGAAACAATACGCCCCCATTTATTCATAATCAAATCATCGTTGGTAAGTTCCCCACTCGTTTTATATGCTGTGCCATTTACAACTTGTTCACGAGAACCAAATAATTCTTTGTATTTTATTCCATTAATCGTATAAGTACCATCTAATGCTCTTACTGGTCGTTTCATTATATATTACCTAAACATAATATTATTAATTTACCGAAGAAATACTTTCAACTTGGAACATAGGATGAAAATTCAGTTCCCGTTCAACCTCCGTATTTTCGATTTCTTGCCTACGTGTTATCGTTTTGTATTTTCCATTTCTAGAAATGTGTGCATACCGCATTTTTCGTGTAATAGATGGATCATTGTTGGCAGTTTTCAAATTCGAGTAGTGATTGATACATTTATTGTTTTTTTGTGCTTCACAATAACGTATAATATTAAACATTGTATATATAAACCGGAGAATACAAAATGTTCGAAATATAAAAATTGATATAGAATCGATATCGATAATTCACTTATATAGACAGTTCAATATGAGCAAAAAAATGAATGATGCAGACACCGTGCTTGCGCAGCAGTACCAACAGAAGACAGATAAACAACATATTCTTGATAATCCCGATACCTATATTGGCTCAGTTGAAAATGTGGATGCGGACATGTGGGTATACAACGACGAAACGAATCGTATTGACTTACGAACGATTGAATATATTCCAGGCTTGTATAAATTATTTGATGAAGGTATTGTAAATTGTCGCGATCACGTAATTCGTATGATACAATCCAATATGCTAGAAAAAAAGTTTGTATCTTACATTGAAACTGATATTAGCGACGATGGTACCATTACCCTTATAAATGACGGGAATGGCATTGATATCGCTAAACACCCAGAATACAATATTTGGATTCCCGAAATGATTTTTGGGCATCTGCGTACATCAACCAATTATGATAAGACAGAAAAGAAAATAGTAGGTGGAAAAAATGGATTTGGTTTCAAACTTGTATTGATTTGGTCGACTTACGGGCGAGTTGAAACCGTAGACCATGTTCGTGGATTGAAATATGTACAGGAATTTCATAATAATTTGGACAAAATAGACCCGCCAAAAATTACAAAAATATCTGCATCTAAGCCCTATACCAAGGTATCGTTCAAACCGGATTATCAACGATTGGGTATTCAAGGATTAACACGCGATATGTTGGCTTTATTGAAAAAAAGGGTATTCGATATTGGCGCGGTAACTGATCATTCCATTAAAAAGGTAAAAATTTCTTATAATTCCAATGTAATTCCAGTTAAAAATTTTCAACAGTATATTGATTTGTATATTGGTCCCAAAGATACTGGGAAACGTGTATATGAAAATCCCGACGAACATTGGGAATATGCGGTTGCATTAGCACCAACCCAAGAGTATATGCAAGTTTCGTTTGTGAACGGAATCTGTACATTTAAAGGAGGCAAGCACGTAGATTACATTACTGGACAAATTGTAAGAAAATTATGCGATTACATTGAAAAAAAGAAAAAGATTAAGGTAAATGGAAATGCCATCAAGGAGCAGTTAATTTTGTTCTTACGGTGTAATATTGTCAATCCCTCATTCGACAGTCAAACAAAGGATTATATGAATACTCCTTCTGCTAAATTTGGATCTGCGTGTACAGTTAGTGATAATTTTATCGAAAAGGTTGCCAAAATGGGAGTAATGGAGGCTGCTTGTTCAATTACAGAGGCAAAGGAATCAAAATTGGCAAAAAAGACAGATGGGTCTAAGACGCGTAATGTCCGTGGGATTGCCAATTTTGTCGACGCGAATATGAGCGGAACGGTCAATTCAAAAGATTGTATTCTCATTTTGTGCGAGGGACTTTCCGCGTTGTCCGGTATTGTATCTGGATTGTCCAGTGATGACCGAAACACAATTGGTATCTATCCATTGAAGGGTAAGTTATTGAATGTTCGTGGTGAGCAATTGAAAAAGATCGCAGAAAACAAGGAAATCAATGATATCAAGAAGATTCTAGGACTAGAATCCGGCAAAGAATACGAGTCGATCCAAGACGTCCATAAGAACTTGCGTTATGGAAAGATTATGTATATGACGGATCAAGATTTGGATGGGTCCCATATTAAGGGGCTATGTATCAATATGTTTCATAGTGAATGGGCGTCTCTTACACAGATACCCGGGTTCTTGTCTTTTATGAATACTCCTATTCTCCGCGCAAAGAAAGGTGCTCAGGTGAAGTTGTTTTATAATGACGGTGAATATAATGACTGGAAAAGGAGTTTTGGAGAAGACGGACCAAAAGGATGGAATGTCAAGTATTTCAAGGGACTTGGAACGTCAACCTCTGCTGAATTCAAAGACTATTTTGCAAACAAAAAGATTGTTGATTTTGTATATAACGGCAAATCAAGTGATGATAGCATTGATAAAGTGTTCAATAAAAAGCGGGCAGACGACCGCAAAGTCTGGTTAGAGAATTATGACAAAAATGCGTATCTAGATACGAGCCATTCATCTATCCAATATGAAGAGTTTATTAATAATGAGATGATTCATTTCAGCACATATGATTGTGCCAGGTCGATTCCCAATATGGTAGATGGTTTGAAAATTTCTCTTCGAAAAATCTTATTCTCAGCTTTCAAGAGGAAGCTGACCAGTGAAATCAAGGTTGCTCAGTTTTCAGGATATGTATCAGAACACAGTGCATACCATCACGGTGAAGCAAGTCTAAACGGCGCGATTGTCAATATGGCTCAGAATTATGTGGGGTCGAATAACGTGAATTTATTGCAACCCAATGGACAGTTTGGAACTCGTTTGCACGGAGGAGACGATAGTGCATCGGAGAGATATATTTTCACACAGTTGAATTCCCTTACTAGATATATCTTTCCGGATGTTGATGATGCGGTATTGAATTATCAGAATGATGATGGTACATTGGTAGAGCCAGAGTATTATGTACCAATCATCCCATTTGCTCTTATTAATGGTATTTCTGGCATTGGAACTGGTTTCTCGTGCAACATTGCTCCATATAATCCCAAGCAGATTATTCTTTATCTACAAGACAAACTCAAAAATCGACCTACCGATGAATATGATTTCATCCCTTATTACGAAGGGTTTAATGGAACGGTCAGTCGATCGGAAGATAATAAATTCTTGGTTAAGGGGTGTTATGAAAAAGTGGGCGATGATAAAATTCGCATTACTGAATTGCCCGTAGGCACATGGACAATGTCGTATATTAGTTATCTTGAAACATTGGCAGATGGCATTGTTGATAATAAAACAGGCAAGCGCGGCAGTCCAGTATTGAAGGACTTCTCGTCGGTATGCACAGAGGTGAGCATCGATATTCGTGTTGTGTTTCCTAGAGGGAAGTTAGATATTTTAGAAAATTCAGTAGACGCGACTGGCTGCAACGGTGTAGAAAAACTCTTGAAATTGCAGTCTTCTCTCAGCACCACAAACATGCATATGTTCGACAAAGATTGCAAATTGCATAAATACCGGGATGTGCAAGAGATCATCGACGAATTCTATGGTGTCCGCATTGATGTATATCAAAAACGCAAGGCAGCGCAATTAAGTGAAATGGAGCATCGTCTGGTACGTTTGTCGAATCGTGCCAAGTATATTCAGGAGACGTTGACTGGTTCCATTGATCTTCGTCGTATGAAGTCTGATGCCGTCAATGAACTGTTATCCGGCAAGAAATATGATAAGATTGATGGCGATTACAAATACATGGTCAAGATGCCGATGGATTCTGTGACGGAAGAAAATGTCGCCAATATTATGGCAGAGAAAGCAACCACAGAAGCGGATATCGAAACGCTACGAAAAACATCGGTTGAAACGATTTGGTATAGAGAGTTGACGAAGTTATCTACTGAATATGACAAATACAAGTTAATCAGAGAAAAGATTCAATTAGGAGGTGGCGAGAAGAAGAAGGTAGTTAAAAAGATGAAAATTACAAAGAAGAAGTAATCGAGGGGTACTCATTGAATAAAATTTATAAATATGTATAAGAATATAAACATTTTTTATGTTTACTTAGTATTATGACAAAAGTCGCATTTATTACCGGCATTACTGGTCAAGATGGGTCCTACCTTGCAGAATTACTTTTAAGCAAACATTATACCGTACACGGTTTAATTCGGCGTTCATCCTCTATCAATACACATCGTATTGAACATATTTTTGAAAATAAAAACCTTTTTTTACATTATGGAGATTTGACAGATAGTTCTTGTCTATCGTCCATTCTATCAAATATAAAACATAAATACCAAGATATGTCCAGACTTGAAATATATAACTTGGCTGCACAATCTCACGTAAAAATATCGTTTGAAATGCCCGAGTATACTGCAGACACAGACGCTTTTGGAACATTGAAGTTATTAGAGTCCATAAGAAGTAATAATCTTGAAAAGATTGCAAGATTTTATCAGGCTTCAACGAGTGAGTTATTTGGTCTAGTGCAAGAAGTTCCTCAAAAAGAAACGACTCCTTTTTATCCTCGCTCGCCATATGGTGTAGCAAAATTATATTCTTATTGGATTGTTAAAAACTATCGTGAATCATATGGTATGTTTGCCTGTAATGGCATTCTCTTCAACCACGAATCTGAAAGAAGGGGACATAATTTTGTGACTCGTAAAATTACAATTGGCTTGAATAAAATTCTTACTGGAAAAACTGATAAATTGGTACTGGGAAACATTGATGCCGAAAGAGATTGGGGACACGCGCAAGATTATGTAGAAGGAATGTGGAGAATGCTCCAAAGCGACGATCCTGATGATTTTGTATTGGCTACTAATGAAAAACACAGTGTCAGAGAATTTATTGAAAAAGCTTTTGCATTAAGGAATATTCATATACAATGGAAAGGAGAAGGGGTCAATGAAATCGGTTATGATAAAAATAGCGGCAAGGAGTATATATTTATTGATTCAAAATATTATCGTCCCGCTGAAGTAGAACAGTTATTGGGAGACTCTACAAAAGCAAACACGATACTTAAATGGAAACCAGAGATAGGGTTTGATGAACTTGTAAAGCGAATGGTAATGTACGATTCGGATAAAAGTTATGTAATTCACAACACTAATCGTGCGATTGATCCTAGTGTGCCTATTTATTAAAAAGATATACTGAAATACACTGAGTCAGTAAAACAAATTTTGAAATTATATAAGTACATATTCTTATATAATTTGTAGCGCGCTTACCGTTAGAATCTAAGTAAATGAATTGGTAGCAAGCGAATCATACTGGATACCCTATTATGTTATTCAACAATAATTATACCCAGGGTTTTAATTCTAATTGTTTATATACTCGATCGCTAGGTTTAGGTAATTCCATAGGAGTAGCCAATGTGCTTTGATCTCTACAATATTTAATATACCCTTCCGCTTCGTTATATACATTCGGAATTGCATAATCCAAAACTAATTTATTTAGTCGTTGTATCTGTCCAGGGATATCGTGTTCAGAATGCTCTGCATATTGCAAATAGATACTCCTCATAATAATTTTCAACGTATCCAGATTTTGCGGAGGGATAACGATCCCGCCATTTGACATTTTATGAACTCCGGCGCGTAAAGCGTTTTGTATTATCTGAATATTTTCTGCAGAGAAGTATGCCAGGGACAACATAGTATTCTCCAAAACGCCATTTAATGCTTCTCTGTACTCGCTTGCTTTATTTTTGATAGCTATTTTTTCCTGCATTTGAAATTTAACATCGTAAGGAATATCAACTATATTTACTCGTCCGTTCATAGTGGTAATATCTAATATTTTATCATTTTGATCTATACTAACAGGATTCTTATTCATTTGTCTAATATATACATTACAAAGAAATAAATACACTAAATATTTAGTATATAATCTAAAATAAGATTATAGAATGAAGAGAACCCTGCTCGATTATGTTTTATTTTTCATTTTGATATTATCTGTATTTGTCGCTAGTTTGATATTTTTATTTGGATTAACCTTTGGTATATCATATCTATTTTCCTTTTTTTTTCAATATTGATTTCGAAAAAAGGCGCGCCAAATAAAATTTATTTGTATAGTATATAATCAATATGGAAATGTTTTATAAAATTGTAATAATGGTAGCAACTGTTCTTCTGATCCTTATTTTAGCATATATGGGAATTATGATGGCGGATAAAAGTATTTCAGGGGGGAATATGGTATCGTTTCCTCCTGCTAAAAATTCGTGTCCTGACAATTGGGTTGCAAGAATTAAAAAAAGAGATAATGGAGAAGAAAATGTATATTGTGAAATACCTCATGATACAATGAAGAACGTGGGCGTTTTAATGAATCAAAGCAATGAACAAATTGATTTAACTAATTCACAAGCAACAATTGGATACAATGAGTCGATATTTAGTAAAAGAGCAGTCATAGATTTTAATCATAATTCGTGGGCAGCAATGGGAACAACCCCCGATTGTGCAAAGAGAAGTTGGGCAAAATCAAATGATATTCAATGGGATGGTATTACCAATTATTCTAAATGTGAATAATAAGCCGAACTTTGCAAAAAAATTGATATAAATTATAATAGTAATTTATATCACAAATATATATCATGAATTCAATATTATTGAAAAATACAATTACGAATACTTCCGTGCAATCTGCCGTGGAAATACCAAAGTCAGGCTCTCCAATGGATCTCACAAAAACACAAAATATAATTACTCACGTGAAGCTAACTAAGAAGCAAGCTGCTGTAGATAACTTGTTTAAACCCGATGCACAAGGCCATTCTGAATGGGTATCCCGTGAAAAGATTGCAGAAAACACAATGCTAGACTGGGGGAAAAATGGAGCAGCCCGCCACGGCGTATATTTTTCGGACAAGCGCTATTTGTGGGAAAAACAAGGGGACCGCGCGATTACATCCCTTCGA
>Ga0206130_10008583_pt1 | contig 10919 bp, 10 predicted proteins | sample Helgoland_Spring_9_FD_148637 | JGI IMG/M metagenome (GOLD analysis project Ga0206130, IMG submission 148637) | Pelagic subsurface seawater microbial communities from Kabeltonne, Helgoland, North Sea - Helgoland_Spring_Bloom_20160512_1 | ecosystem: Environmental > Aquatic > Marine > Epipelagic ...
CCTGCGGCATCCGGCTTGGATAGCGGAGGCCGCTCATATGGCAGTCCCGCTTCCTCGCTGATCAGCGTGATCGGACCGGAATAGCCTGCCTCGCGCGCGGAAAGGGCAGCGCGTACGCCACACTCGCCCGCACCCAGAATGACAACACCGGACATATCAGATTTCAATCAGGACGCGATCGCGCTCGACCTTGACGGGATAGGTCCCAAGGTTCACGCAAACCGGTGCGCGCATTGCCTCGCCGGTGCGATAGTCGAACTGCCCATTGTGCTTGGGACATTCGATGGTGTGATCCATCACCAGACCTTCGGCCAAGTGAATTTTTTCGTGCGTACAAAGCCCGTCAGTGCAGAAATATTCGTCATCGGGCGAGCGGTAAATCGCGAAAGTCCGACCGTTGTGATCGAAACGGATCACGTCTTCTTCGTCGATGTCATCCGCTGCGCAGGCGTCAATCCAGTTTGCCATGTCTTTTCTCCTTACTCTGCGGGAACGGCGTTGGGTGTGGTCATGTCGGGTCCGGCTTTGCCAAGCGCACTTTCGTGCAGGTCTGTGCGATAGGGCCGCGCCGTTGATGGCAAGTCCCGCGTCAAAAAGTCGTCGTGGTACGTCAACTGCCGCAACAGGATCGGCAGAACCTCTTTATAGGCATGAAAGATCGAGGGGTTCGCAGCCGGTGCATCCTGTTTGATCAAAGCGTGCAACTCAGGAAGCCGGTGATAAGGGACCATCGGGAACATGTGATGTTCGACGTGGTAGTTCATGTTCCAATAGATGAACCGGCTGATCGGGTTCATGTAAACCGTGCGGCTGTTCAAGCGGTGGTCGATCACGTTATCGGCCAGTCCCGCATGTTGCAAAATGCCGGTCATGACGTGGTGCCATGCACCATAAAGCCGTGGCAGACCGATGATCATCAAGGGCAGCACAGACTGCATCGCGACGGCTACTGTGATGACGGCAGCATAGATAACCACCCAGATACGCGCTACGCGCACCACCTTGTGGTGTTCAGTTTCCGGGATATAGGACGCCTCTTCCTCGCCCAGTTTGCCTGTGGCGTTGATCAGCATCCGCTTCCATCCATTATAGGCATCGAGAATACCAAAGAAGTTCAGGAAAATCCGGAACAGCGCGGGTGGACGCATCGCAACAATTTCGGGATCCCGACCGACGATCACAGTGTCGGTGTGGTGGCGCGCATGGCTCCACCGCCATGTCACGGGGTTCCGGACCATGCAGAATGATGCAATCTGATAGACCCAATCATTATATTTAGCCGTCCGGAACGGTGTTCCGTGTCCACATTCGTGCCAACGGCTGTCCATCGCCGACCCGTACAGCACACCATAAGCAAGCCAGAAAGGTGCCGACCACCACGACGGCCAAAGGGCCACGCCAATAGCAGCGAAGATGAACATCGCGCCAAACAGGATCATCGTGTCGCGGATCGCGGGTTGATCTTCGCGTTTCATCAGCGCTTTCATCTGCTTGCGCGGAATGTCGGTATGATACCAGTCAGCCGCCGCCAAACCATTTTCAACGGCGCGCGCCGCGTCGGGACCAAGAAGGGAGTAATCTCGTTTCGCCATTGCCATCTCCTCCAGAGAAACTTTCGTAGGTGATACCAAACAAGGTGAGATCCGTCGCGCAATCGCTTGCAGATTACATCAAATTACATCATAATTATTCCACCCTATGATGTAATTCTATCGGTGGAACTATGGCAAAACGCCCGACGATCAAAGATCTGGCCCAAGCGGCAGGCGTCGGCGTGGCCACTGTAGATCGCGCGCTCAACAGTCGTTCAAATGTGCGTCAAGAAACCATGGACAGGGTGCTCGAGGCAGCGGAACGGATTGGATACCCGACGCGGGTACTGTCCGCTCGCCGTGAAGATACTGCCCGACCGCTGATTAGATTCGGGTTTGTCCTGCACAAGGGCGCGCAGGAGTTCTACCGCAACTTTGCGCATGAACTTCAGAAGGCCGTTGAGGCCCGCACCGACATTCGCGGCCGCGCGGTAATCCGTTTTGCGGCCTCTCAGGCACCGGATGATTTCGCCAAGGAAATTCTTGAAGCATCCCGAGACTGCGACGTCATCGCGACCTCGGCGATCAATCATCCCAGCCTGTCGGCCTTGGCGGCAAACCTGATCGACGACGGCACCCCGATCTTCGCCCTTTTGAACGATTTTGCACAGGGCGTGCGGCAAAACTATCTGGGGCTGAACAACGTCAAGGTCGGGCGCATTGCCGCCTGGATGATCATCACGCAGGTGCGTATGGTTGGTAAACTCGCCGTATTTGTGGGGGGCAACCGATGGCACGGCCACCTGCTGCGCGAAACGGGTTTTCAAAGCTACATTCGGGAATATGCGCCTGAATTCCAGATGCTCGACACGGTCGTCAACCTTGAAACTCGGCAGGTGACCTATGAGGCCACGCTTGAGCTTCTAAGCAGGCAGCCCGACCTGCGGGGAATATATATTGCCGGCGGCGGTATGGAGGGGGCAATTGCGGCCCTGCGTGAGACACGTCCGCCGGGAAAGGTGGCGCTGGTGGTCAATGAACTAACCGAAGAAAGCCGCAAGGCGCTGATAGACCGGTACATCACGATGGTGATTGCGACACCATTGCAGGAACTCAGCCGGGATTTGATCGCGCTGATGATCGGGGTAGTTCAAGACGGCCCCGACGCCACATCGAGCCAGCACTTTATGACGCCACAGCTATATGTGCCGGAATCATTCTGATTTGTGTCTTACGCGTCGCGCTCCATGATCCATTCGACTTCTGGTGCTGGTACAAAGCGCCAGTTGCGGCGCGGGCCTGCCATGACGTTGAGGTAGTACATCTCGAACCCGTATGGGGCGCCGCAGGGGTGGTGGCCGCGGGGGACAAGAACGACTTCGCCGTCGTGGACGGCCATGGTTTCGTCAAGCGAGCCGTCGTCGGTATAGACCCGCTGGATACCAAAGCCGGATGCGGGGTTCAGGCGGTGGTAGTAGGTTTCTTCCAGGTAGGTGATGCGCGGAAAGTCGTCTTCGTCATGGCGGTGGCTGGGATAGGATGACCAGTTGCCTGCGGGGGTGAAGACCTCGGTCACCAGCAGGCTGTCGCAATAGTCTTCGTTTTCCATCGCGATGTTGTTGATGTGGCGGGTGTTGTTGCCCTTGCCGCGTTCGGTCAGGGTGATGCCATCGGGGCCGATCCGGCGCGCGGCGTGACCGCCCTGCCCTGGTGCGGCGCACACCGCGATGGTGCAATCGGTCGTGGCTGTGGCGGTCCAGTCCTGCCCGTTAGGCACATAAAGACAGTGTGGCGGAGTTTTTTCGAACACGTTCATCCGGTCCCCCAGAACACCCCAGTCCTGCCCTGCGGCATCCATCTGCGCCTTGCCTTCAACCATAACAAGGATCACTTCGCGATCGCCGGTCGCCTCGGCCACGGTTTCGCCGGCGCGCAGGCGATACAAGGAAAAGCCGACATAACGCCAACCCGCAGATTGTGGTGTGATGTCATGCACCTTGCCGTGGGTGCCAAAGGGTTTGCGAAGAAGATCAGCCATTGTTGTTATCCTTGTAATCTGCGGGGTCGAAGACGATGAAGAATGCGTAGACCGTCCAGACCAATATTGCGCCGCACAGGGCAGCCCAACCCGGGTTGCCTGCCAGCAGTTCAACAAACGCCCAAGCTGCCACTAGACCGGACGTCAATACTCTGCGCCAGAGCGGCGCAAAGAAGGGGTGTCTAAGGTCGAACACGCTTAGCCTGCGACCTTGAGGCCGGATTTACCGCAGATATCCGCGATATAATCGTAGCCCAGTTTGGAATATTCAAATGGTGGTGCCTTTGCAGGGTCCTGCTCCGCCTCGACGACGATCCAACCCTCATAATCCATCTTTTTCAGCCGGTCGGTGATCGCCTGGAAGTCGATGCAACCTTCGGGATCGCCTGGCACGGAATAGACCCCTGCCGCCACGCCATCGAGAAAGCTTTTGTCCTCGGCATGGACCCAGTCCAGCACCGGCTGGCGGACGTCCTTGAAGTGAACATGATGCACGCGATGGCCCCACTTATCCAGCACGGCGACCGGATCGGCCCCGGCAAAATGCAGGTGTCCAGTGTCGTAAAGCAGTGTCAGGTCCGATGTCGATCCTTCCATCAGCCAGTCGATATCCTCGGCGTCCTGCACCATCGCCCCCATGTGGTGGTGATAGGACAGCACACAGCCCTGATCGGCCGACCATTTGGCCAGTTCCGACAGATTCGCGGCGTACGCCATGACCTCGTCCCGGCTCAACTTCGGGCGCTGGCTGACGGGCTGGTTGATGTTGCCCTGGATCGTGTTCGAACATTCCGCGTAGACGATACAGGGCGCGTTCAGTGCCGCGAACTGTTCGACCTGCTGACGAATGGCCTCTTTCTCTTCTTCGACGGTGGTGACCATCAGGTTGCCCGAACACCAGCCACCGCAAAGGCTGACGCCGTAACGGTCGAGATAGGCGCGCAGACCTGCGGTATCCGCAGGCATCCTGCGGCCACGTTCAACACCGGCGTAACCGATGCGGCCCGCATCCTCCATCGCGCCTTCGGTTGTGAAGGCGGCCGTCAGGTCGGGCAGATCGTCGTTCTGCCATGCAATCAGAGAGATACCGATTTTGACGCTCATTGCGTGTTTCTTTCCTTGATAGCGGCCTCATAGGCCGCGCGTTTTTCCGTAACTTCGCTTCGTGTACTGACCTCGGGCACGGCCACATCCCACCATGTCCCGCCATGCGGAGTGCTGGGGTATGGGTCCGTGTCGATCACGATCACATAAGGCCCTTTGATGTCGCCGCGATTGGCCAGCGCGTCTTCGAGTTCGGCAATGCTGCCGACCTTGACGCTGGTGGCCCCCATTGCGCCTGCGTGCGCGACAAAGTCGATCGCCGATGGCTGCGTGTGATAGCTGTGGTCCAGCAGGTTGTTGAACTCGGCCCCGCCACAGCCCATCTGCAGCCGGTTGATACAGCCATAGCCACGGTTGTCGGTCACAACTACGGTAAAATCGATCCCCATCATCGCCGCCGTCGCCATTTCCGAGTTCGCCATCATATAGGTGCCATCGCCGGTAAAGCAGATCACGTCGCGCGCGGGCTGGGCCATCTTGATGCCCATGGCACCGGCGATTTCATATCCCATGCAGCTAAAGCCGTATTCCATGTGATAGGACATCGGGCGTGTGGATTTCCACAGCTTGTGCAATTCGCCCGGCATTGTGCCAGCCGCGCACATCACGACCGTGTCGTCGGTTGCCGCGCGCTGCACCGCACCCACAACCTGCATGTCGGTGGCCAGCGCATTGCTGTCAACTGGCGCATCGGTCAGCGGATCAACATTACCGAACCAGTCGGATTTCAGGTTATCGACGCCTGCGGCGGATACATGCCCGCCCAAGGCCGCAGTCAATTCGCCCAGACCCACCTTGGCATCCGCCACCAGCGGCAGCGCGTCATGCTTGGCCGCATCATAAGCCGCCACGTTCAGGCAGGCGATCCGGCGCGCGGGGTTGGCAAACAGCCCCCATGATCCGGTGGTAAAATCCTGAAAGCGCGTGCCCACACCCAGCACCAGATCCGCCTCGGCGCAGACCGTGTTTGCAGGCGCGCCGCCCGTCACCCCGATCGGCCCGAGGTTCAGCGGGTGATCCCATGGCAGCGCGGATTTGCCCGCCTGCGTTTCGGTCACCGGAATGTTGTGCGCTTCGGCAAAGGCGCGCAGCGCATCGGTTGCGCCGGAATAATGCACACCGCCGCCTGCCACGATCACAGGCCGTTTCGCGCCCTTGATCGCCTCTGCCAGCGTCGCCAATTCGTCTGCATCGGGGCGGATACGCCGCGCGGTCCAGACTTTGGGCGCAAAAAAGCTTTCGGGGTAATCATAGGCCTCGGCCTGCACGTCCTGACAAAACGCCAGTGTGACAGGCCCGCAATCGGCAGGATCGGTCATCGTGCGGAAGGCACGCGGCAAAGCCGTCAACAGCTGTTCGGGCCGCGTGATCCGGTCAAAGTAGCGACTGACGGGCTTGAAGACATCATTGGCGCTGATCGTACCGTCGTTAAAATCTTCGATCTGCTGCAGCACCGGATCAGGACCACGGTTGGCAAACACGTCGCCGGGCACCAGAAGCACCGGCAACCGGTTCACATGTGCCAAGGCCGCTGCCGTCACCATATTCGTGGCCCCCGGCCCGATCGAGGACGTGACCATCATTGCCCGCTTGCGGCCCAACTGCTTGGCATAGGCAATGGCGGCATGGGCCATCGTCTGTTCGTTATGGCCGCGGTAGGTCGGCAGGCTGTCTTGCGCGCCATGCAGCGCCTCGCCCAGCCCCGCCACGTTGCCGTGGCCAAAGATCGCCCAGCAGCCTGCGATGAACGGCTCGCCCGTTTCGGTTTTCTGGGCGGCAATGTATTTCACCATGGCCTGTGCGGCGGTCAGTCGGATTGTCTGTGTCATCATTATCGTCCTTCAGTCGGCGTTCGGTTGGGCAGCCGCGCGGGCCGCATCCCAGACAGCGCAAAGCCGCGTAAAGCGGGTCGCCATTTGCGCCACCGCGTCTGCATCATTCATTTCGCCCTTCATCCAGGCACGGGCAGCATCGCCAAAGATCGTGCGGCCCACAGCAAAGCCCTTGACCAGCGGCTGTTGCGCCGCCAGCGCAAAGCTTGCCGCCAGTTCGGCCTCTGGCGCGTCCAGCCCCAGCACCACGATGCCCCGCGTGCGCGGATCGTTGCGTTCAATCGCGGCCACCGCATTGGACCAAGCGGCTTCGGTATTGAACGGTTCCAGCTTCCACCAGTCAGGATAGATGCCCGCATCATAGAACTGCTGGATCAGCTTGGGCGTACTGTCATCGTCAACCGGCGCGACCTTGGAGGGGATCACCTCTAACAGGAACTCCAGACCGTTGCGGCGGCTGGCGGTCCACAGGCGTTTGACGACCTCTTCCTGCGCAGCACGGGTTCCGGCGTCATCATCAGGGTGGCAGAACACCAGCAGTTTCACGACGTTATCCGTCGCCCATTCAACAAGGCGTCCGCAGTCAGGCCCTAGTTCAGGCTCCAGTTCAATCGGGCGCGAACCGGGCCATTCCGTTGGTCGCCCGATCCACAACCCAGACCCGCTGGCACGGTGCAGCGCGCTGCGCCCGATCCGGTTGTCACACAAGATACCATAGCCCGCCTGCCCGTTCTGGACCTGCAACGCCGCATCAAGGCACAGCTCTTTGAACGCGCCACCTTTGGCGAGGGTGTAGCCCTCCATCTCTTCCAGTTGCAGGCGGTGGTCAAAGGCAAACGTCTTGACGCTGGACCAGTCACCGTGGCGGTTGGTGGCCCAATGGACCTGCTCAAGTTCGACATCATTGCGCAGATCTGGGCGGATGATCCCGCGATCAAAGAAGAACTGCAACTCTTCCCAGCTTGGATAGGCCGGCGTGCAGCCGTGACGGCTGACCGCGAAGGCACCGCAGGCATTGGCGTATTTCAACGCCGTCGGCCAATCCTCGCCGTCAAGCCAGCCCTTGAGCAGACCCGACATGAACCCGTCGCCTGCCCCCAGCACATTGAACACCTCGATCGGAAAGCCGGGGCCAGCCTCGCCTGCGTCCAGCGTATCGGGAATAGCGCCGGTAAAGGCCACAGCCCCGTCAGCCCCGCGTTTGCACACCAGCGTCGCATCCGACACAGCCCGCACCGCGCGCAGCGCCGCGATGGTATCTGTCGTGCCACCGGCGATGTGGAACTCTTCCTCGGTCCCCACGATCAGATCGAACAAATGCAGCGACGTCTGCAGCTTGGCCGTGACCGCCGCACTTTCGACAAAGCGGCTTTCGCCGTCGCCATGGCCCGCCACGCCCCAAAGGTTCGGGCGGTAATCGATGTCCAGCGCCGTTTGCATGTCCTGCGCGCGGGCGATCTCAAGCGCCTTGAGCGTCGCGGCCTCGACCTGTGGGTTGCTCAAATGCGTGCCCGTGGCCACAACGGCCCGCGCCGATGTGATAAAACCTTCGTCAATGTCGTCAGCCGTCAGCCCCATATCGGCGCAGTTTTCGCGATAAAAGATCAGCGGGAATTGTTCGCTGTCGCGGATGCCCAAAAGCACCAGCGCTGTCAGGCGGTCAGGGTCCGTCTTGACCCCGTCGGTGTTCACGCCCTCGCGCTGCAACTGTTCGCGGATAAACCGGCCCATATGTTCATCACCGACACCGGTAATCACAGCCGATCTCAGGCCCAACCGTGCCGTTCCGCAGGCAATATTCGTCGGCGACCCGCCGATATACTTGTCAAAGGACCGCATGTCCTCCAGCCGCCCGCCGATCTGCGCGCCGTAAAGATCAACCGATGAACGGCCAATCGTGATCAGATCAAGTGGTTTACGCATTGTCTGTTCCTGTCCCATTAACCCATCCGCTCTGACGCGTAAGAACCCGGCGATGCCGGAAACACCACCGTCTTGTCGCCGTTGATAAAGACGCGCCCATGCACATGCGCATGGATCGCCCGCGACAACACCTGCGCCTCGACATCGCGGCCAAGCGAGACATAATCCTCTGCCGATTGCGCATGGGTCACGCGGGTCGTGTCCTGTTCGATGATCGGACCCTCATCCAGATCCGCCGTGACATAATGCGATGTCGCCCCGATCAGCTTCACGCCACGCTCGAACGCCTGCTTGTAAGGGTTGGCCCCCTTGAAGCTGGGCAGGAAAGAGTGGTGGATATTGATGATCCGCCCCGACATCTTGCGGCACATCTCATCGGAAAGAATCTGCATGTACCGCGCCAGCACGATCAGTTCCGCGCCCGTCTCTTCGACAACCTGCATGATCCGCGCCTCGGCCTCGGGCTTGTTGGCTTTGGTCACCTTGATGCAATGGAACGGAAGGTCGTGGTTCACCACGACCTTCTGGTAATCCATGTGGTTTGAAATCACCGCGACGATATCGACAGGCAAAGCCCCGATGCGCCACCGATAAAGCAGATCGTTCAGGCAATGCCCGAACCGGCTGACCATAATCACGACCTTCGGCTTCACCGCCTCGTCAAAGAAATCAGCCTCCATGCTGAACGCATCCGCGACCGGGCCAAAACCCGCCCGCAGATTGTCCAACGTGCGCCCCTCTTCCGAACGAAAGCTGATCCGCATAAAAAAATTGCCCGTATCCGCATCGTCAAACTGCGCACTATCAATAATATTGCACCCGGCCTCCGCCAGATAAGCGGAAATCGCAGCCACGATACCCCGCTTGGAAGCGCATTGAACGCGAAGCGCAAAACTGTTCATCTGTCTGTCCATTCTATCTTTGATTGCCGCGTCAGACGCTCGCGAGCCGAACAGGTGCACCGGCTCTTCCATAGCACACGCCAAAACACCGCGTCGACGGGCCATTGGGCAAGTGCGCAGCACTTGCCCAAGAAGTCTGACTTAGATTAGTACGACCGCCTGCCCTGTTTCTGCCGAACGCAGCGCGGCATCCGCCAGTTCCAGCGCTTTCAATCCGTCGAAACCTGTCGTCACGGTTTGCGTGCCGTTCGCCACCGCATCCACAAAAGAAGCGATTTCATTGGCATAGGCGGCCGTGTAGCGCGACATAAAGAAGTTCAGAAGCGGCGGGCGTGTATACCCTGCCCCATTCGCGATTTCGATGCGGCTTTCGCGGTGATTTTCGGCAGAGACAGACCCTTTCGATCCATGAACCTCGATCCGCTGGTCGTAGCCGTAGGTCGCGCGGCGGGTGTTATTGATGGTGCACTGCTTGCCGCTGGCAGTCATCAGGATCACGTTGACGCTGTCATAATCGCGCAGTTCTTTGATCGCCGGATCGGTCAGAACAGAGGCCGCCGCCTGCACGAATGTCACCTCTTCGCCCAGCAGCCAGCGGGCCACGTCGAAGTCATGGATGGTCATGTCGCGGAAAATTCCGCCCGAGCGCTTGATGTAATCGGCAGGTGGTGCACCGGGGTCGCGGCTGATTAGCGTCACCATCTCGACGTCACCGATTACACCATCGTCGATCGCCTTTTTCAGCGCCATGAAGTCCGGGTCAAAGCGGCGCTGGAAGCCGACCATCAGCGTAGCGTTTTCGGCTTCGACGACTTTCAGGCAATCCTTGACGCGTTCGACATCCAGATCGACCGGCTTTTCACAGAACACGGCTTTGCCAGCGCGGGCAAACTGTTCGATCAGATCGGCGTGGGTGTCGGTCGGGGTGCAGATCGCAACCGCGTCCACATCATCACTTTCACGAATTTCTTCGATGGTGCGGATATCGCAACCGTATTGATCAGCCACCTTGCGAGCCGCTTCTTCAAACGGATCTGCGATGGCGACAAGCGTGACACCATCAGTTGCGGCGACAGCGCGGGCATGGACCTGCCCGATGCGGCCAGCGCCAAGAATTGCGAAACGAACGGTCATAAATTTCTCCAGTCTGCCGATCTATCGGTCTGTTGCTTGGTTAGTCCAACCTGAATGATTTGCCCGCCTTCATACCTTCGGCGGCCTGAACAAAGGGTACGACCATAGAAGCCGCAGCCGACAAGTCCGGGTTTCAAGCAAACCTCAGCTTAAAAAATCGGATTGAGACGCACCGATCAGGCGGCGTCTTCAAACCCTTCTTGCGTCTTCGCACCGGTGATGTAGCCGACAACATCTTCGCCGCTGACATTATCATTCTTGATGTCGAGGTCGGCACAGATGCGCCCGCGCCGGAACACCACCACGCGATCCACCAGATCAAAGACCTGACGCATGTTGTGGCTCACTAGGATCAGGGGTTCGCCCGCCTCTTTCAGGGTGCGGATGATGTTTTCGACCTGCGCTGTTTCCTGAACACCCAAGGCTGCTGTGGGTTCGTCCATGATCGTCAGCT
>Ga0206130_10008587_pt1 | contig 10915 bp, 10 predicted proteins | sample Helgoland_Spring_9_FD_148637 | JGI IMG/M metagenome (GOLD analysis project Ga0206130, IMG submission 148637) | Pelagic subsurface seawater microbial communities from Kabeltonne, Helgoland, North Sea - Helgoland_Spring_Bloom_20160512_1 | ecosystem: Environmental > Aquatic > Marine > Epipelagic ...
CCAAGAAATAAAAAAAAAAAGGTTAGAAGGTTAATTATTTTTGAGCTTTTAAAAAAATAAATTATTATAAAAAAAGCAAAAGTGATTAATAAAAAAATTAACTCTGAAAAGAATAAATATTCATTTAAGATATATGTAAATGTTCCAGGATTTTGCTCAATTGCAAAATTAGGAAAAATTATAAAAGTAATACCAAAAGGAAATACTAAAAATAATAATTTTTGAAAAATTGAACTTTTATTCACCATTTTCATTTATATCATTTTTAGGATTGGCAATTTCATTATTTTCTTTTTTAATATCTTTTTTAAAAATAGACATAATCTTATATTTAATTGTTCTAAAAAATGCCACTATCCCTGAAACAATACCAATTAAAAAAGTTAAAATTATACTTCCCGTGCCAGGATCAAGGTAAGCATAACCATAGGTTGGTTTAAAAAAAATAATAATAGAAATAAGTAATAAACTTTTTTTCATATATATAAATTTGCGCTTACAATAATTGTTTATAACAGTTTATTAAAATTTACTAATAGAATTACTACAATTTCATAAATGATAAATTTATTATTCTTGAGTCTATTTTTGACATATAAAAACTAATCTATGACTATTAAGATTATTTTTAAACAATTTATCTACAATAATTTCTTCAGTTTTTATTAAAAAATATATAAAAGGAAAAAATATTTTATATATTTTAAACCACTTTGATTTAGTCAGATTATAAACATCGCCTTGGTTATCATATTCTTTTTTTATAATTTTCAAAAAAAATTTAATTAACTGAGTAAATACCTCTTGAAGAAAAAAATTATGTTGAAACCCACTTATAATTTTAAAATTTGCTTCTACTAAATCTGTGCATAAATCGTCTTTTGTAAAGTATCTTTGATCATACATAAGACTTTTTGGGTTTTGATGGTATAAATCGGCCATCTTACTTTTAGATAAAATTCCATCGATAGAAGGTGTGTATACAAAAAAAATTCCACCAGGTTTAAGTATTTTATACACTTCAGAAATATTTGCTTTATAATTTTCTATATGCTCCATAACATCTGTAGAAATTACACAATCAAAAGAATTTTCTTTAAATTTATGAGTTAAATTTTCAGCATTTAAAACATAATATTTTTCATTAGTAATTTTCTTAGCTAGTTCAATTGATTTGCTCTCAAAATCAACACCATATAGATCAGATTTGGGGAAATGTTTTTTTATTTCATGCAAAATATAACCTGAGCCACAACCAATATCTAAAATTTTTTCAAAATTTTTATTTTTCAAAAACTTAATTATAAGATCGGTTTTGAATCTAGTAGTTAAAATTTTATGATATGGGTGCATTTAGAGTTTTTATATAAACTAAATTAATGATAAGTTAAGTTTAAATATTGAAAATCTACAATAATAAAAATAACTTGATAAATATAGCAATAAATAGGGTTTTATCTAATTATAATTTTAAGAAATATTCAAAGTATTATGGAAATTTTGATAGGAATTTCTGGCATACAAAAACTATATCAGACTTTCCATCATCGACCTACCAACAAACAATTCTTGGTATTACAAAATATTGTATCTATTTAGAGGGAGAGAAAAAAAAAAATAATATCCTAATAAAAAAACTTAATAGTATTATAAAAAATAGTATTTTAAATTGGTGTTATATTCAAAATCCTGATGGATCGCAGAATGAATATTACAAAAATGATAGAAGTTTTTGTCCAACCTCTTTTACAACTTTTGCTATCAGCAAAAGTTTTATATTAAAAAAAAATTTATTTAATTTTGAAGAAAAAAAAACTATCAAAGAAAAAATTAAAAAAAGTAGTATTTGGATTTGCAAAAACATGTACTATGAATCATGCAATCAACTATTAGCTGCTCACAATGCATTATATTTTAGTTATTTAATTTTAAAAAACAAAGATATTAAAAAAAAATATAATTCAATAAAAAATAAAATCATCCATTTATCTAATTCAGGAAATTTAAAAGAGTATGGAGGCTATGATACTGGATATATTTTTATATCTTTAGATTTAATATATGAATTCTTATTATTTAAAAAAGATAAAGAAATTATAAAACTTGCTAATCATCTTTGTCGTTTTTTAACTAATTTCTTGCATCCTGATGGGACTTCTGGTGGAGCATATAATAGTAGAAACACCACACACATAATGCCATTTGCTTGTTTAATACATAGTGTATTAAAATCACAACATTCAAAAAATTTATATATTTGGTTCAGAGATCATGAGAAAAGTATTGTTTATGAAAATCCACTAAAAATTAATGATAAATATTTCTGTTACTTTTATTTTAATTCAATAATTAATTATTTTTTAACAACCTCAAGCTCAATCAATGTTAAACAAAAAGAGTTAAAAAATAATGATAATTTTTTTGATGAAAAATCTGGTATGGGAAAAATTAAAATTGGTAGTTTATTGATGTTTTTTAATTTAAAAAAAAATATTTGTTTTAAAGTTTTTAAAAAAAATAAATTAATTATAGATGAGGAAGGTTTTAATATTTATAACAAGCAAAAAATTTTTACTTCTCAATGTTTAAGTGGAAATTTATTTAAAAAATCAATAACTAATAATAAAAAAATTAATATAACAACAGAAGGTAAATTACAAAAAATAAAAGATTTTATACCTTTAGAAAATTATATGGTTTCTTTTAAGTTTTTTTCAAAATATATTTTAAATAATAAATTTTTTTCAATTTTGTTTAATAGATTTATTAAAAAAAAATTTTTAAAAAACAAAAATTTATCAAATATAAAACTTGTAAGAAATTTAACTATTCAAGAAAATAAAATAGAAATTATTGACAAAATAGATATAACAGATTCAAAAAGTACTTATAAATTTAATAAAATTGAACATGCTTCAGAGACATATAGTGATTCTTCAAATTTTTTTGAATCTAGAGGATTAGAATATTTAATAAATGAGCTTTATAGCATCTCATATAAACCGAATAAAATGATTATAAAAAGGAAATTTAAAATTGGATAAATTTTTAAAAGGTGGAATTATTGGCTTTGGCAAAATGGGTATTGCCCATTCTGCAATACTAAACTCATTGGAAAATAACTCCGTTAAAGCTATATGTGAAAACAGTGACTTTATAAACTCATTTTTAAAGAAAAGTTTTAAAAACATAAATTTATATAAAAATTTTGATGAACTAATTGATAAAGAAAAATTAGATTATGTTTTTATTACCAGTCCAAATAAATTTCATAAAGAGCATATTGTTAAATCAATAGAAAGTGATTTAAATTTTTTTGTAGAAAAACCAACTGCCATGAATGATGAGGAAATTGATGAAATTCTAGATGTATATCAAAAACATCAAAAAAAAATAAGCATGGTAGGATTTATGATGCGGTATGTAAATTCATTTAAAAAAGCAAAACATATTTTAGATCAAAAAATAATTGGAGATGTTATTAATTTTCAAGCAACAATGTATGTGAGTCAGGTATTTAAAAAAGGTACTGGATGGAGGTATGACAAAAAATCCTCTGGAGGTGGAGTTATTATGGCGCACTCAAGCCATTTAATAGATCTTCTTTGTTGGTATTTAGGATATCCAAGTAGAATTGAAGCAAAATGTCATAAATTTTATTCAGATGAAATTGAGGATTATGGACATATTTTTTTTGAGTATAATGATAATAAATTTGGATGGATTGATTGTTCTTGGAGTGCAGATAACTATAGAACCTTAACCACAAATATTAAAATATCTGGATCTAATGGCGAGATAAGGGTTGGTGATGATTTTTTAGAAGTATTTCTAAAAGATAGTATAGGCGATTATAATGCTGGTTGGCATTATTTTGATAAAATTGATTTATACACACCTTCGGCATTTGACATTGGCCAAGACGGTTATTCTGATCAAAATCAAGATTTTATAAGAAAAATTCAATCAAATGATCCTGAAGATATTAAAAGTAATATTTATAATGGATGTATTATTCAAAAAATAATCTCAAAAATATACAAATCTTCATCACAAAATAAATATATAGAATTTAATGGATAAAATTATTTTAGGTCATAATCAATTTTTTGGCGTAAATCATTATTCTGCTAAAAATGGGTTAGAAAATCAAAAAAAGTTTTCAGACATTGGCAAAGCTTGCAATGTTATTGAATATGCTTTTAATGAAGGTGCTACAGGGATGATGCTTTCTACTCATGAAAATTCAATTAAAATTTTAGATTATATTTCTAATAATACTGAGATGAAAAATAATTTAAATATCCATATTTTATTACCATATATGAATAAATATGTAAGAAGACTTAATCAAATAGGATTAATATCTACATTGAACGAAATTCTTTTAAAAAACAACAAGAACAAGTTATCGGGAATTTTTGATATAGGAAAAGGTTTAATAACAAAAGATATTTTTAGTTTCCTAAAAGTTTTGATTGATGCAGAATTACGTCCTTACTTAGAGTACAACGTAAAATCAATTTTTTTACATAATAGTTTGACAGATATTTTATCTAGTTTTGAAATGGAAGATATCATTGATTTTTTCTATTCATATATAAATGAAAAATATAAACTATCAGTTGGTTTTTGCACCTTAAACTATCCTTTATTACATAGATCACTGGATAAAAAAAACTATGATAATTTAAATATAATGCTACCTTTTAATAAAATGGGTTTTCAAATGAGTCCTGATAAAAACTTATACGAAAAATTAATATTAGAAAAAAATTATAATTATATTGCTATGAGCACAATGGCAGGTGGAAAGCTGAGAGCAGAAGATGCATTTTCTTATATTGGATCACATCAAAAAATAAAATCTGTGGTAATGGGGTCCTCAAAAATTGAAAATATCAAATCCTCTTTTGACAATATTAAAAAATTTTTGTGAAATAATTTATGAAACTATTTATTCAAATACCATGTTTTAATGAAGAGCATTATATTGAACAAACAATTAAAGATTTGCCAACTGTAATACCAGGTGTTTCTTCAATTGATGTGGTTATTATAGATGACGGATCTAAAGATGGAACTATAGATAAAGTTGAGCAACTAGGTATAAAACATGTGGTCAAATTAAAACAAAATGCTGGTTTGGCTAATGCCTTTCAAGAGGGAATTGATTACTGTCTTAAAAAGGGTGCAGATATAATTGTAAATACTGATGCTGATAATCAGTACAAAGGTTCAGATATTTCAAAATTGCTCAAGCCTATTTTAAATGAAGAGGCTGACATGGTTATTGGATCTAGACCAATTATAAACAATCCTGATTTTTCATTTTTCAAAAAAAAACTTCAAAGTTTAGGATCTTGGATAGTTAAAATTTTATCAAAAAGTGACATTAAAGATGCACCCAGTGGCTTTAGAGCTTTCAATAGAAAAACAGCTGCAAAAATATCTATTTTAAATAATTTTTCTTACACAATAGAGAGTATTTTTCAATTAAGTTTTTATAATTTAAAAATAATATCAATTGATATAGGTGTTAATAAGAAAGTTAGAGAGTCTAGGCTTTTTAAAAATATTTTTTCATATGTATTAAAAAACTTTATAATAATTTTAAGAGTTTTTTTAATTTATAAACCTTTAAAACTATTTTTAACTATTGGAATTTTAATGATAGTTTGCTCTACTGTTATTGGATACTATTGGCTTCTTTTATTTCTTGAAGATCAGCTAATTAGGTTTCCAACTCTTACTTTGTTAACTTTACTCTTTATTTCAGGACTGATAATTTCATTACTAGGTGTGATTACAGACATCCAAGCGAAACAAAGAATTTTATTAGAGAAGCTTTATTTTTATGAAAAATTTAAAAAATAATATTTATAAAATTGATTTTTTTTTAATTTTTTTTTTAACAATATATACTGTAGCAATATTGACATGGTATTATAAGCCGCCATGGTTTATAGACCATTTAACATACGTATTAACAGCATTACCTCAAGACATTAATGACTTAAAATTTTGGCATACTGTTAGTCCTAATCTGCCTGAAGGCACATTAAGTGAAAGATGGGCAGTTCTTGTTCCTATAATCATTTTTAATAAAATATTATTTTTTTTACCTCCGCATTTGTCAAGTCAAGCATTTATAATATCAGTTTGGATATTTATCTTAATATTTTCATATATTTTTGTTAAAAAAGAATACTCACCATTACATGCAAAAATTTTTTTAATTATTTTTGTATTGGGAATACATCACACCAAAAATAGAGCCACTGAAATACTTGCAGATCCAGTTGGAGTTCTACTAGTTATTATGCTATTTATGATTAATTCATTTTATACAACAAAATTAAAATATTATTTTATAGGAATTTTATTTTTACTTATTCCTTTAACAAAAATTCATTATGGTATTTTTATAATTATTTTTATTTTTTTTAATTTTAAAAAAACTCTATATGCACTTCCTAAAATTATTTATGGTTTTTTGGGGGGGGTAATTTTTTGTGAATTGGTTTTTTTTATAAATTATGATTTAGAAATGTTTTATCAAATAAATTTGAACACATACGAAACTATTAAATTCTATTTTATGGAAGGTGGTACTAGGTGGTCAAGCATGTCGGGGGATAAATATTGGTCAACTCTATGGCTAGAAACTATTTTAAGCCATCTTTTTTTACCACCAATATTTCTAATATTATTTATTAAATATTTATTTAAACCAAATAAAAACCTTATGTTTGAAAATTTAACAATATCTTTCTTAATTTTATTATTATTTTTTTCCTATTTTGTAAGTTTTCCTAATAATGATAGTTATGCATATCCAATCTTTATATTTTCTATAATTTTTTTTACACAATTAATAGTGGATATTAAACCAAAACATTTATCCAACATTAAGTATATTCAAATCATCCTCATTATTTTTGTAATGATTTATCCTGTTAGTTATTACTGTAGCTTTAATAGTTGTTTTACTCCTAAGCATAAGCTTTTATTGGATGAATTCCTTTTTGTTTTTTCGATAATTTATATACCTATTGTGCTTATAAATTTTAATAACGCTCTAAGATTTATTCTAATAATGCCAATAATTTTTATTTCTTTTTTTTCACATAATTACTACTACATGAAGATTCATCAATCTTGGAAAATAGGCTACAACTCACACTATCAATATCTAAATGCAACAGTTGATCTAATTAAAGAAAAAAATTCAAATTATCTTATTGTTTATGAAAGTTGGCCTATGTATGGGAAAAAGTATAGAGAATCATTATACCCAAAACTTGGTTTACAAAATATGACTAGAAAAAATATTACCGTCAATTTTTTATCAGATAAAATTAAAAAAGATGACAGTATTGTTTTAAAAGATTTTATAATCACTGATTATTTAATAAGTGAAGAAATAATTGAAAATTTAAATATAAAATTATTAAATAAAAAAAATTTTCTTTCAAATACTACCAATAGACCCGAAAGAAAAATAAATTTATTTCTTTATAAAAAACAAATTTAATAAAAAATTATAAAAAAAAATCAAAAAACCTAAACTAATCATTAAGAAATAAACATATATAAATGAAAATGAAATAAGTAAGGATAAATTATTAGTATCGATGAATGAAAATAAAAAATCTCTAACGCCAATACCAAAAAAAGAAATTGGTAAACTTATAGAAACTTGGTTTAAAAAACTGTATGAATAAAAATTATTTATATTTAAAAATGCACTGTTTAGATAATAAACACTATAAAATAATAAAACCCATGAAGCTGTTGAATATAAATTAATTCTAAAATATTGATTGCAAGCTTTGTCAAAAAAATTTTTATCTATAAATACTTGAATAATTTTATATTTATAAAATAATAATTTAATAAATTTAAAAATTATAAAATTTGAAATAAATAAAAAAAAAAATAAAGTTAGAAAATAATAAAAATGATTGTTAATTTTTATTAATTCAAATAAAGATAATAAAAGAAAAAAAAATAAGCTTAACAATAAAATAAATTCAAATAATTTACTTATTAAAAAAATAAAAAATTTTTTTTTTTTATCATTACTTTTTAAAAATTGTACAAAATAAATTTCCCCCAGCCTAGCTGGCGTTAATAGACCATATGATTGACTAACTGTACTTATGTAAAAGTACTTATAAAAGCTTAACTTGGTATTTAAAATATTAAATATATTTTTTAATCTTAAAGCTCTTAACAAACTAAATAAGAAAATTAATAAAATTGTTTTTAAAATAACTAAATTATTTATTTGATCTAAAGTTTCAAAATTAAAATTTTTAAAATAAAAATATCCAACAATAAGAAAAAAAAAATTTGTTAGCCAAAAAAAAATAGACAAAAAAAATTTATTTTTTATTAGAAAAATTGGCATATAAGAAAATATTATTCAATTAATTATGGTGACCTCAATTAAACTTTTTAATGCTAAAGAAACACACACTTTAGTGAATTTCTTTTTACTAGGGCTCTATATTATATCAAGATATTTTTGGGGTTTATAATGTTATATCAAGATATTTTTAGGCTTTAGTGAGTTTTTTCCTTAAAATTTTAGTTTAAATTCTTTAGATGTAATTGATATGGAAATTTAAGTATAATTTTTTAAAAAAAAGTTAATTTGAGAAATAATTTTTTTTTGATCATTAATATCAATTCCTTCATGGATGGGTATAGAAAAACATTGTTTCGACATCAGTCTTGCATTAGGGAATTTTTTTTTCTTATAATTAAAAAATTTTATATCTGATAATAGATATTTGTAATAAACACCTGGATAGATATTTTTTGTGTTTAAAAAATTAACTAATTGGTCTCTTTTTTTATGTCTTAGTGTGAATAAAGAATATGAGGGATAGTTTTTATCAAATTTAGCAAATTTAAAATTATTTTTTAAATTTTTAATGTAATTGTTAGCAGTTTGTCTTTTTCTTTTTAACATTTGTTTGAATTTCTTTAATTTTTTTCTGATTAATAATGCCTGAATTTCATCCATTCTAGAATTTCTACCTAATATAGTAAAATTTTTTTTGTCTATACTTCCATTTTGTCTAATTGTTTTAAATTTTTTAAAAAAATTTTTTTTTTTTGTAAATATTGCTCCACCATCCCCATAACCACCTAATGATTTAGTTGGGAAAAAAGATGTAGTTGAAAAATCTCCAATACTACAGCTTATGTTGTTATTTAAAATTGATCCAAAACTTTGAGCAGCATCCTCAATTAAAAAAATTTTTTTTTTTTTACATAGTTTTTTTATTCTAAAAATATCTTTAGAAATCTGACCATACAGACTTACTATTATAATTGCTTTTGTATTTTTATTTATTAATTTTTTTACACTGTTGTAGCACAACCCATATGTATCTAATTCTATATCTGAAAATATTGGTTTAGCATCTACTATCTTAACTGCTGATGCTGTACTTATCCAAGTAAATACTGGAACTATAACTTCATCGTTTTTTTTTATCCCTAAACCTCTTAAAATAATTTCTAAAGCATCTGTTCCATTTGCAACAGTTAAACAATTTGACTTAACAAAATTAGACAGCTCACTCTCAATCTCTGTTACATTTTTTCCTAAAATATAATTTCCTGATAAAAAAAACTTATTTAGATCGTTTAAATAACTTTTTTTATTTAATAAAAAGTTATTATTTGGTTTGAATATTTTTATTTGTTTCATATTTTTATTTTTTTTAAATTTAAAATCTGATTGAAAAATTTATTTTACGTTTAAAAATTTTTTCAATTAAACTTTTTATTAATTTCATTAACTTATACACTTTATCCCAATTAGAAAAATCTTTGTAACTTCTTTTTTTATCATTAATATACTTTTCTAATTCTTCTTTCCCAATACCAAGTTTTTTACATACAAAAATTTTGTCTTGGTTTAAATCATCCTCAGAATAAAGATTTTCTTTAATTTTTTCTAGAGCTTGATTTCTTGAAAGTTGGCCGGCTAAAATCAAACTTGAATAATGAGGTCTCCTTTTGTCAATATTGAATTTTTTCGGTAGATAATAATTTTGGAAAAACTTTGTAAATCTAGATTCTCCATGTTTAAAGCCATAATCTTTAAAATTTATTTTTTTTTTTAAAACTTCTATAGCATTTTCTTTATTGTAATTTATATAATTTAGTGGTCTAATAATTTTCATTTTTTTTATGATTGGATAATAAAAATAGTACTGAAAAAAATTTATTGTCTTGTAATCTCTTAGTTTATACCTTCCATATTTTGAATAAATTGCTTTTAAATTTATTGAATCCATGGCGGAATGATGCCAAGATGATGGAAAAACAGACTCTGTAGCAATGTTTCCTCCATTAATAATATATTTTATATTATTTTTAATAGCAAAGTGATAAAGTGAGGAAAAGAAAGCATGATCTTGAGGAACATCTTGATTGGCTACACCAGATTTAAGATAGCTTAATTGTAAATCTTTAATTTCCTTCCAATTCATTACATGAGTATGTAAATCGAAATTACAATATTTAATAACTTTTTCTATATTACTCACAGCTATTTCGCTATTCCAGCCAGCATCAACATGTACTGCTAGTACCCTTAAATTATATTTCTTTATTACTAAACATAAATATGTACTATCAACACCTCCTGAAAGACCAATTATACAATCATATTGTTTTTTTTTGCTATCATTCTTAATTTTATCAAAAATTTTTTTTAGTTTTTGTTGACCTAAATTGTTTGGATGCCAATTTTGTACAATAATTTTATCAAAATCATTACAATGATTACAAATTTCGTTTTTATCAAATTTAATGCAGGCATCAGAGGTATCCATAATACATCTTTTGCAAATTTGATAATTATCAATCATTTAAGGTTATATAATAA
>Ga0206130_10008588_pt1 | contig 10914 bp, 8 predicted proteins | sample Helgoland_Spring_9_FD_148637 | JGI IMG/M metagenome (GOLD analysis project Ga0206130, IMG submission 148637) | Pelagic subsurface seawater microbial communities from Kabeltonne, Helgoland, North Sea - Helgoland_Spring_Bloom_20160512_1 | ecosystem: Environmental > Aquatic > Marine > Epipelagic ...
TGGTGCCAGGGTCAACCAACATTTCTCGGAGGTCTTCCATGTCGCCCTTCACGTAACCGACTCCCGGCAGAGCAGCGATGTTCGTGCCATCTCCTGCGGCCAAGAAGTCGTACATAGCTTCCTCGAGGGTCACACCGCGCTCAGCCGCCAGTGCCGCGAAACTCTGCTCAGGCGAGGGCTCGTAGTCGACGATGTCGTCGAGGGGGAACGAACGCCCAATGGCCGAACGGAGCAGCTTGTACAGGTTCTCCATCGACCCGGCCTGTTCGACTTCGACGTCGGAATCGCTAAGGATCGCTGCCCGTATCTCGGGGTCACGCATGGCCACAGCGCGTTCGTGAACGGGCAGATCCGCGATCTCTAGGTAGGTGCGGCGGCGGCTGAACGGGTGGTAACCAGCCAGGCCCGAAAGAAACCCGGCAGGTCGAGAAGCGACCTGAGGGTAAAGATGAGCGCCTGTCTCATTCATCTCACGAGCGAAGGCCAACGCTGCCCTCCACGCATCGGGAGCATCACCATGTTGAAGTGTCGTGAAGGTGACCGGCTGACCGGTCGCCTTTGAGATGTCCGACAACAGCGCCAGTTCTTCATCCTCGGAGAACCGCTCGCCCCCGTAGATGCGCATATTTCCAATCGACTCCGATGTGATCGCCTCGAACACACCGCCGCCACCATCGGCCATACCCTGCACTAGCTCAGAGAGTTCTTCGCGTGTGGCGTAGGTTCCGGGCACTGGAACCCCAGAGATCGAACGGTGGAAAATGGTGCGTGAGGTCGTGAAACCGACCGCTCCGGCCTGTGTTGCTTCGGCGACTAGTTGACGCATCTGAGCGATGTCGGCGTCGGTTGCGTCGTCGTTGGCCAGACCGCGCTCCCCCATCACTGCAAAACGCAACGCTGCGTGTGGCACCTGGGCCGCGATGTCCATCGTGTATGAGCGGGCTGCTAGGAAGTCGAGGTATTCGGGAAACGTCGACCATTCGCCCCACGGAACGCCTTCGTGCAGCGCGGTGCCAGGAATGTCCTCGACGCCCTCCATCAAGTCCACCAGCACGTCTTGGCCTCCGGGCGGGCACGGAGCGAAACCAACGCCACAGTTACCCATAACCAGGGTCGTCACGCCATTACTGAACGAAGGGTCGAGTTCGTCGTCCCACGTCGCTTGTCCGTCGAAATGCGTGTGCACGTCTATCCAACCAGGAGCGACGATGGCGCCAGAAGCATCGAATTCGCGCTCGCCTGCAAGGTTGGGTCCAATGGCGGTGATCACGCCGTCGTCGATAGCCAGGTCGCAGACAAACGACGGGGCGCCAGTTCCGTCCACGATCGTTCCTGATTTGAGTACCAGTTCGTGTTTCATATGTGCCCTTTAGGGTCGGTGGGTCAACGACGGTCCCGTCGTTGGTCTGCAGTACGTGATTATTTGTAGCGAACCAGCGCGGTTCGATAGGCACCGACATGAAGATCGGTCAACCATTCAGGTTCCTCGGCCCGTTCGAGGCGGTGGAGGACTTCGGATTCGGCCAGTGCCCGCAGTGCAGCACGCAGCTCCCACTTCGCCAAGTTGGCGCCGAGGCAGAAGTGCCCACCATGGCCAAAGGCCAAGTGATCGTTCGGGCTACGTCCAATATCGAAGCTGTACGGATCGTCGAAAACCCGAGGATCGCGGTTGGCCGCCCCGTACCACAACGCCACATGATCGCCGGCCCTGATCGTCTGGCCGTGCAGTTCCACATCGCGAATCGCCGTCCTAGCGAACTCAATGACGGGAGTGGTCCATCGCACAATTTCGTCGACCGCCGAGTCGACGAAACGGTCAGGGTCATCGGTCAGACGATCAACTTGGTCGGGGTTATCGATCAGCGCCAGAACGCCACGACTCAACGCATTTCGGGTGGTCTCGTTGCCGGCGTTGATGAGGAGCCGGAGATAGCCGTGCAGTTCCTGTTCGGTGAGCTTTCTGCCGTCGATGTCAGCGTGGACCAGAACGGTGCTGAGGTCGTCGGCTGGCTGGTTGCGCTTACGTTCGATTAGCCCCGCGACATAACCGTGGAACTCCGCGTGTACACGGCGGCGCATAACTCGCCGCTCTTCGCCCGGGAGTGCAAACCTCATCGACTCGTTGTCGAACATCGCGTCGGTCCACCGATGGATATCGGCCCAGTCGTCGCGTTCAACTCCCATCATCGACGCAATGGTCATCAACGGCAGGGCGACGGCATAGTCGTGGATCAGGTCACTCGTCTCACCGCTCTCAAGGCGGGCTGCAAACTCGCCGGTGATATTGGCGGCGTTTTCAGCCATCTCGCTCGCCATGTCTCGGCACCGAGCGGGGGTGAAGTGGCGCACCGTGAGTTGGCGCATCGCATGGTGGGCCGGGTTGTCAAGGAAGACCATGTCCTCGGGGACGGCTGGGTCCCACTCATACATCTCGAGCTTCTTCTCGCGAGCCGCTGCGTAGCGAGCGTCGATATCGAGACTCTTGATGCGCAGGCGTCCGCCGCCGTTAATAAACGCAGCGCTGTTCGAACCGATCGACTTAACGTCTTCGTGGCGAGTGATAGCCCAAAAAGGAGCGATGCCTTCACGGTCGTACCAGTAACACGGGGCCTCCTCTCGGAGACGATCCCATGCCTCCCACGGATAGCCGAACTGTTCGTAAAGCGAGATTGTGTGAATATCGAGCTCATCCAACGAGCGCAACCCAGACGACGCGGTTGTGGTCATCAACCCTCCCAATCGGTATGCCACTGTTCTAGACCGCAACATCATCGTCGAACAAGCCCATGACGGCGCGGAATAGTCCGCCCATTTCGCACACACTCATGATTGGGCGTCAAGGCCTTCCATTTCGTGAACCTCCCCAAACCGAGGTGATGAGAAATCACTAGCCTCGACCTTTCTGAACTGGACAGCCAATATTTGACTGCTCTACCTTTCCTCGGAGATGGCGACTCCACGCGAGGTGCGCGACCGGCTGGCGAAACAGGCCGACACCTACCCGCGTGTCGTCTTGGCCACCGCCCTGTTCGGGCTAATCTCGGCCACTTTCATGGTGTCCGTGCTCGCTGCGGTCGTCGGAACGTTGGCAACCGAGTTCGGCACCACCACCTCGACCATGGTTTGGGTTGTCGTAGGCCCGAACCTCGGGTTCGCCGTCCTGGCCGTGAGCTCGGGCAAGTTGGCCGACATGTACGGCCGACGCCGAGCGTTCCTCGGCGCGCTCGTCGGCTCAATGATCTTCGGGGCCTCTCCGCTCTGTCATGGTCCGCAGGCTCGCTCATCGCCTTCCGCACCATCAGTGCAATCTTCGGCTCAGCCACCGGGCCAGCCGGCATCGCCATCATCGCCGAGCAGTTCACCGGGCCAGCGAGAGCCAAGGTCGTCGGCTGGTGGAGCATGGCCTCCGCCGGTGGACCCGTGCTCGGCATCATCATCGGTGGTCCCATCGTCGAGCAGCTGAGCTGGCGATGGATATTTATTGGCCAAGTCCCGATGACTGCTCTCGCGCTGGTAGCTGCGGTCTATGTCCTTCCTGATGCTGCGCCCACACAACCGGCCCGGTTCGATGTCATGGGAACAGCCTTGTTGGCAAGTGCGACATTCTCGCTCCTATTCGCCAGCAACCGAGGGCCGGTATGGGGGTGGAGGGACCCGGTCGTGATCATGCTGTTCATCGCCGTCCCCGTTCTGTGTCTGCTCTTCGTTCTCCAGGAACGGAAGGCACCAACGCCACTCATTCCGCTGGCGTATTTTCGCGAGCGAAACTTCGCCCTGCCGATGATTATCCAGTTCTTCACCAACGTGGCCTACATGGGGTCTGGTTTTGTGCTGGCGCCGCTGTTTCTCATCACGGTGCTTGACTACGGCCCGACAAAGGCCGCCTATCTCATCACCGCGCGCCCGCTGTTCTTCGGGTTGGCGGGGCCGATCGTCGGCATTGCCGGGGCTGCCCTTGGCGAGCGCCGCCTCTCCGTCACCGGGGCGCTACTGATCGTTACTTCTGCCGTCGGCCTAACGCAGTACGACATCGATACATCTGATCCCTTCATTTTTCTCACGCTGGGTGTTGCCGGGCTCGGACTTGGGCTGATGACGCCGGCTATGACCACGGCCATGACCAACGCGGTGCATCCGTCAGATATCGCTATGGCCAGTGGCGCTCAGCAGATGATGCGCCAACTGGGCACCACGGTCGGCATCGGTGTTATCGCCTCAATCCAAGTCGCCACCGAACCACAGTTGGGCCTCGTAGGTTCTTTCCGCCAGGCATTCATCGTCAGCGCAGCGATCGCCTCAATCGGCGTCATTGGTTCGGTTGGCATGAGGAACACCAGCGGTGCCCACGGCTCTCACGCCGCCGACCAGCGATAACCAGCAGTCTGTCGTCTCAGCTTGGTCCTGACTGTGCACCACGCACCAGACGCCCCGGCCGCTCACCCGTAAATTCGCCGTCGGCCATGGTCTCGATACCGAGCACGAACGTATGGCGATATCCCTCGGCTCGCTGGATCAGCCGTTTGCCGCCAGCCGGCAGATCGAAGACGAGTTCGGGGCGCCCGACCGACAATGCTCCATGGTCAACGATGTTGATGTCGGCCCTATAGCCAGGTTGGACAAGACCTCGATCGAACAGGCCATAGGTCTCGGCCGTGCGCCGAGTCTGCTTGTTCACAACGAACTCAAGTGGCAGCTTCTCGCCTCGGGTACGGTCCCGAGTCCAATGACTCAACAGGTACGTCGGGTACGACGCATCGCAGATTGTGCCGACATGCGCACCGGCATCGCCGATTCCACAGATGGTGAATGGATCCGCGAGCATCTCTCGGATGTCTTCCAGGTCACCGTTGAAGTAGTTCTCGAACGGATACAGCAGCAGCGATGATCCATCTCCCGAGGACAACAGGTCGAGCAGGAGCAGCCATGGATCCACGCCCATCTCGGCGGCGCGAATCGCAATTGCAGTCGCTGGATCGGGCTCGTAATCCAGGCTCTCGTCCATCTCATAGGAGCGCGTCAGGGCATAGTCCATCCATGTGGTGTGCTCGTCTCGAGGCCGATCGGCGACCAAGGTTCGCCGAAGCGACTCGTCGGTACGCATGAGAAGTGCCCGTTCGGCCAACGGAAGATGAGCGATTGCTTCGTAGGCCGGGTTCGTGCGGAATGGATTCACGGTGGCATCGAGTCCGAGCATGACGCCGATTGGCCGACAGCCGACCTGACCTGTGGCAGCGATCCCGGCGGCGTTGGCACTGTGAATGTCGTCTCGGGTCACTTTCCACAACTCAGGATCGTTGTCGACCTGCAACAGAAGCACCGACAACGGTCGGCCGGACAACTCGGCGGCCTGTCGAAGATGCTCGAACTCGCCGGGGCCAAAGTCCGAATTCACCTGCAACACACCCGCGTCAGCTTCCCGCATCGCCTGAGCGATGGCCGCGAGTTCCGGATCACCGGCGGTAAGGCTTGGCGTGAGGCGACCATCGGCGGCCTTGTGTTTGGTCGTTCGACTCGTCGAGATGCCAAGCGCACCCGCGGCTAAAGCTTCCTGGGCCAAACGACGCAGTTCATCGAGCTCAGTCTGTGTCGGCACCTCGGTGTGATCTGCGCCTCGTTCCCCCATCACGAAAAAACGCAGGGCGCCGTGGGGCAACTGGGCTCCGATATCCATGACCCGGCTGGTCGCTTCGAGGGCATCGAGGTACTCCGGATAACTCTCCCAAGTGAAGTCGATTCCCTCGGACAAAACCGACTCGGGAATGTCTTCGACACCCTCCATCAGGTTGATGAGGTAACCCTCGCTGCCTCGGCGAACCGGAGCGAAACCTACACCACAGTTTCCAAATACGGCGGTGGTAACGCCGTGCCACGACGACGGTGTCATGTCGGGATCCCACGTCGCTTGGCCGTCGTAGTGGGTGTGGACGTCCACCCATCCCGGGAGCACCAGGTGGCCCTCGGCATCGACCGTCCGCGCTGCTGAGCCCTCGACCTCACCTACCGCGGTAATCACACCGTTGGTCACTGCCACATCAGCAAGCTGGCGGTCTGCCCCACTTCCATCGACGACCGTGCCGTTGCGGATTACGAGATCATGCATACCTTCGACCCTACTTCTGACCCCACTGCGGTGACCGAACCGGCCGCCCCAGCCGATCGAGGCGACCATTCGATGGGACCGTTCGTGGTTCACGAGCCGTATGTCAGACTACGGAGCATGATCACTTCGATGAATTCTGGGCCTGCACGAACCCAGCACCCAGTTGGTACCGCCCGAGGAGTACCAGCCACGTGAACGAACCGCGTTTCGAAGGCCGGGTGGCCGTCGTCACCGGCGGCACGACCGGCATCGGCCGGGCCACAGTGGAACGGCTTCATGCCGAGGGTGCATCGGTCATCTTCTGTGGCCGACGCCAACAAGTGGGTGATGACCTTGCTGCAACCTTGGCTTCTGATCGTGCCGTGTTCGTCGCCGCCGACGTGACTGTCCGCAACGACCTCGAGCACCTGTACGACACGTGCCAAGAACGTTTCGGTCGACTCGATGTTGTCGTCAACAACGCTGGCAATGTTGTTGTAGGTCCCACGCTAAAACTGAAACCTGAGCAATGGCGGCGCACGATTGCACTCAACCTCGATGCGGTATTTGACAGCTGCCAGCTCGCGCTGCCGCAGTTGCAGTCCACCATCAATTCGGGCAAGGCCAGCGGGGCATCAATCGTTAATGTCGCATCACTCGATGCGGTCCGTGGCGACCGAGGTTTTGCTGCCTACAACGCTGCCAAAGCCGGCGTTGCCAACTTCACCCGGTCGCTCGCGCTTGAGTTCGGCCCAGAGGGCATCAGGTCGAACACCGTTTCACCTGGTGCGGTCGACACTCCACTCACCACGATGACCACCAGCAACCCCACAGCAGCGGCTGCGTTCGAATCAGCGATCCCGCTCGGACGGTTTGGAGCGCCACACGAGGTAGCGGCAGCCATTGCGTTTCTCGCTGCCGACGAGGCCAGCTTCATCAATGGTGCCAACCTGCTGGTTGACGGAGGGGTGACCGCTGGTACAGGTCACCCTGATGTGCTGGCCCTCTTCGACATGCAGTAGATTCGCCAATCGTGGGCACATTATCGGGTCTGAAGATCGTCGAACTGTTCTGTATCGGCCCGGGGCCATTCGCTGGAATGTTGCTCTCGGACATGGGGGCCGACGTGCTTCTCGTGGACCGGCCGGTAGAACCCGACTGGGGGTATCCCGATTACCCGCACCGTTTCTTGTACCGAAACCGGCGCTCAGTACAGGTTGATCTCCAGACGCCCGAAGGTGTGGAAGCCGTGCTGGACCTCGTCGAGAAAGCCGACGGGCTGATCGAGGGCTTCCGACCGGGTGTTGCGGAACGGCTGGGACTCGGCCCCGACGAGTGTCTGGCCCGTAACCCCAAGCTCGTCTACGGGCGAATGAGTGGTTATGGACAGACTGGACCTCTGGCCCAGCGGGCCGGATTCGACCTCAACTTCCTCTCGCTCACCGGCGCGCTTTGGGCTATCGGCGAGGCCGACCGGCCACCAGTCCCCCCACTCATTTTGGCTGGCGACTTCGGCGGAGGCGGCGCGTTTTTGGCGCTCGGCATGGTGTCGGCGATGTGGGAAGCGTCGAGATCCGGACAGGGGCAAGTTGTCGACGCTGCGATCGTCGATGGAGCGCTCAACCTAATGGCGTATACCTACGGCAATCTCGAAGGCGGCACGTGGAACCCCGAACGTCAGTCGAATCTCATCGATGGCGGAGACTGGCGGTACTGCGTCTACACCTGCTCCGACGGCCGGTTCGTATCGCTCGCCGTCATCCACCCGAAGTTCCTCGACAACTTCTTGGCCAAGGCCGATGTACAACTACCTGTCGAACTCGGCGACCCTGCGGATGTCGCCAACTGGCCTACCTATCGCCAATGGATGGCTCAGGTGATCGCGGCACGGACTCGCAACGAGTGGGTTGAACTGTTCGACGCAGACGACGACTGTGTCCAGCCAGTTCTTGACCTAGTCGAAGCACCAAACCATCCGCATCTCCAAGCACGCGAGTCGTTCACCGAAATTGGTGGCACGACCCAGCCATCCCCCGCTCCCCGCTTCAGCCGCACACCTTCCGAGATCACCCGGCTGAGTCCGAGCCCGGGCGAAGGTGCCGGAGACGTTCTCCGAGACTGGGGCTTTTCCGACGCCGATATTGCCAGAATCGCGACACCAGTTACTGCGACACGGGCCACTGAGGAAGACTGACGATGCGAGCATGGCGAGTAAACGAACTCGGTCACCCAACCACTGCCTTGAGCTTGGAGGACATTCCCAGCCCCGAGCCTGCGGCAGGCGAAGTGCGCATTCGGGTCGAAGCCACCACCGTGAACTTCGCGGACATCTTGGTGTGCCAAGGCATCTACCAGGACAGGCCAGGGGTGCCATTAACGCCTGGAACAGAGTCGTGCGGGATCATTCAGGCCGTTGGGCCCGGCGTCGATCTTGCTATCGGTACTCGGGTAGCGGGGATGACCAACATGAAACACGGCGGGTTCGCCGAAGAGGCATTGGTCAAAGCAGCCACCGCGCTGGTCATGTCCGATGATCTCGAGGCAGCCGACGCAACCGTTTTGTACTCGACCTTTCAAACCGCCCACGTGGGTCTGTTCCATCGCTGCAACCTTGAAGCGGGCGATTGGGTCGTGATATTGGGAGCATCAAGCGGTGTCGGAGCGGCTGCTGTCCAACTGGCCACCGCCCGTGGCGCTCGGGTGATCGCTACCGCAGGCGGCGAGGCGAAGCAGGCGCATTGTCGGACACTCGGAGCAGAGATCACCGTCGACTCGACTGGCGACGGTGCTGCCGATGCACTGTACGAAGCGGCAATGCAGGCAACCGACGGCGCCGGCGTCAGTGTTGCGTTCGACCCAGTCGGCGGACCATTGGGCGAGGTGACACGACGACTCATGGGTTTCGAAGGCCAACTGGTCGTTATCGGCTTCACCTCCGGCTCCATCCCTAGCTACCCGGCCAATCATGTCCTGGTCAAGAACTACACGGTGCACGGCATGGCGTGGGCCGAATATGCGGCACGACGACGGTCGGTGATCGAAACAGCCCACGTTGATCTCCTTGACCTCTTCCGCCAAGGACGCATCCGTACCGACGTCGACACCATTGCTCTCGATGCTTTGCCTGCAGCACTCGCTGCCCTGGAAGCCCGCACGGTGACTGGCCGCCTAGCGCTGGTGCCGTAAGTTGTGCGCAGCGTTACCACCGGCCTACAAAGAACAAACGCACGTTTGGACCCCTGATACAAAGTATCTGCTGTTGGACCTCGGACTTACAGTCGCAAGTTGTATCACCGATCGACCCAACACGGCGCACAGTCATGAAAGCGGCGGCAGGCGCCACAGCGATGTCGATCATCTGGGCATAACCGACAATCAAAGGCATCGCCCGCCGCGCCGCCTACGCGGCCGCCGCATCCACACCAAGCGGATTTGTGGCTGGGACGACGTATCAAGTGGGGGTGAAGGTCGGAGAGATTACGCCAACTAGGGAGAACGGGATCGGAAATTTACGGCATTTGAAGTTCTCTGGGCCGGATAACACTATGTGCACCTTCAACGCTGCAGATGGCGCAATCACGGTGACCAAGACCACGGGTATGGCAACAGAAACTTTTCCCATAACCCGACGAGTCCTCCTTCGGGTATCACGACGGATGTGGATTACAATTTCTTGGAGTTCACGGTCACAGAATCGTTCACCATCACCTGCGTACCTGTCGTTAGTTAACAGCGACGGCTTCACACACGACAGCGAGCACCGTAGAGTTCGTGTCGGGCGGCTGAACCCTCGGGCGGCTGCTCCGCAGATGAACGCCGACACAGAAATGATGAAGAAGCCATGAAGATCGCTGTTGTGGGAACTGGTGCCATGGGCTCGGTCTACGCCGTGCTGTTCGCCGAAGCGGGCCACGATGTGTGGGCCATCGATACGTGGCCCGAACACGTCGACGCGATCAATCGTGATGGGCTGAAGCTCACTGGGTTCACCGGTGATCGCACGGTCGAAGTCAAGGCCAGCACCTCGGTCAACGACGCCGGTTCATGCGATATGTATGTACTTGCGACCAAGGTCGATGGTGTCGGTCCAGCCGCCCAGGCGACTGCGCCGCTACTATCGCCCGCTGGCACCGTGGTCACCATCCAGAACGGGCTCGGCGCAGCGGAGCGCATCTGCGAACACATACCTTCGGACCAGGTCCTACTTGGCGTCGCCCAAGGATTTGGCGCCCAAATGGTGGGGGCCGGACACGCGCACCAAAACGGCATGCAGATGTTGCGACTCGGTGAGCTGAACGGCGGCATGACCGACCGACTGCAACGCATCGAACAGGTGTGGGCCGATGCTGGCTTTCCCGTCAAGGCGTTCGGCGACATCGAACAACTCATATGGGAGAAGTTCATCTGCAACGTCGCTGTCGGTGGCCCGTCACTGGTCTCCGGACTCACCATCGGTGAGCTCGTCGCCAGCCAAGACTGGCGACCCGTGGTGATGGGCTGCGCAACCGAAGCCCACAACGTGGCGCTGGCGCTCGGTGTCAATGTGACCTATGACGATCCGGTTGCCTACATTGATGCGTTCGTCGCCAAGATGCCTGGGGCCACGCCATCGATGCGCCAGGATTATGAGAACGGTCGACGTAGCGAACTCGATGCCATCAACGCACAGGTTCCGCTACTGGGTCAGCGGGTCCGAGTACCGACCCCCTATAACGACACGATCTGTGCCACCGTGCGCAGCATGGAGACCACGTTGTAGCGGGCGTCGTTGTCTGTGTGGTGCTAGGTAGCGCTGCTGAGGCCTGTCAGGACTCGGCTTCATCCACCGGCCGGTG
>Ga0206130_10008593_pt1 | contig 10905 bp, 10 predicted proteins | sample Helgoland_Spring_9_FD_148637 | JGI IMG/M metagenome (GOLD analysis project Ga0206130, IMG submission 148637) | Pelagic subsurface seawater microbial communities from Kabeltonne, Helgoland, North Sea - Helgoland_Spring_Bloom_20160512_1 | ecosystem: Environmental > Aquatic > Marine > Epipelagic ...
TGAACTGCGTGGTAGGGGTCATATAGATATACCTATGGTTGTTAGTGGTATATCTATTTATACAAATGGAGATTTACAGGTATATCTATGATTACTGTGTGTGTGATGTTGGGGTTTTATTCAGATGTAACAACCTAATTTATACACAGTAATATACACAGTTTTCTGTAAGTAATTGTAAAGTATATTTTAATTTTGTTGATAAAAGGATTGAAAATCCTTGTGTCCCTGGTTCGATTCCAGGTCTGGGCACCATTTATCGTTTAAAATCAACAACTTAGTCTCTATCCTTGCAAACTAGAAAAACTTTATAATATACACAGTTATACACAGTCGTTATACTGTGCATAGACTATGCGTAAAACAAAAAATAAAAGCATCAAAATATTGCCCAACATGCAGATTTATAAAAGGTCTGAATCCCCTCGTTGGTATGGATGTTTACGTCTCGATGGAAGGTACTATCGTAAGTGCTTAAATACAGAAAATAGAAACGATGCAGAAAAGATTCTATTTAACTGGAAATCAGAACTCCTTACCTCACCAAACTCCCTAGTTGGAGATTCCGGTAATTCATTTTCTGCGTATGCAAAAAGATTAATTCAGAAAGAAAAGCAATTACCACCAAGACCTAGTGGCATTGAACAATGGACTGATACTCAGAGATTGTTGAAAAGGACGAATGGTCTTTTAGACTTCTTCGGTAATCGGGATGTCAATAAAATCACCCTTCAAGATGTAGAGGATTTCTTTCAACAATTACCTCTCAACAACAAACACCTCACAACAACTTATCTTAATAAACATAAAAACCTTCTAAAAAAGATATTAGAGTCTGCAGGCATATCAAATATTGTCTTTCCAAAGTTCAGAGGCAAAAAGTCTCAACCCAGAGGTTATTTCAATCTAACCGAGTACAGAAAACTAAGAGATGGAACAAAAAATCTCATCGGTAGTTCTTACACCACTCTGAACGGAACGAAATATCAAATAGATGAAGAACTCCACTCATTCATCATCTTTATGACTGGTTCAATGTTAAGACCCACTGTTAGTGAAATCTATTCGTTGAAGTTTGAGGATATTGAAATCAAAGAATTGAATAATACAACTTATCTTGAATTTCCTATTACTAGGAAGAACCGACCGATGATTGTACAAACACTCTCAACCTCGTATTACGCATATAAAGACATCATCCAGAGAAGACCTGAACATCAACCAGGTGATTACTTGTTTGCCCCGCAATATGAAAACAGAAGAACCGCAATGAGACATATTTCTAATATGTTCTCCCAAGTGTTGCGAGAACTCAAAATGACTAAAGGTCGACTAGGGGAATCAAGAAGTCTCTACTCCCTCCGACATAGTTCTCTCATCTTCAATTTGTCACAACCAAATGTTGATTTACTAGACATCGCAAGAAGAGCAGATACATCGATGACAATGATACAAGAGTTCTACTACCCCATATCTCAACTGGACGAAAAGTTAGGAGACTTCTTAAGGGTTTAATGAATGGTCGGTTTAGTTCATCACCTGGCAGGTCACGGTGTTCTAGACGGAAGTCGGCAACTAAAGTACGTTCGATTGGTGAGGTTTTAGTGTCTTAATTGCATATTTGACCAAATTCTACTTGTCTAGTAATTTACCCGGCGATACACTTCTCTTTTTGACATAACTGGATACCTTAAATGGATCTAAATTACTCTGAATACATTAAGTCAAAACGACAGCAATTAGGACTTAATCAAAGAGAATTTGCAGAATTACTGGGACTTAATGAGTCAGGAGAGCGCACGGTAAGTGGTTGGGAGAGAGGCGAACACAAACCATCTCCTAGTCGGTGGGAAAATATTGTTTCATTATCTACCAGCGTACCTTTTAGACAGGATAGCGAAAATACTTGGTTCAAATTTATTGATCTATTTGCTGGGATTGGAGGTATCCGACTCCCTTTTCAAGAAATAGGTGGAGAGTGCGTGTTCTCATCAGAATGGGATAAGTTTTCAAAGAAAACTTATGCTATGAACTTCGGCGAATTACCACTAGGCGACATTACCAAAATAAAATCTGAGCAAGTTCCAGATCATGATGTCTTGCTTGCTGGATTTCCATGCCAAGCATTTTCCCAAGCGGGGTTACGAAAAGGTTTTATGGACACAAGGGGAACTTTATTCTTTGAAATTCAAAGAATTTTATCTGATAAACGCCCCAAAATGTTTTTATTGGAAAATGTTAAGCAATTACGAGGTCACGATAAAGGCAAAACCTTATCTACAATACTGTCAATTTTGAGAGGAGAGAGCGCGTCTAATATACCTCTCGATGCTCCTATATCGGGAGAGGCGAGAGAGAGTCTAAACAACAAATTAAATTATTGTGTGGATTATCGAGTTCTGCGCGCGAATAATTTTGGTGTCCCCCAAAATAGGGAAAGAGTTTATCTTTTAGGGTTCGATAGAGATCAGTTTTCAGAAATAGATATCGATTCTGTCCTACAAGAAATTTTTTTCCAGTTGGAATCCGTTCAACTTAATTCTTGCTTGGGAGATGTGCTCGAAAAAAATAGGAGTGTCGACTCGAAGTACACGATTTCTGACCGCCTTCTCGCAGGGCATAAAAGGAGACGAGAAGAGCATAAAAAGAAAGGAAATGGATTTGGTTTTAGCGTGTTCGATCGCACAAGTCCTTATTGCAACACAATAAGTGCAAGATATTATAAAGATGGAAGTGAAATACTAATTAACCAGAGTGATGTAAATAAAAACCCTCGCAAGTTAACTCCTCGTGAGTGCGCTAGGATTCAAGGTTTTCCTGAAGATTTTCGTGTAAATGCGGTTTCTGATAATCAAATATATAAGCAATTTGGTAACTCAGTGTCGGTACCTGTGATAAGGGAAATAGCAAAGTTAGTTGAATCCGTTTTGGGTAGAACGATAAAACCGTAGCGTAAATTATGTCTTTCCCATATGCTTCCTAAAGGAACAAAGGGAAATCTGAAATGAAAACGCTCGTGTTTAACTCGCTTACTATCCAAATCCAAGATCCCAAACTAATATCTTTTGATCATAGTTTCGATGAACAACTTTATAGTTTGATTTATGGTTTATTAGTCAGTGGTAGCAACTATGGACCTGTTCTCAATACTGATGATTTCCAAAAAGGGGTGTATTCGCTCAATTTAGAGAATCTTTATAATCAATCGGGTTTAAGTGTTAAACCGCCGTCTTCAAAAGCGGTAAATCGTGGCAGATTATGGAATCAACATCTAGTAAGAGACTTTTTGTTACGCTACCCCGTCTTTATGGGACTCGTTTGTAATAATATTGTTCTTGCTGACATCGCTATTTCGAATGCTGAAATTTTGAGCGGTGAAAAAGTTAATGTAACAAATTTCATTAGACTTAAAAGTATTATTGACCAAGTAAACCGAAGCGCTTGGACGAGAGACAGAGATATCAGCGAGAGTCAATCTGGAGTGTCTACTCTTGGGACGATATCCGAAAACCTTCTCCAAATAATTTTTGATACATTAGTAGACAATGAAACGTTCTTTAAAGTTGGTCAGAGTGAAGTTCAAACATATGGTGACTTTGTATTGATGTGTTTGCCGAATAATTTATGGTTATCGGTCAAGTCAAATTTTGCTAGAGAGCGCTTACTAGCATCTGGTTACACTAACGATATTTTGGGCGTAGGGTTTTTCCAAGATCCAAGTGAATTCACAGGTTTGGTTCGTATACGAAACTTTCAACGAGCAGGGTTTTTGGCGATGTACTGTCCTGATGTGGCAGTCAGTGAACGCCAAGTAATTGAAAATACCAATACATATGATCAGGTTATGGATCATTATCAGACTAACGGTCAAACTCCCCCTACTAACATAAATGGTATGCCGTTTATTAGAAAGTTGAGTGGTCTTTACGAAGATCTTGCACTTTTGTTGAATGAAAAAGATATTCGTAAACGATCGACCGTAAAGTTCTAAAATTAATTTCAAAGAGATAGAGACTGAAACATACATGGACGAAAAAAAAGAAAGAATAGAACCGACTCTGGGGCGTCAAACCGATGAAACCACAGCGTCAGTTGATCAAGATTATCTAACTACTTCGTCATATAAAAAACTAAAATCTAAAAAGTCTTTTTTTAAAACTTTTTTCGCAAACCGAAATTATTTTGAAAAGTTTATCCTTGCAAATGTCCCAGTCCTATGTGGGATACTCCTAGTTCAATACGTGGCGCTTGATCTTGGATTTTTAAATGAGTTACTGGGGTATTACTTATTGTTGACCGGTCCTGTAACTATCATCACCTTATTGATATATATTTTATTGACGCCTCTTATGTTTTTACTAATGCTACCGATAGCATTTATTGCGAAGATTTTTCAAAAAAAATAAATCTCGAGTAGTTGATCTAATGCTTCAAGTACCTACTCCAAGCAATCATCAACAAAAAACACCCTAGGAGCATCAATGCGGAGTTTTGATCTCTCGAAAATGTCCATAAAGAGCACATTGGATCAACAAAACCCTTAGCACTTTCCCAAACTGCCATCAAAGGCACAATAAAAATCAAGACTACAGTGTCACTAAGTGGAAGTTGGTGTTCGACTAAAAAGTTTTGTTCGAAGATCCAATAATATTTAGACATTAGAAATAATAGACCATCTAATAACCCATTGAGAACCCCTAGTACTAACCATATTGGAAAGCACAATAATACAAATATGAGAGACACTAAAAAACTTATCATTTGATTGGTAAAAAAATTCTTCCCATTAGAAATTCATCTATCTTAAAAAGTTTACTCGTTGTTTTTGTAGTAGATACTCATCAAATCCCATTCAGACTGAGCACCATAACGTAATGGCAAAATACTTGTTCCTACACCTGAGGTCACAAAAAGAGTCGTTTCACTATCTATATGTAAACCACAGTGTCCCTCTGAGGGTGCATTTGATGGTACCCATAAAGGACCTATAAACGGGATGCTAACTTGACCGCAATGTGTATGACCTGCGATAACTAATCCTTCTACGTCTTCATAGAATGCTACTGCCGGATCATGAGTGATCGATAGTTTTGGCAGATCATTACATGTTTGCGGAAAATTGATGTAACGGTACTGTCCGGTGTAGTCATCCCCAAACCCTCGTATGCAAACAACCCCACTTGATGTTTCGATCAAACCCGTTTCATTTTCCATTACATTCAAACCAGCACGAGAAAACGATGCATACCATTCTTTTGGATTAGACCAACTTTCGTAGTTACCCAGAACTATTGCATTCGGGATGGGGTCGACAAGTTTTATTGTATTAATAATATTCTTACGGTGAGTTGCTATGTCGACTATATCGCGTGGATTCTTTATATAGTCCCCAACAAAAACAATTAGGTCGGGATTGGCGTTTTTAACTGATGATATCAAGGCACGGAACTGTGAAAGCGAATCAGCATGTTCTGATAAGTGAGGATCTCCTATTACTGCAACTTTTAATGCAACTGGGTTTACCTTTGGATCGGCAATGACTATTGAGATATCGTTTCGTGTTGTTTGCATGGACAGGTAGATCGATACTAAAAAGTAACTGCAAATTAATCCGATCGAAATTAGGAATATTGATTTTTTAGTCATGATTGATCGACTGATGATTTAAAATTTTAGTTTATCAGATTGAACTAATTGAAGTGCAGAGAGTGGTTAAAGCATAATAAGTCGACAAAGGACTTAAAGATAATGACACTGCAATATTTAAATAAATATAGAGTTAAAATTCTTAGTTACACTGAGGTTAACATCTATGACTAGTCTATTTGATAAAGCAAAAATAATTGCGGAAAAGGTGCACGCAAATCAAGTGGATAAGAAAGGTTATCCGTATATGTCACATGTTATTGATATTGCAAATAGAGTATCTCACCTTGGAGAGTCTTATCAAATAGTGGGTTTGCTCCATGATGCTATTGAAGATGCAGAACCGACATCCTTCAGGTCTGAGATTACAAAAGAAATAGAATCAACTTTTGATATTGAAATCATTAACGCCATCAAAGCGATGACTAAAGTTTCAGGTGAAGATTACTTTAAGAGTTATCTACCCAGATTAAAAAACGACAAAATTGCAATTAAAGTCAAAATTGCGGACTCATCTCATAACTTATCGAAAGCACACTTAATAGAGGACAGAGTCTTTCAAAATAAACTCAGAGAAAAATATATTCAGGTTTTGGATGTATTGGGTGAAGATGGTTTGCGATGTGAAAAACCTATAATATTTCGAAATGGTTTATGGGTTGAAGAGTAATGAGCATGAGAGAGGTGGTAATATCTTCTATTGACAGTTACTGGAAGTATGAGAATCGACCGGCGGTTCTAGTGGATTATGGTGATGACTTTGTCGGTGGATTTTACCTGCAAGAGGGATCAGTGGACTGGGAAAAAGTTACTGAATGGGACGTTGTGCAATGGTTCAAAGACGGAGGTAAACTCTCGCAATCAGACTTTGAAAACTTATTTGGTAAGATCGGAATAGATCTTCCAAAACTCCCCAATAATTAATTATTTATCGTCTACCTCGTCAAAAGCACGCAGAGACTATTCTGACATTAAATATTCAATTAAAAATCCTTATTTTTCTTCTTATTTTTCTTCGCTTCTTCAATTTTCAACAATTCTGGACAAACAGTATTTAGATGTTGCTCTCGCTCGCGACTAGAGTAAGCAATAAACACCGTCACTGGTTCTCGTGGAACTTGAATAGTCTGACCGTAAGTGAGTTTAACTTTGCTACCGTCATCCAGAACGAAAATGTTGGATACATATTCGTTCTTATCATTTTTTGAGGTTGATTGTTGGGTGACATCGCCATATCTACTTACCAGTTTTGGCGAGATTTCGTTAAAAAGTTGGTCAGAGGGTTCCGACAGAATGTACTTACCACCCCACATCTCATCCACAAAATATCCAACTTTTGCGCAATTTTTAAAGTGGTAGTGAATAGTCTCTATTTGATACCCGCCCAATGTCTCTGGTTCAGTAACATCCCAAACCCACAAGTCACTACTTTTAAATACAAGTTTTGGGTCACCTCGTTCCTTAACTATTGCATTTACTGACGTACCCCACTTTTTGCCATCAAACCCGTCCAAAGAACTTGCAACCACGAGGTTACAAGACACTATTAGACCAAAAAAAACTAAGACTTTTTTCATGTTTCAAGCATACTCGCTACGAAATAATTTTCAACTGGGTATTCATTGAGTCACCCACCCCATCCCTCTCTCTGAGGGTCGTTTCCAACCTGACTAATTTGACTAGTCACAATATTTAGATATTATTAAGTTAAAGACACAAAGGGAGTTGCGGATGAAACGATTACTTTTACTATCAATAATTCTATTAACCGCTTGCGGTCCATCAGATGAAGAGAAGCGTCAAGTTGCTGCAATTACTTGTTCAGTAATGAGCGAAACACGCAATATGGACGGTGCGGTTCGTGTCAGAGAAATGAATGATGCGAGAACAAAGATTGAAGGAAAGGCGTTTTTAAGTGGTGATGATAAGATCAAAGAATCGTTTGAATTAGGATTGTGTGAAACTCTTGTTGTCGATCCAGATCAATACGAAAAAATAGTTGCCGCGATTGAAGCAAATGAGCGCCAAAAAGAGGAAGAGGAGAGAATTGCAAGAGAGCGTGCAGAAGAGAAAAGAATTGCACGAACTCGTGATGCACTAGAGGAATGGAAATTAGTAATACTAGATCGCATTAATTCCGCATCGGATATTATAGAGGACATTACATTTGACGTAAGTTCTTCCGATGTCTCTCCCGTGAAAATTGAATATAAGTGTTCACTCATGGAGCATCTAAATCACACTCTTGTAGTTTCTTTCGATAATGAATTAGGGACACTAGAGGGTCAGAACACTATTGGACACTGTTCCGGTTTTCAAAAACTTGACGCAATGACATTAGATTTTGAAGACTCTGATCGCGAAAACCTATACTCCGTCATTGATTCTAAGACGAAAGGATCGTTGTTGGGTTCTGTAACTAGTGTTGATGTAAAAATAAGTGGTTCCACAACCACAGGTTTGATTGCAAACACTGCGAAACAGAGAGCGGAATATAAATATGTAGATCCGACTAATTTTCATCCTGACTTGAGAAGTTGGGACCTCAGTAATAGTCCTGTAACCGCTAGAATTTATGATAGAGAGGAACAGAGAAAAATTGTTGCAGAACGAAAGAGAATTGCAGCAGAAAAAAAGAGAGTTGCAGACAACACTCCGACAGTAAAAGAAGAGTTTTATTCAGACGGTACATTAAAAGATAGATCAAATTTTCAATCAAAGAATGATGGGGGTAAACGACATGGTTCCCGTGAAATTTACTACCAAAGTGCCCAGTTACAGGACAAATTAAACTACGTAAATGGAGAACTGAATGGTTCCCGTGAAACTTACTACCAAAATGGTCAAGTAGAAGTGAAACTTAACTACAAAAAGGGAGAAAGGACCGGATTAAACTCTTGGTACAAAAATGATGGTCGGATAGAAGCAACAAATGACTATGGGAATGGAACTCAAAAAGATTACCAAGATGGAAAAGCAGACCTCCTTTATGTTGGTTATGATTACTATCCAAACAAACAATTGAAATCAAAAATCCTGAAAAAGAACGGAGAAAGGCACGGTACATCGGAATGGTTCTATGAGGATGGTCAACCCGAACAAATAAGCACCTATATAAATGGCAAAAAAGACGGATTGAGTACAGAGTATTTCGAGAACAGTGAAACCAAGTTTAAAGGTATGTTCAAAAATGGTGAAAGAGATGGATTATTTGAATGGTTCTATGAGGACGGTCAACACAAAGAGAAACTCGTCTATATAAATGGTAAAGAGGATGGATTGAAAACTCTTTACCACGAGAACGGTCAATTAAAAGTAACAACAACCTATATAAACGGACAACAAGACGGGTTTCGGACTGAATATCACGATAATGGTGAGATCAAAATGAAAGGAATCTACAAAAATGGAGAGGACGATGGATTATTCGAATGGTTTGATGAAAAAGGGAAAAATATCGAACGACAATGTCGTATGGATGGCACGGTAAATCAGAAGTTTATCTGCAGGAAAGATCACCCCATCAACTCATAAGTAAATGTTTTATAGGTCTTTTAGTTCTCTGAGGGTCGCTTCCTACCTGACTGATTTGACTGAGGAAATTATTAAGATATTATTAAGTCAAAGACACAAAGGGAGTTGCCGATGAAAAAAATAATAGCACTAGTACTAATTTTCATAACTATTACCATCCTCGCTGCAAAGTCTATCGAAAAAGGTGTTGATGCTTGGTTGTGGTTAATTCTCTTACCTCCTTTTATTGGTTATCTAACATTCCTCGCTTTGAGAGTACTTGTAAGATTTGGTGAGAAAATATTTGGTCCGACCATTTCCAATATAATAATTTCACTCTTAAAATATGGCATCGTGCTGACATCAGTATTCCTCTCTTACATGATCTACTATCTTTCTGATCCACAAAAAGCGAAAAGGGCAGCAATCCAAATTGAAGAGACAAGAATTAAAATGGAAAAGCAAAAACAGAAAAAGGAAAATAGACTAAATTTCCTCTCTGAGACGCTTGCATTAGAAGGTGTGAAGGTAATTCATTGTCCTCGCGCGAAAGTATCGCGCGCGAGTAATATTGGATCTGCTCGAGAATTGAGTATCATGGGACGCACCGCCAAAAACGATAATCCTCGGAGCATTGGTGACAGTTGGGGCAACGAACGCTATATAATAATTACTCAGGAATCAGAGCAAAGTGATTTCTCTAACAGTCTATTAGTCTCTTTAGATCCTGACACTGGCGACACAGATATTCTTTCAAATCGGATTAAAGAGGACCAAAGTGGTCGCAACTTGAGGGTTGGTAACTGGAATCTGGATCGCCAAACACTCTTAATCGATAAATATGACACTTCTTGGACGACCGGTCGAGCAGCAACATACAACTTGGTGGATGACTTTGTTATAAGTTGGAGTTTTACTGCGGAATCTCAGTGTGAAATCGTACCCAAAGTTTCTGACATTCGTGACGTCATACAACAAAAAAGTGCTCAATATAGAATAGAGAGAAATCAAAGGTTATTAAAAAAGGAAAAATTAGAGAATCAACTGAAGATAGAAAAGAAGAAGAAAGAAGCGGATGAGAAGGCAAAACGGCAAATATGATTTTTCCCATTAAAGGCAAAGGGAGTTGTTGATGAAACGATTAATTCTGCTAATAGCAATATTCTTGACTGCTTGCGGTCCTTCCCTTGAAGAGAAACGACAAGTGGAGATGGAACAAGAACGGATAGAACAAGAAAAACGACAAGTAGAATTGGAACGACAGCGTATAGAAAAAGAGACAAGTGAGAGATTAGCGCAAGAAAATGCGAATAGAATTGCCGCCGTTACTTGTTCCATTATGGGTGAAACCCGAAATATGGATGCCGCAATTCGTGTTAGAGAAATGAATGACGCACGAGAGAAGATAGGCGGAGAAGCGTTTTTAAATGGTGATGACGCAATTCAAGAGGCATTTGAATATGGACTGTGTCAGGAATTAGTATTGAATGAAGACTATTATAAAACTCTACAACCTTTGAAAGATGCTAAACGAGAAAGAGAAAGGATTGTAAGAGAGAAACGAGCAGAGAAACAAAGAATAGCAGCAGAGAAACTGGCAGAAGAGAACAGAATAGCAAGAGAGAAACAAAGAATTGCTGATAGCAAACCTACTGTAAAAGAAGAGTTTTATTCAAATGGTAAATTGAGAGAAAGGACAAATTTTCAACCCAAATCTGAAGGTGGGAAGAAACACGGTCTATCGGA
>Ga0206130_10008599_pt1 | contig 10896 bp, 9 predicted proteins | sample Helgoland_Spring_9_FD_148637 | JGI IMG/M metagenome (GOLD analysis project Ga0206130, IMG submission 148637) | Pelagic subsurface seawater microbial communities from Kabeltonne, Helgoland, North Sea - Helgoland_Spring_Bloom_20160512_1 | ecosystem: Environmental > Aquatic > Marine > Epipelagic ...
GCGTTCAGGGCCCAGAAAGACATGCCCGATGAAACGAAACGAATAGGCCGCCGAAAATAGTGATCCGATCACAGCAAATGCTGGCACAAGCCAAGGGAAGCCAAAAAGTACGGTGTGTGTTGTCTCTTCAAGCATCATCTCTTTGGACAGGAACCCGTTCAGCAGCGGGATGCCGGCCATGGACAAAGCAGCAAGTGTTACGATGCAAAAGGTGATCGGCATCAGATGTCGTAAACCGCCCAGTCTGCGGATATCTCTGGTATGTGTTTCGTGATCAATGATCCCGGCTGACATAAACAGCGCTGCTTTGAAAGTCGCGTGATTGAGAATGTGAAATACTGCAGCCATCGCACCAAAGGCCGTTCCCGTCCCCAAAAGCATCGTGATCAGCCCAAGATGGCTGACAGTGGAAAACGCCAAAAGTGATTTGAGGTCATGCTTGAAAAGCGCAATCACCGCCCCCAGTACCATTGTGACAAGGCCAGCTGTCGTGACAATCGCAAACCATTCCGGCGTGCCCGATAGCACTGGCCACATCCGCGCCATGAGAAAGATACCGGCCTTCACCATTGTGGCTGAATGCAGGTAGGCCGAAACCGGTGTTGGGGCGGCCATGGCGTGTGGCAACCAGAAGTGAAACGGGAATTGCGCAGATTTGGTGAAACAGCCCAACAAGATGAGGATCAGCGCCGACAGATAAAGTGGTGACTCCTGAATGATGTCGCGGTTCTGCAGGATCACACTCAGGTCATAACTGCCTGCGATTTGCCCCAAAATGAGCATCCCCGCAATCATCGCAAGACCACCCATGCCGGTGACGGTCAAAGCCATCCGCGCGCCCTGTCTGCCTTCGGGTAGATGTTTCCAATACCCGATAAGCAGGAACGACGAGAGCGACGTCAGTTCCCAAAAAACCAGTAAGAGCAATATGTTGTCGCTTAGGACAATCCCGACCATCGCCCCTTGGAATAGCAACAAATAGGTGAAAAACTCACCCATATTGTCTTCTCTAGCCAGGTAGAACCGCGCATATGCGATGATCAACAGACCGATGCCAAGAATAAGGAAGGCAAAGAAAAACCCAAGGCCGTCCAGCATGAGGGTAAAATTCAGCCCAAGCGATGGCACCCAATCAACCCGGGCCGTCACCAGATCTCCTGCGATCACAGCAGGCAGATTTGTCAGTAAGCCGATCATAGCAGCCAGCGACACGGTAAACGTCACCCCGGCGCAAGCCTGTCTTCCGGCTGAGTTCATCAAGCCTGGCAAGAGTGCGCCGAGGAACGGCAAGGCAACGATCAGAAAGAGTGACACGCGAACTCCTGTAGTTTTCTGTGCGTCCAAGTGTGAGCCAGTAAATTACTTAACTTTGGTTGGAAAGACCACCAGAATAGCGTGTTAGTCCCATGCAATCTGGCATTTCTCACTTGGTCATGAAAACGGATCAGCACAAGTGGCATTACTGATATTGTCGGCAGCAGATCTTGCTATAAAAACTTAGAACGGCGAAGGCCTCTTTGATCTTTTGCAACGGGATACAAATTCGCGGGCGATGTGGGTGCGAATTTTAAGCGACATGTTCAATCGACATTCCCCACATAGAACGCCGTCTGTGTCATATTGATGCCAGATTGTTCGGTAAACAAGCTTCTTGGGTAGGTGATCCCTTTGCAAGATAACTTTGTCCAGTTGATCGCTTGCTAGCCTTCTTTGATATGTTGCTCTGCATCGGTTGTAGAAACGGATGACCCAGTCTGGTTTCAATGTTAGATTGGTGACAACAAAGCCGACGCAAGGGAGCCACTCACTGGGATGCCACTACATCGTAAATGAGATCACCCGCCCACGTTTGGCCTGCACCTGCTTCAAGAGGCTCGTTCAGGTCGAGATACCAAGCCGCCCCATTCCCAAGAGCTTTGTCGACCCCGCGCTGATGGTTCACGTCCTGTGCGCGTAATACTGCTGTTATCTGTCGTAATATCGTTAGATTCAGATGTTTGAAAACCAAAGGCATTGCTCTTAGCGGATCGCTCGTGGCGGAATGGGTAGGTAAATTCATCAAGCTGCTGGAACGAATATCTGACGCAATCATCGCACGTGTGTTTGAGGCTCAGAAGCCATATTAATAAAGGACATAACAGTAAACCTTCGCCAGAAGGGCAATCATACAGGGAAGGACAAGAGCAAAACCGCAAGGCTCTGGGTAGCCGCCTGAGATTATACACCTTGGCCACCCGCCGTGTAGCGGAGTACCCCAGCAAACATCCTGAATGCTATGAAGTTTACAAGAATATTCAACCAAGCATGTGGAGCGAACACGAACGGTCTTCTCGACATAGCCATTAAAGGCTTTGCTCAAAATAAGTTCTGTTTTGTGATCGAGCGAACGCGCTCAAGAAAAAAATACCGGCAGACCGGACCTCGACGAGGCACTGTGGTTCAAGATTGACGCGAGGTCTGCCTTTGCCACAGGCCACAGTTGCGCGTTTATCCGCAACACGGTCTGACACGGTGTCGTCATAAAACATGTGGAGATTTCCACGAAATGCGTTGGTCGAGGTTTCTGATTAACGCACATTGTTGCCTTTGAATTGCTTTGATCAACACATAACAATAAAACACGGAACCGTGCAGTCAGCGTTTGGCCGGCGTTATGACAACGTTAATTTTCTGTTAACTTCTCTAGATTCCCTAAACGCCAAAAGCTTTTTCCGCGGGATTACTGAATTTATTTGAATTATTTGGAAGCCGACGCGTTTCGAACACTCTTGTAAAGCCCAGCAATAAATTCGAGGGCATGAAACCGGTGAAATAACGCTTATCGAACGCTATGATTGCCTGCGCAGCCCACACAGAGAGTGGAGCAGGTGATCATTACCAAGTCTCAAGTCCCAAAAAGTTCGCGGCTCAACGCGGCGCTCGAAGCTTTCGCTTCTAGGTATATCGCGTCACAATCGCTTGCCAGACAGTGCATCGCTGTACGAACGATCGGACGAGCTGTGTGGTCTTGGCGCTTCCGTTTAGAATCTGTCCCGTAGAATTTTCTTGTGGTGGTCGCACAATAACAAGTCAACCGATGCTGTCTCTAAGCAGCAGGCCTGTGTTTTGGTGGTAAAACCTCGTAAAAGCGGGCTTCGGCTTCAGGTTGTATCAAAATTGCAAATCGTAGATTTTGTTTTTGCATACTACTCTTTGGCAATTGCGTCAGAGCGCATCAGGTATTCCCAGCAATATCGATCTACATCCCTTGCTGAAATTACGCCGTATCCTGGAGCTGGCTCAAAACGTGACAAGCCATCCTCGCGCGCAAAAGCTGCAAAACGCTTTGTACCATGGCTGTTGCGAAACAGGAACCATCCGAGATTGTCTTTCCCTGAGAGGTTTGCAAACACACCGATCAGGCAAACGGTATGGCCCCCAATGGGACTGAGACGCGATGCAACGGCATCTCCGGGATACCGCACAAGCCCCTGTCGCTGCGGCAATCTGCCAAACCAAGTTTGTGTCCCGATACCGTTCAAAACAGCAAAGGACGCCACAACTGGTAACCCAAACTGAAGTCTGTTAGCGAACTGAGCCGAGAGCGGTACATCAGGGCGCGAATTCACCCAAAATTGCGCATCACCAGTCGACGGTTCTCGTGTAATGTTATGCTCAAATTCCACCCGACTATGACGCCTGTGCTTCGCATTCTCCTGCGCATCCACCGAAAAACTGGAGACCGTGTAGTTAACCGGTGTCTTGGTTTTATCGTACACAGCATACTGTTCTTCACAAATGCCGTGGTTTTCCAACGCTGAAAGTGCAGAGTAAAGAAAGGTGCCGCCGCTTTCATGAATGGCCTCCTTGTCAATCGACGCGATGTTCACACCAATTTGGCTAAGCGGTTGGATTGGGTCTTGTCGCATGAACGCATAAATAAACTCCTCTGATAAATTGCTAAAGGAACCGGTGTGCCCAGCCTCCGTCAGTTCTTCAGCCGCAGCAATGGCAAAAGCATTGCACGTTCCGCGAGCGCCTTGATCCCAAATGGGCCAGTCTTTTGCGTCTAAATTGGTGCTTGGGCCTATGAGTAATTTAGGTTGAAACAGACTTTTCTCTATTGCCTGGTCTAGTCTCTCTACACCATTCGCCAGTGCAGTTTCGACAGACCAGCCAGGCGGGGGACCGCCGCCCAGTGCATACTTTCGATTACGCATCGTCTGCATCGGCGGTAGGGCTTTTATCTCCGACAAGATGCGGAAGCTCATGTCGGCAACGAGCGCTGAGCTCTTTGAAAAGGTCCAGTCCAGACAATTCTTTGGAAATAGCCTCGGCTAAAGCGATGCCCGCCCAAGTATCGCTGGCAAAATGAACGCCTGCGCGTTCGCGATTCACCGCGATCCTTTCTGCCAAGTTAAAAAGGTATTTACCAATCCCGCATTGGCGATCCGCCAAGAGTGAATCCAAAAGTAGTGTTGAAATCAGGTGCGCCTGAGTCGAATGATTGCTTGGGTAAGATGGATGTGGCGGCGTGGGAATAATCGGCAAAATACCTGGCCAAACCTGAACGGGACGCGGCCGCATTATCTCAAGCTTCCAGTGCATACCAATGACGCTGGCAATAACCATGCCAAGAGAGATCAGTCTGCAGGTTGCTGGATGTGTCGTCGATTGAATCGACAACACGTTGTAATAATAGTGATGAAATGAACCAGCTTGGTCATGAATTTCCGCGCCATAGTCTCCCATTGTCACTTGGCGATCCGAGAGCGCCCAAGTTAGGTCTTCGACTGCGGAAATGGGGACCAAGCTTGTGAAGTCTTCTGATGGCAAGGTGGCCTTCATTTCTGTTTTGTCCCAGTACGGTGCGATCGCGTGTGCAAACACGCTGCCGTCCACGGGGACCTCGGCCAAGACAAAGGGCAATTGTGCTAGGGCCCAATAATCGGGGTGCAGATTTCTTTGGTCAAATGTACTGGGATGAAAAGCATCAAAAGCCTGTGTATCGTCATCGTGATGCAACTGAACCGCCGCAGGCAAAGCGGTTCCGGCGCCCGGGCCAATTCCGTCATAGGTACCGCCGCTCGTACCAGCACTGGTTCCGCCGCTCGTACCAGCACTGGTTCCGCCGCTTGCTGCCCCAAAAATCTTCATGTTATTCTCCAAAGCGTATGTTTCCAGCCACATCTTTTTGGCTTCTTTCCGTCAAAGAGCCGTCACGCAAGTGTCATTATTTAGTTCGACAGCCCCGCTTCTAAAAGCAAGGAAGCAAACGCCTCTCTGTCAGCAGCATATCTAAGGCGCTGTCGCTGCTTGAATTTTGAAACTGTAAAATCAGGCAACAATTCATTATGGCGCTCAACCAGAGAGATGGTTTCTTGTTTGCGTCCGGCCGCGCACAAGGCAGCAATTGTGACACGCAAATTGCCGCTGTAGAAGTTTGGATGTCGCTGATAACAGGAGATCCCGTAGTCGGCCGAGTGATCGAAATCACCCTTTGTGAAGAGCGCGAAGCTTAAGAAATGTTCGTTGCGAGCCAAAAATGGATCGTATGGAGAAAGCTCAATAGCCTTTTTTCCGTTCGTCACAGCCGCATCCGGATTGCGCGTACAGGTCAGGGTTGGTACCGACCACGCCAACGCTTCTGCGTCACTGGGCAAAAGTTGCAGCGCTTTGTCTAGACCTGACAACGCCGAATCATAGTCGCGCTCCAGCATCATACGATTGTGCGCCGTCAGGGCGATAATCCGCCCATCCCGCGGTGCCAAGCGCCGAGCTTGCCCCAAATGACGTTCCAATGAGGCCCTGTCAGTTTCAACATCTTCCGACCTACCTTCCCAAAGGGCAATAGTGTACCAATGTGCAAACATTGCATGTGCAGGTGCAAAGTACGGACCAAGTTCAACAGCTTTACGGAGCAAGCGGCCAGCTTCGATAAATCCTTTCTGATCTAACCCAAAAATATAGTCCCGCGCGCGCAGCACTAGATGGTAAGGTGGTAGATCATGAGCCGTAATTTTCTGCGTTTGTCGCAACTCTTCGGCTTCAATTGTTGGCACAATTGCGTGTGTAATCTCTTGAGCTAATGGTAGACTAAGACCGGTTAAATCCTCGATGGGGCAAATTTTCGTGAGGGCCCATAAGACCTGCTCTGATCTGCCTTCCACCAATTGGGCGGATATACTCGCTTTGGCACCAGAAATACGTAAAACGCCGGTTAATACGAACTTGGAATTGAGTTCAGCCGTGACGTCAGCAGGTCGTGGCATACGGCCAAGATAACGTCGCGTGGTATTGCTTGAGATAACAGCGGGTGCACGTAAGGCTGCCAGATAGCAGGTAATTTGATCCAAAAGCGCAATGGGCAGATGGTCAGTCGCTTCGGTTTTGCCAATCAACTCAAATGGCATAACGGCAATTGTAACATCTTTGCTAAGCGGTGCTGCTGCAACAGGCGAACCTGAACTCGGCGGCTTTTGTGCTAGCTTTATCTCTACCGCCAGATCCTGTGTGGCGCCAGACGGCTCGGCGTCGAGCTCGCGTTCCAGCATCTTGAAGTATGCATTATATACGCGCAACGCTGCCGCAGAATTATTGGTTTGTGCGTAACACCGCATCAAAGCTCTGACAGCATTTTCATCTAGCTCGTCATTACGCAAAGCGGTTTCAGCGAACGAGATGCGTTTTTCAGAACTTTCGTCTGGTGATTCATAGACTTGTCGAAGCATGGTTCGCAAAACGGCCATGTAGCGGGTGCGTTTGTGCTGTGCCCATTCCTCAAAATCTTCGCTGATATATCCAATATCGTCAAACAGGTTTGGAACACAGTCGCTGAGCAGGATCGCCGCATCCAAATCCTGTGTTTTAAGCAAAATATCCAGATCGCAATTCAGCGATATTTGCGCTAACGATATTTGATTATTCGGCGTAATAATTGGATTTGACAGATCTTTGGGAAAGGCGCCGCGCAAAATGTTTAGAGACTGACGCAACGAACTGCGCGCGTTTGAAAGGTCGACGTTCGGCCAAAGCAAACCACATAAGCTGTCTCGCGATTGTGGTTTTGGGCGTTCCAGCACGAGTATCGCGAAGAGCGCTTTTGCCTTGCGGCTTGGGATCACAACATCATGTCCATTCAGTGAAACCGAAAATTGGCCACAGAGTTTGACGTGTAATCCTGCACCCAACGCTTCACGAGGCATTTAAAAAAAAGCCTTTAGTTAGAATCCTAATTCGGATCACAATAGCTTGCGATCCTTGAAGAACTTTAAGTTGAGCAATGCCAGATTTCAAGGATGATCAGATAAAAGCCTATGTTTGGGAGAGCACCCAATCTCAATCGAAAAAAAAGCTACGCCCGAAAGTTGGTAATGGATTGCTCAGACAGCTCTTTGAGTTTTCTTGATCCCGTTCACGAAGGTAATGCACTGAATTATTTATCGAATATGATTTGTATCATTTAGCTTTTACCATTTCTTTTGCGCTGACAGCACCAGTTAGAAGGCCATTGAGAGGCCAATTTTACGGCTGGGGTACATATTGTTTTGCCAGTGCAGCGGAGGACGGCCGAGGAGGTCCTTTCAATAGGATTGATGGTCCGGATATGCTTCCGAAGCTCAGCTGGGAAATCATAACAGGCCAAAAGCACGTCGTGGTCCTTGATCAATTTGGCAACGAGACGTGTCTACTTCACACAATAGATCGCCGCGAAGTTGATAAATTTGGCTTCCTCCGCACCAGCCCTCGTTTATACTTGTCAACCTCTCGAGATACTCCTTTAGGAAATTTATTCCTGGTCATTAGATGTCAAACATGTAGGTGCGCATGTTTGGCCGTAAAAACGCATCAACGTGGTGATCTACCAACTTCAGCGAAATTCTTGCAAAGATACGTTTTTCGCTACATCGTTTTCAACGGCTACTTAGAGCATACCGGCTGAAACGTGAAACGATGGAGACCCAATGTGCTTGATGTGTGGCTCACCTTCTTTGAGAGGATGTTTTACGTCAGCAGCATTGACGTCAGCGCTTTGTGCGCGTTTTCAAGAATGTACTGTAAAGGGATTGAGTGGTCGTGCAGCAGCACGGCTGAAATTGTCTGCCGCCACCAGTGTGCAGTGGCAGCGCAGGCTGTGGGAAGCGGCGATCATCGCGCCTGTCGTCAGTCTAGCTATGAGGGTCTGGGTGCTCCATGAGCCAAAGTGTGCGTCCATGATTAGGCGGTTTCCGCTACGGGCCCACTCTCTCTCTGCCTTGTCAGGTTTGTCTTCACTGATTTTTAATCAATAAAGACAGCGCGTTCCGGGTGCTTGGATACGGCTAGAATGCGGTGCGTGAACCAATCCTCGCATTGCCGCCTTACCTTGGCAAAGCGGCGGTCGGTGGCGATCAGTGACTTTTTTATACGTTTTGCACAACTTGTGAAGGAATGTACCGATGGCGTTGGGGTATGCCTGAACGCTCGTTGCGTCAAAAAGGGCGGTACTCAGCTCTGACATCGTGATGCCACCATCTTGCAGGAAATAGAGCCGCAGCACCATTTAACGACATCGGGCGAAGACCGCCCTAAAGCCCCGCCTTCGGGTCGTGCCGCTTGATGAACCCAATCAACCGAACCCAAGGCACAATTGCGTTTATCTCCATCAAGAACATCTCGCGCCGCGTTACCTTACTTTTAATCGCGTAACGAAGGCTGGGAATGGCTGGCTGCTTGGGCATCGGCAGGCTCATTTGTTATCTACCGAAAACCTTCCAGAACAGGCAGAAAAGGGGGAACTTCAGAGTTTCCTGAGGTCACATGGCGCCCTTTCAGCCTGACCGGTCACATAGTTTCGACACAATGACGGCGGAACGCACGTTTCAGCACATCCAGTTCTGCCCGCAAAAGTTCGACTTCGGTGCGGATGTCACTGCCTGGTGCATCACCAGCGATGATGGTAAAATCGCCGATCTTTTTGTCATTTTTTTCATCAGTAATGATGAAGACTTGAACGCCATCGCCAATAGTCTCGATTGGGATTGGCACCTTGATGGACCACTGATTGTCAACTTTGGTTACCTGTACGTCAGGTATCTTAGAACTCAGGTGGGTTACAGCGACCTGCGGCTCATCAGTCCCAGCGTGTTCCAAGATACCGTGCCAAACACCTTGGCAAAATCGCGTTGGGGTCAGTGTCAAGGCTCTCATCGTGGTGTACCTTCTAAAACGCAGCGCGGGGGCGGCGTGAGAACGTCATATCGCGCAAGGTCACCTGATTCATCTCAGGCCCTTCAAATATAAGGTCTACCCAAGCGCTATCTACACGCTTTTCGTTCAGATTGGAGTAGGCCAGATCGAACTCGACCGTTGTATCATCTTGGGTGAGGGGTAATTCGCATATGATTTGTTCGGTGTTTGGCCCATGCTTGATATTGAGGCGCGCAAAAATCTCTAGCTCTTTTTCCGTTTCGACAATCGTGTTCATGCCGATCAGGTGATTCTTGCGAAGCCCTTTTATGGCATCGTGGGGCAGGTCCACTACAAGTGATAAAAAAGAACCATCAAACCGGAAAACATCCATGCGCAGGCCATACGGAGCGATGTCTCTTTCTCTGAGGTTGCGCAGCTGCCTCAGCGAAAGCTCTCTGAGTTTACAGTCGTGAAACAGAGCGACTTCACGACCTAGCTTGGATTTTGTTTTAACAGATGAAATGCCAGATTGGCGCAGGGACCCGCGCCAAAGCTCAGGGCGCCATGCCCAATCTGAATTATGTGGCCGGACAACGTTCGCCGAGCCAATGGCTGGCATAGCCAGTCGTTCATCTGCCTTACCTATGAGCTTATCAAGATGACTGCGCAGCAAGCGAGCTTTGCTACGCATGGAATGCAGATCGCCCAGATCAGCGGTATCGGCATCAACGGCCGCACGTGCCCAACGATGCGTTGAACTTCGCTGTGCTAGTCTATCAAACAGGCCTATGCGTCTGCTGCTCATTTAGTTGGGTTTTCCTTGTGCCGAATCCATTTGTTAGCGTACGACGTAATCGTTACAGAATTATCAAACAAAGCATGTGCATTTTTTGAACAATTTAATAACTGACGTTGCGGAATTATCTCCGAACAGTGGTTTTCAAGGCATTTTTTGCGAATGGATGCGCTCCACGACTTGAGTCAAAAGCGCTGGTGCACGCTGATTCAGTGCGGGACGACTGTCTGAAGCATATATAGTAAGCCCTATACCATAGCCGCTTATATTGCTGGCGCCGCGCCAATAGACAAGGTGGGCGTTTTCTATCGGTGGATTGCCCTGCAGTTGAACCATTGTCAGGTTATCTAATGTCTCGCGAGAAAGAACGGCCTCGTGCTCTGTTACCAAATCATCTATCGTTACAACAGCATTCGCGGTGAGCGGAACTGCCGTTGCCGTGATTACAGCTAATGGAGCGTCCTGTCCTTTGTCTCCACCAAGAGTGTCGCACCTAGCCATCAGCGCAAAACGTGCTTTCAAGCTGCGGGGATCAATGCAGAATCCTTCTGGCGGGACAAGTGTAATCGCGCCGTCCGCCAATTCCGCCGTTTTCAACGGCTCTCGGTCGAACGCTCCGCTAAGGGCCAATCCGTCCACTGCATCACACCCCGCTAAGGCGAGGCATGTTGCAAGGGTTGTTACTAGACCTTTAAAGGTCCATGTATTCATGACGTTCAGCCTTGGCACCAGGATGCGTGACGGCACCTTGATAAGTCGCACCCACCAACTGGGCATATTTCCAAAGCGCGCCTGCACCGTAAATCGTATCGCGTGGGCCAGTCCAATTTGCCTTGCGATCTGCCAGCTCATCGTCCGTCAATGCCACATTTATCGAACCCTCAATAGCGTTGATCGTGATTACATCGCCATCTTTCAGAAGAGCGATCGGGCCGCCATGCGCGGCTTCC
>Ga0206130_10008601_pt1 | contig 10896 bp, 5 predicted proteins | sample Helgoland_Spring_9_FD_148637 | JGI IMG/M metagenome (GOLD analysis project Ga0206130, IMG submission 148637) | Pelagic subsurface seawater microbial communities from Kabeltonne, Helgoland, North Sea - Helgoland_Spring_Bloom_20160512_1 | ecosystem: Environmental > Aquatic > Marine > Epipelagic ...
GGCGTTTCGCGGTAAAGGATTAGGTAAAATGGTCCTAAAAGCTTTCGATTCGTATTGCTTTAAGACGCTCGGGTTGCATAGTCTTTATGCTCATGTTCCTGTGAATAATGATGCCTCCATACAATTGTTCGAACAATGCGGATACCGTGCGGTTGGAACTTTAGAAGATTGGGTCTGGTTCGACGGTACTCATCAAAATGCACAACTCTTTCAAAAATTAGTTTCATGAGAAAACTGATGGTAATTACAGTAGGCGTGGTTATTCCGGGTCTATTGCTCGTATTGGTTTGGAAAGGCTATAATGCGGTTTTCGAAGCAAATGTCAATCCGGAATTGGCACCCTATGAATTATATGTAGAACCTGGGACTACCCTAGAAATGGTTTATGAGGAGTGGTTTGAATCGGGTCTATTACTTCAGCCGGAAGGATTCTATCTAATTGGCACGAAAAAAGGGCTGGATACGCTCAAAACGGGGCATTACGTCATAGAGGAGGGCATGAGTAGCAATGGAATCGTAAACATGTTAAAAGCGGGATTGCAGACCCCTGTAAAGGTGAGTTTCAATAGTGCAAAGAATTTGAAAGATCTCGCGGACCAATTAAGTCCTCAGCTGCTCACTAATACAGATGCTCTATATAAGGCATTACAAACGCCCATGGAAGGATGGGAGGGGCCCTTAAAACAAGGTGCCTTTTTACCAGATACCTATGAGTTTTATTGGAACGCAAGCGCAGAGACCGTCGTAAATAAGCTATATCAGAATACCATTTCATTCTGGACACCTACACGCATTCGCCAAGCACAGGATTTAGGGTTGACGCCAGGGGAGGTCAGCACATTGGCTTCCATTGTAATGAAAGAAAGCAGCAAAGCTGATGATCGCCCGAAAGTGGCACGCTTATATTTGAACCGCTTAGCTGATGGAATGAAGTTGCAGGCGGATCCTACTGTCATCTATGCGATACAGCAAGAAAATCCCGCTGCGGTGGTGCAACGTGTTTTGCGCAAAGATTTAACCATTGATTCGCCGTACAATACCTACAAAAATTTAGGTCTCCCCCCGGGACCTCTTTGTGTTCCTGAAAAGGCTGCACTATTAGCAGTTCTAGAAGCGCCCGAGCACGATTTTATCTTCATGTGTGCGGATCCCGATCAACCTGGTTATCATGCTTTTGCACGCAATTATGCAGGGCATTTGGTAAATCAACGCAAATGGACGCATTGGCTGAACAGCCGTAAAATCTACAGGTAGATAAGACTCCAGATTTAAAAGGTCCCTTCGGCTGTGAAAAAAAACACCCCCGCATTCTCGAAAGAAGTGCGAGGGTGAAAAAAAAGAGTTCTCGGTATATTATTCTACAATCAATCGTTGAACGTCTGTTCCTATTGGGGTGACAGTTTCAACTAGATACATACCTGCTGCCCATGCGGACGTCTCTATTGTAAAGGTCTGTATTCCTGTAGTCCCATGTACTGTACGTTGTTCAAGGATTTGTCCTTGTGTATTGCGCACAGTAATCACGACATCAGCATCGCTTTGGAAACTGATTGGTAACTGTGCCATACCTGAAGTAGGGTTCGGATGGATATTACCTACACCTATGTTTTGTTCTAATTCTTCTTGACCAATAACATAAATTCTATCATTATCACTGGTCTTGTAGAAACAGAAATCATCGATAGCCCATCCGGCTTTATTGATGGTTTCATCAGAACCGAATCGGAATCTAAAGATGGCGTTACGTGCTGTATCTACCGCTAGGTTGATGGTAGCTTGTTCCCATCCATTACTCACTCCAGTCCAACCTGGTTTGAAGATATCCAATGAAGTAACAAAACTTGTATTGAACCACGTTGCCCCGAAGAGATTCGTGCCGACTGTATTCCAAGTGATACCACCATCGAAGGTGACATCTACAGTACCTCCATCATGATAAATTTCTGTAGAGAATGCATGCATGAATTCGTAGGTATACGTCTGACCCGAATCCAAGCGGAAAACAGGAGTATAGAGCGCTGACGAATCACGTTTTTTATAATTAGAGTCTAAATCAGTCATCCAAGCATTAGATCCACTATTAGCTGAAACTAGGGGAGCAATATTTGGTGTTCCTACTTCCCAAGCTGTAAGTCCGTCTTTGACAAAGGCGTTCAAGGTTAACCAAGGTGAGATGGCAGGGTCGTCAAAATTATTACAGTAAGAACTATCTACTGACATAACTATCTTATCTAGAACAGTAATATCTGCACAGATTTGATCATCACTTGGATCATTATCTGGCTTGCTATCTGGGCGTGAAGTACGCACACAAACGTTGTAAAGACCACTTGCTGGGCTGACCCAATCTTGATCAAATTCATACCATGATGTTTTTCTTGGTACTAATGGCGGATTAAATACTACCTGCTCTGGATTTGACCATGTAGTTCCACCATCCGTGCTGAATTCAACCAAACAGCTGTCAAGGACTTTCGCACCTGTATTTTTAATCAGGGTTTTAAGATGGTTATTCTGATCGGGTACTGGAAGATACTCTACCGTTGTCACGTTTATAGGTGCGGCACTGTTTTGTGGTGGAATGTATACTTCTACTTTATCTAAGTTCCAACCATCACTATTTCCTGTTCCCGATTTCATGCGCGCACGCAGAATTAAAGGTGCTGCAGAGAAGTTCCAGGTTGATAATGGCCAAGCTGAGGATATCTGACCTTGTGCGCCAACCCATGCATCATTAACTGAAGATGTACCTGTATTATACCAATTAGTACTTACTACATTTTGAGGATCCCAGAATCCTAGAGTAGTCCAAGTACCGTTTCCTTGAAATTCGATCAATGCAACATCACCGGCTCCTAAATCAACATCGTGAACAAGACGTAGTTCGGCACCTGCTATAGTGTCAAAGCCGATAAACCTCGGGAAGTATAGGAATTCTTCAAGACCACCAGGTACATTCTGATTAGGGCGTGTAGCCATACCATTATTGTTACCTAGGGCATTAATCTGATCAACTTTCCATAAGTCTAATGCTCCTGAAACAAAGAACCCTGAAGAATCGCCGTCGTTACAGTTTTCGAAATCTTCTACAAATCCAGATTGAATGAATACTTCCGGCCAACCCGCACTCTTCACATAAGATGAATCGTTCCATGAATGATTGTCATTTGATTTTGTAGTGTAGGCATAAACTTCAAAAGTACCTTTTGGCCAGGCAACAGTATTTGTGTTATCCGTAACTAGAACATTACCGCCAGCAGGGATAGAAGCACTATGGGTAAAAGTGTATGTGGTGCTAACTCCAGCATTTGTACCACAAGTAGGGGTGACAGTATAGGTTACTGGTATATTGCTCTGGGCATTCTTGCCAAAGTTTCTGACTTTAAATTTCGCTTTCTGAGTCGCTGGGCCACCTACCATGTTGATACGCGCTACCGGGTTTTCTATTGCATCAACACCAACGTCAACATTAGCTTTGTCCACGATAACAATATCGTCGAAGGCAATGTCTGAAGCAACTCCAAAACCTGATTTCTGCGCTATAAAACGCAGCTTCACAAGATTACCTGCTTGTGCGCTGAGATCTACTTCATAAAAGGACCAGTTGTCTTTTTCATCAGTAAGGGTAGTTGTATATGGTGTCATAGGGTTCGTCCAGAAGTTATCTCCTGACTTAATCCACTGAACACGAATTGCACCGATATCAGCTCCATACATGTGGTGACGGAATTGAAGAACCGGCTTAGTCATATTGCTTAAATCCAAACATTTCGAAACTAATGTCGCTGATGCTGGTGAAAGTCCATAGTTTCCTTCTGTGACTAAATAGTTTCCTTGAGCGCTTTTATCGGTGATTGGTCCAGAACCTATAGTTGGTGTCCATTCATTACCCACCAAAAATGCATATTCACCACTATTACTGGCCGGAAGTGGTGTGAATACATCTGTAGGGAAGCTTCCAGCATTGGCTGCCGTATTATTTCCGGCAGTTGTTCCTGCACCATCAAAGTCTAATACATAAGGGAAGGTCGAGTATGGCTCTTCATGTACAATTCTGATCGGCCCAATAGTATCGTTTGTTGCAACCGTATCACCCGGTTGTTCTGTATAGACCCATATATCATAGATACCATAACCACTTAGGTTGGGGCCTGTAGCAAACGTGTAGAAAGTAGAATCACCCGTTTCTAAAGTCTTTTGGGTGATGTATTCTGTGTTAGTTTGATTCGTTGTAGTACCGGCCGTATTTGTGTAGTCGAATTCCCAAGTAACCGGGACACTATCTAGACTCGTACATCCATTATTTTGAATCCATAAGTCGATGGTTTCGTTGTTCGAATACGAACAATACCCATTTTCCGGATTAAAAACATCACGAAGCGCTACCTCGTAGGTTGGTGGTTCGTAAATACGAATATTATCTATGGCAACATCACCTTTCAGAGAGTTCCCTCTATTCACTGAGAAACGAATACGTGCGTAATCACCAGTGATATCATTCAGAGCAACTGAATATGTATTGAATGGATCAGTTGATTTTGTTTGTTGCTCACCGTCGATACGTGCTAAACCGGTATAGGCAGAAGTATTGAATCCAGTATCGGCAGTAATGGCTAAAAAGTCAACGTGTGCACCGTACATGTGGTAATCAAATTCAAGTATCGCACAGTTGTAGCTTCTTAAATCCAAACACGGAGTAATGAAATGCGCTTTATCATTCTTACTTCCTTGCTCGGCCTCTGTGAAAATATATTTACCTCCACCATTAGGTGAAGCATCACCATCTGGACCAGTTAGATTCGTTGATGTACCTCCAGTCCGGATAGACCATGCAAATCCAATGGTGTTTTCGTTTGGTATAACCTTGTAGTTTTCTCCATAAGGTGGATTCTGATCGGGGAAGTTACCGCGGTGGCTGACACCCGTAGCGCCAGTACCAGAACCCGCAACCCAATAGACATTGTTTTCAAAATCCTGATCTACTGGGAGAGTAGTTGAATAAGGGAAAGAGTTTTGAGTAGTCGTTCCACAAATAGGTGGTAATCCTGCATCTCTCCAAAATCTGTAGGCGAAAATTGATGCGGATTCTAATGGATCCCTCACTACATTAGGACAGGCACAATCAAAAATACGAACGTACCATTCGATGGTGTCGTGAATATCGATATTGCCAAAAGTGTAAGTGTATTGAGAAGAATCAGGACAATTGGTAGAGAAGGAAGAAGTCATTAATGAGTCGCTCCACGTGCTCCATGAGCTCGCTGAGTAATCGTAGCGACGCATATAGATACGCATACTATCGACACCAACATTATCTTTTCCTTTCACACGTACAGATTGGGTTGGCATGTAACGCGCGCCAATAGGCTTGGCAGGAACACTCACATTTACCCAATCCATCGTTGGTGGCTCTAATTCACAAGGTGCCCCTTCAACCATAATGTTGTCTACAAACCATCCATCTAGTGCTGCCGGTGACGGCGTACCCGTTTTGTTTGACATAATGAAACGCAACTTACAGTTGGCATAACCGTACTGAGAGTTTGTGTTATCGTAAGTTCCTAAATAGCTACTTAAGTCAAATATCTCGCGTGCCCACCAGTCAGATGCTGTATTTGGGGTAGGTCCTGTACCGGTGTTTGAATTTCCGATAGTCGGTCCATACCAATAAGGGGTAAGAAGTTGCGAAGGATAGGATAATTCATTAAACCAACCCTGAGAACCAAATTGGGGGCTACCGCCTTGATAATGTGTGCTAGTTAAATTGACCCAAGTAGCGCCATTATCACGTGACATTTGGATAAACGCTTTTTGAATGTAGCGAATTTTACAAATTTGGTCGAAGGTCAATCGAACATTGGTGTATGTTACCGTCGTAAAAGCATCTGTTTCGAAAATAATCGAGTCATTGGCATAGATCTGCGTATGAAAGGATGCATTGCCTGTAGTCTTGATGTACGAGGTGTCGTTCCAAGAGCGCGTGGCGTTGGTGGAATCCGTATTGTAGTTGGCGGCAACTGAGTCGGCGCCTAGGGTTCCATCGAAATTTTCCGTGTAAACGGTGTCAATTGGTGGTGCAAATTGTCCAAAAACCGCCGGAGAAGCGAGGGCAATAAGGAGTACAGCTAGTAAGCTTTTCTTCATTTTAACGCGTTTGTGTTAACGTATTTTCAGGGTAGTTACAAATATATAAAAATGGCAATGCGCCCGACCTGAAAGTCAACAAAAGTGGCACTTTAATGTGCTAAAGTCAAAATAAATCGATTAAAGCTATTTTACGTTGAAGTAAAAAATTCGCTCCTTTTCAAGGAATAGTTCTAATAAATCTTCGCGTTCTACACGTCCCACGCCTGCTGGAGTTCCTGTGAAAATAAGATCGCCCGTTTTTAAAGTAAAGTATTTTGAAACATGGCTAATAATCTCATCTACAGAGAATAACATGTTTTCTGTAGAGCCGGATTGAACCGTATTGCCGTTAATGTCTAGACGGAAATTAATGTCCTGAATATCTTTACCGATGGTTTCAAGGGCAAAGAATTTTGATACTGCGGCAGAACCGTCAAAAGCCTTAGCTTTTTCCCACGGTAGTCCTTTTGCTTTACAATGCGATTGTACATCTCTCGCTGTGAAATCAATACCTAAAGCAATTTCGCTGTAGTATTTATGAGCAAAACGAGGTTCAATGTGTTTTCCTAGTCGATTGATTTTGACCACAACTTCAATTTCGTGGTGCACCTCGTTACTGTGCTCTGGAATGAAGAATGGATGCTTCTTGAGAAGAATTGCCGTATCTGGCTTGAGGAAGACTACAGGCTCCTCCGGAATAGGATTGTTAAGTTCTTCAGCATGTTTAGCGTAATTCCGACCAATACAAATGATTTTCATCGCCGATGTTTTACTATTTATTGAAATTTTTGAGTCGTATTGCGGTCAAAACCTTTTTCGTGTAGAGCGGGAAATCGGCGTTCTGAATCCAACTAAAATACCCTGGGTTTTCCTGCAACACCGATTTTACCGTTATGCCACGGTATTTCCCAAAAGTAAAAATTTCTTCATCCTCATCGTTAAAAGCGATAAAGCCGGCGAAATCCGCAACACGCTGTCGATTAGAGAAGTCCGAAAGGAAATTCATGTCGTTATCTAATTCTTCATAGCGTTCGATTTGTGCTTTCAAAACTTCATAAGTTGCAAGTACATCGGCCTCTGCGGTATGCGCTCCGTCTAAATTTTTACCGCAATAAAATTTATAGGCAGCACTCAACGTCCGCTGTTCCATTCGGTGAAAGATATTTTGCACGTCCACAGCCTTACGTTTACCCATTTCAAAATCGATATCCGCTCTAAGGAATTCTTCGGCGAGCAATGGGATATCAAATTTATTACTGTTGTAGCCGGCGAGATCACTATCACTAATAAGTTGATGTACAGTCGCGGCTAATTCTTTAAACGTAGGCTCGTTAGCTACATCTGGATCGTAGATTCCATGAACGGAGGACGCACCAGCGGGAATGGGTACCGTTGGGTTCACCCGCCACGTATGCGTTTCTTCTGTACCATCGGTATGGACTTTATGGACGCAGATTTCTACTATGCGGTCACTAGTAACGTTGATGCCTGTAGTTTCTAAGTCGAAAAAACAAATGGGACGAGAAAGATTCAATTTCATTGGAGTACGATTAAATTCAAAAAAAAGCCACCCCTAAGGGCGGCTTTATAAAGTTATAAATTTTGGAATTAAATCTCCCGATCTAAATCCCATGATTCTAAATATTCGGCCACTCGTTTTACAAACATGCCTCCTAGTGCACCGTCGACAACTCGGTGGTCGTAGCTGTGGCTGAGGAACATTTTGTGGCGAACTGCAATCATATCACCTTCTGGTGTTTCAATGACAGCAGGCTTTTTAACGATTGCACCTGCGGCCATAATGGCTACCTGTGGTTGATTGATGATAGGTGTGCCCATAACGTTTCCAAAAGTTCCAACGTTGGTTAAAGTATAAGTTCCTCCACTGATTTCATCAGGCTTGAGTTGGTTGTTTCGAGCACGGTTGGCTAAATCGTTCACTGATTTTGTGATACCCAACAAACTTAATTGATCTGCGTTTTTAACGACAGGAACAATAAGATTACCCGACGGTAGAGCGGCTGCCATACCCACATTGATATTTCCGTGTTTAATGATGTTTGTACCATCAATACTCACATTGATCATAGGGAAATCCTGGATGGCTTTAACAATGGCTTCCATAATGATTGGAGTAAAGGTTATTTTTTCTCCATGCTTTTTCTGGAATTCACCTTTTACGCGATTACGCCACAGTACAACTTTCGTCATGTCCGCTTCAACGAAGCTCGTTACGTGTGGTGAGGTTTGAACTGAATTTACCATGTGGTCGGCAATGAGTTTTCTCATGCGGTCCATCTCAATAATTTCATCTCCCGACCCAACACTGATCGCGGGGGCTGCAGTTTTAGGGGTAGGTGCTGCAGCAGGTGCTACTGGCGCTGCAGTTGGTGCCGCATTCGTGCCGGGCGCTTTATCTGCTCTCGCCTGACGACCGCCCTCTAGATAGGCGACAATGTCTTTTTTCGTGACACGTCCTTCCTTTCCACTTCCAGGAATTTGGTCTAATTCTGATTGTCCAATTCCTTCTTCTTTTGCCATAGAGCGAACCAACGGAGAGTAGAATCTACCGTTTGAATTCTTAGAAATAGGTCCACTAGGCTCGGGGGCGCTCACGGTTGCGGCCGCCGCGGCTACTTGAACTTCAATTTCAGCCGCAGCTACTGCTGGTTCTGGTATACTCTCAGGCGCAGAAGTAGCTGTTGAGCCACTGTCTTCGCCTTCTACTTCTATAATTGCGATGGGGCTGCCTACTTCAGCAACTCCGTTTACATCAACTAAAATTTTGACTAACGTTCCACTTACAGGAGAGGGTACTTCACTGTCTACTTTATCGGTGGCAACTTCAACTACGCTTTCTTCAGCGTCAATGACGTCACCAACGTTTTTCAACCAGTTCGTTACGGTAGCTTCTGCAACGGATTCGCCCATTTTGGGCAAGATTAATTCAAACTGAGCCATTGAATTTGGGTTTTTCGGTCCTCGAATTTACGGCAAAAAATCCCACTATTACTATTGCGCTAGAATTTGCTTAGTTCCCAGAGCTGGCGCAAATCGGACCTTAATTCGGCTTCTTTTGCATAGTTGGTAACAAGAGTGGATACACTTTGCGATACGTTCAAGACTTTTGGGATTCCTGTCGCAATATCGAAAATCGGCGGAGGGAGAATGGGTAAGTGATTTTTTGCAGCTGCTTCAATGGTATATCCAACTAGCGTTCTTTTTCCAGTGATTATTTTCCCTGAATTACTCAGCCAATTCGTGAGCCCTTGGGCGCGACCAGTGATGGCGGCAAGCGTCCCCGAGAGTGGAAAAGTCAAGATGAGAAGGAGTGTTAAGGTGATATCAAGCAACCTTTTTTGACGTCTGTAGTTGGCATTTGCGGCATTGAATCGGCCCAATCCATAGGTCTCGCCCTGATTCAAACTACTGTTCGAACCCACGATATACGGACCACCTATGACTAAGGATTTCACGTTAGTCTGGGTGCCCAATTCACTCATAATCCGCATAAGAACTGAAGCTGGCCAAACACTAGATTCTACCACACATTCATTTATGTCATACAGTCGAATTTTCGCCTCTAATTTTTCTAAGTTCACTTGTTTAGTGTCAACTGCTGGGTCATGCAAGAAAAACGCGGGAATAATGCCGTTTTCTGAGAGTAATTTTTGAAGGGAGGCCTTGCCGGAATCGGATCCTATAAAGAGCATTTTAGGGCGTTGAACGGGCAGAGTAAATAAATGTTTTCCAGTAAGTAATCCAATGATGGAACGCCAAAGAATCAACATTGTAATACCTCCCAATCCTCCAAGCAGTAGAAGGGCACGAGAGAATCGAAGCGCTTCTGGAAGCAATCCATAGATGAAGCCTATCACTAGTGTGGCAACAGCCATGGAACGAGCGATTACGGCCGGACGTGTATTCTTTGTATACACTCCACTCAAGGCGAGGGCAAACAGCCAAAAAAGAATGTAAGAACCTTGAATATAATAGGTATATGTATCTGGATACGAGCCGCCGTTGATAAAGCGATGGTTGTGTTCCCAATACGTTTTTAATTGGTCCAGGGTAAAGGCCAAAAGTAGGATGTCAATGATCGGCGTTGCTGCACTTTTCGCGAGACGGGCTAATAATGCCAATCCCGCACGAAGGTAAATACCCACATAAATAAGTAATGTGTAGGCGAGGGCAGAGGAGCCGCTGAACTGCTTTCTAGCGAAAATAATCATGGCTTGATAGAACATTTTTACGTAGTTCAAACTGCCACGCTTCGTGCTTTCACCTTTATAATGAATGATCTGAGAATCACTGATGTAGTGGTTTTCACGGCCTGTTTTCAATAACTCATAGCTCAGGTCAATGTCTTCGCCGTACATGAAATACCGAGAATCAAATCCACCAACCTCCCGCAACAAAGCTGTAGGAACCATCATGAAACATCCCACTAATATGTCCACTTTATGATTGCCATCGGGATCCAAATGCCCCATGTGATAGCGTGCAAAAAACACCGATTTTGGGAAAATTCTAGAGAGTCCTGTGATTTTCCACAATGCTGTCATCGGCGTAGGTAGACCGCGTTTACTTTCAGGTAGGAATTGGCCCGTTCCATCAATACCCTTAATACCTAACCCACCCACCTCTGGGTGCGTTTTTAAATAGTCGATACACACCTCAAGTGTATCTTCTTGCACGACGGTATCGGGATTGAGAATTAGTGTATAGGTTCCCTTGGCGGCTTCAAAACCTTGATTATTAGCACGCCCA
>Ga0206130_10008603_pt1 | contig 10895 bp, 12 predicted proteins | sample Helgoland_Spring_9_FD_148637 | JGI IMG/M metagenome (GOLD analysis project Ga0206130, IMG submission 148637) | Pelagic subsurface seawater microbial communities from Kabeltonne, Helgoland, North Sea - Helgoland_Spring_Bloom_20160512_1 | ecosystem: Environmental > Aquatic > Marine > Epipelagic ...
GTAAATACTATTGTAGCGATTATGTGTTATTCTGGTTATAATGTTGAAGATGCGATATTGATTAATGAAGGTGCAATAAAACGAGGATTATTTAATACTTCATATTATAATTGTTATGAAACATTTGAAACTACAGCAGATATTAATAATGATGACGCTGATACTGAAATAGTAAATATAAATAATTGTGACTATGACGTCAAGAAACGTCCTGATTATAATTATGATGATTTATCAAATGAAGGTATAATAAAAGAAGGGACTATAGTAACAGAAAAATCAATATTAATAGGTAAAGTTAGCAAAGCAGATGGTGTTGTATTAGACAATTCAATTAGTCCAAAGAAAGGACAAATGGGATATGTTGATAAAGTATTTATCAGCGAAGAAGAAGAGGGTAATAGAATTGCAAAAGTACGTATATGTAATGAAAGAATACCATCAATGGGCGATAAGTTTGCAAGTCGTGCAGGTCAAAAAGGTACAATAGGTCTGGTTGTTCCTGAATCAAATATGCCATTTACTGAAAATGGAATAAGACCTGATATTATTATTAATCCTCATGCGATACCATCTCGAATGACAATTGGTCAAATTATGGAAGTTATATCAGCTTCACTTTGTTGTCATTTGGGTACATTAGGTGATTGCACTGTATATGATAGTAATTATGAAAGTCGTGATATATATAGAAAATGCTTACAGAAAATGGGTTTCAATAGTAATTGTAATGAAATATTGTATGATGGATTTTCAGGAAATCAACTGGAATCTGAAATATTTATAGGACCTACATACTACATGAGATTGAAACATATGGTTAAAGATAAAATTAATTTCAGAGCAAAAGGTCCAAGAATGTCATTAACACGACAAACAGCACATGGAAGAGCAAATGACGGTGGTTTACGTATTGGAGAAATGGAACGTGATGGTATATTATCACACGGTGCTTCTCATTTTTTAAATACAAAATATATTGAACATGGTGATGAATATTATATGGCTATATGTAATCATACAGGAACTATCGCCGCATATAATAAATTACAAAATATATTATACAGTCCATTTGCTGACGGACCTGTATCGTATTCCGGATATATTTACGAGAATATGAAATTAGAATACATTAGTAAACATGGTAGAAATTTTACTTTAGTAAAAGTACCATATTGTTTTAAATTATTATTACAGGAATTACAAGGATTAAATATTCAAATGCGTATAATAACAGATGATAATATTGATCAATTAAACAGTTTATCATTTTCTGATAATTATAAAAAAGTGACATTTAATAAACACAATGATTTATTATCACATATAAATGAAACACGACTTAAATTAAAATTAAAGAAAGAAGAAAAAATAGAGACGAGTACAGTAGAAAAAGAAGTATTGGATAAAGAAAAGAGATTAAGTGAAGTAGAAGAAAATACTGATAGTCCTCCGTTTGCTCCGGATAGTCCTCCGTTTGCTCCGGATAGTCCTCCATTTGCTCCGGATAGTCCTCCATTTGCTCCCGGAACACCTGGATATGCAAATGGAGGTCCAGTATATAATCCAGATAGTCCTGTTTGGCGTCCAAATACAGATTCGTCAAATGAATCAAAAGCATCTTTTTCTTTGAAACCAGGTGTTGCAAGTGAAGGTGAAACTGCTGATAAAATATCATCAATGGTAAAAGAAGTAACTAGTGAAATAGGTTCAAATATTAATGAAGCAGTATCAAATATTGTAAGAACAGTAGATCCAAACATACAAACTGAACGAATTGTAAATGATGAAGAAATAAATATCTATGATGATGATTCATCAATGTTAAAAGAAGAAGAAGAAGAAGAAGAAATAAAACAAGATGATGATAATGATAACAACAATGATATACAATCGGGAGGTAATAGTAAAATCCCAACAGTTTCATTATTTGGTGATGGTAAAATAATGTCTATAAAAAAAATATAAAAATTGATTAAAATAATATAAAAATAATAAAATATATATATAATCATGAGTACAACAGTTAATTCAGCATTTGGATATATTTATAAAGCTAGATTGACACTAATAGATTTATTAGCACATCAAGGTTTTGATGTAAGTACATATACCGGATTTAGTAGAAATCAACTTGATGTAATGATTAAAGAAAAACAATTAGATATGTATTTAACAAAAAATGATATAACAAAGAAAAAACTGTTTGTTAAATGGCAAAATATTTTATCAAAAACATTACGATGGCCAAATATTGAATCTATTATAGATGAAGTATATGAACAAGAAGACATGTTGTCAGAAGAAGATTCATTGTTAATTATAAGTAATGATGATCCAAATGACACAGTTATTGCATCACTTAGGTCATTGTTTAGTGAAAAAAATATACATGTTAATGTAATATCATTGAAAAGATTACAATATAATATACTTGACCATAATTTAGTTCCTCCTCATCGTATATTACAAAATAAAGAAAAAGAAGAAATAATTGACAAATATAAAATAATTGATAATAAACAGTTACCTGAAATATCTAGATATGACCCTGTATCAGTTGCTATAAATATGAGACCAGGTGATATTTGTGAAATTATAAGACCGAGTAAAACAGCTATTCTAACAAAATACTATAGATATTGTATTAATTAATTTATATATATATTTTATATGACTGATATAATTGATGAAGATAGAAAACAATTAATACAAAAAGAAGAACTACTATATGAAGAAAATAATCAAGAATCAAAATCACAACAATTATTAAAAGACAAAGGTTATGTTTACAGACACAATTATATTTTTTTATGCTTATTGTTTATTGGTTTAGTAATATTAATTATTTATACTGTAATTAAATGGCGATCTATTTCTGGAGTAACTACTAATATATTAAAATCAAACAATCCAATAAATAATAAGTTCAAATAATTTAATATCATTATAGTTTAATAATGACTACTGATAATATGCAAGCTGGATTAGATACACAATTTCAAGAAATAATGGATAATTTAGAAGAAAAAAATAAAGAATTAAGAGAATTAAAAAAACAAAAACAACAAATGATGTCAAATGAATTACGATATAATGCTACACAAAAGAATGTAGATAAACAATATTATATTTATATGAGTTTTAATTTGTTATTAGTAACTAGTTTAATTCTTGGTTATAAATTTGTTTCTCGTTAATATATATTATGAACAATTCATCATCTATATTAATTCATAAATTAAAAAGACAAACTTTAGAACAAGAAAAAAAACAACAACGAGGTGCAAATTATCTTATAAAGGATACAACACCTAAAAGAAATTGTGTCCCACCAATTCCAACACCCCCAGTGGAAAATAACACAGTAAATAATGACATAAAAAGAGCATTAAATAAAGTTAGAAATCGTGGATACACTGTACCAAAAAAAGTACAAGCTAATCCCAATAAATGTTAAAAAATTGATTTAAATATTTATATTATTTTGTTATGTAATATAAATATGGATAGACGAATTGAAAGCAAATCAGACAATGTGTATGATCTTAATCAAAATGAGATTTATCAACGAATTAAAAATCTGGATGAATACCATAATTTTAAACTTAAAATAATTAAGACATATCCAAATACGAATTATAGTGAAAAACAATTTGTTCAATTATGGGTAACAAATAGTATTTGCGAAAATTAATTATTTATATTATATATGTATTCCAAAAATTATAAAATAAAGAACAACAAAACACGTAAAAATAAAGTTATAAAACCATCAGAAACACAATATATTAATGTATCAAATATTCACAAAATTGCGTATTATATTTATGGAAATAAAAAAAAGAAACCGCTTTGTTATATTCATGGAGGACCAGGCGGAAAGATTACAAATGATTTTACAAAAATTGTTGATTTCAACAAGTTTTTTGTTGTTGCAATTGATCAACGTGGATGTGGAAAAAGTACACCACATGGAGAATTAAAAGAAAATACAACAAAACATTTAATTGAAGATATGGAAGTGGTGAGAAAAAAATGTAATATTAAAAAATGGTCATTATGGGGTGGTTCTTGGGGTTCATTGGTTGCGTTATATTACGCAATACATTATTCTCAATATGTTAAATCTATATTGTTACGAGGTGTTTTTTTAGGTACAAAAGAAGAAATAGATATAGTTGAAAATGGAGAATTAATTAAATATATTTATCCAGATGTTTGGGAAAAATATATAAAAAATATTCCAAATAAAAATACAACTGATGTGTTTAAAGAATATGAAAAAATATTATTAAACTCAAAAGGAGAGAAATTAAAAAAAGCGCAATACGATTATGCATTTTTTCAAGAAGGGTTATTAAGATTGAAACCATTGAGTGATAAAGAAAAGCATAAAGAAGTAATGAAAGACAAATCATATTTTACACTTAGTAACATAGCACCATATTATTTTAAACATGGTTGTTTTTTAAACGACAAAAATTATTTTTTAAATGATAAAAACATAAATAAAATTAAGAAAATACCAATACATATTGTTCAAGGAATATATGATATGACAACACCAGCATATTCAGCATATTATTTACATAAAAAATTGCCAAGATCAAAATTATATAATGTAGTTGCTGGTCATTCATCGAATGATAGTGAATTGATGAAAAAAACAAAACAAGTTTTAAACAATAAAATATAAAAGTATTTTCTATATAACTTTATATACAATAATGGATAATACTAATACAAATAATGTAAAAGATAAAAAAATGGTATTACAAGATAAATATAAACAACACAAACAATTAATACGTGATTGTGAAAATATGCAAGCAAGAAAATATAATGATATATTCTTACTATCACGTATTCATTGTTTGTGTTGTTTAAAAAACATGTTTTAAACAATAAAATATAAAAGTATTTTCTATATATAACTTATATAGAAAATAATGGATAATACTAATTCAAATAATGTAAAAGGCATAAAACATGAATTAAGAGATAAATATGAACAACAGAAACAATTAATACGTGATAGTAAGAATATAGAATCAAGAAAATATGATGAAATAAATAATTGGATAAATAATAAACCAAAAAACACACGTGTAAATATTCACGTTAATAAAATACCTGAATTAGGCGATTCAAATTATTTAGGGTGTTATGACAAAGAAAGTAGTAATGGTCCACCATCGGGAAGTTCAATTACACCAGCAGGTTATGTAAGTTCTGTTAAAGAGTGTGAAAAAATTGCTCAAAATGCTCGTGTACCTTATTATGCTATGATACCTACAGCAGATAATAGAAATATGTGTGCATTAATGACAAATAAAGGATTTCAAGATGCTATGGAAACCTCAAAATATGGATTAAATATAACACCTATATGGAAAGCAAATGATGATAAAGGTATTTTAGTTGGGGATTACATAAAAACTGATTTTGGCAATGTTGTATTATATGATAATACTAATAAATATATTGCAAATGTAATTCAAGGAGGATTTCCATATAATCCTGAAACTAATGTTGTTTTAAAAAATGAATTAGCATTTGCACAAAATTATGATAAATCAAATATATCTAATTATCATACAGCATTAGATAATACAGAAAAGAAAAAAATAGAATTAATGTGTAATGAAGATGCAAAATGTATTGGATATACCGTATTTGAAACAACAGAATTAATTAATTCTAATCAAGTAGAACAAGAAGTTCCTAGTGAAGAAACAGTTTCTACTATAGAAGGATTTACAGATGAAAAAACTGAAAATATGGGTGTTGTCGCAGTTGATACTGTTTCTAGTGATCCAACAGAATCCGGAATTAATAAAAGTATTAATGAAGCACCTATAGTAGAAAAACAAGCTATAGAAGCTGCTGCAAATGATTACAATAATACAGACTCAAGTATTGAAAAGACATCAATGTTTAATCAAATAGGTACAGGTATATCATCTGTAACTGATAAGGTAACAACATCCGCAAATAATGTTACTTCAAGTATAAATGAGAATATGCCAAATACAAATGTACATAAGTATTATCAAATGTATAGTAATAAAGATTTAAGTGGAAATATGGAAGATTATATGGAAACAATTGGGGCACAAGATGCTGATATTATAGAAAATAATAATTATCCTGAGAATGCTAACATAACTACATATTTTAAACAAGAAGATGCACCAAAGGGTGTGTTAGTTATGAATGATAATGGAGTATTATCATTACATCATGCGAATACAATCGATAATGTAAGTCCATCAAACAATGTATGGTCATCTAACACAGAAGGATTATTAAACGGTAGTTTTAAAAGTCAAGATATGATCAATAAATCGTTAAATAATAGACATTATTTATTAGAAGGAGAAATAATGCGTAAAGGTGATTATTTAGTTTCAAAAAATGGTCGATGTGCATTAATAATAAATACTAAGGGAGAATTATGTATTATAAAGTTTGTAAGTTCTTGTGGTAATACTGAATTAAGCGATACTTATTCAAAATCAGTCAATTCTGCCAAGTATTATACATTAGATAATTCTGATTATAAAAAACATAAAAACGCAGATGTTGCTGGTCAAGATTTGAACTTGTTTACAAATAGTTTTTATCCAGGTGATTGTATATTTGAATGTAATAAAGATCCCAATTGTAAAGCAGCAGTTCATAATGAAAAAGCAAAAACATGTTTATTGAAAAGTGAATATAAAGACATAAATTATGATAACGAATATAATACAAATGTATATGAAAAGACAACTGATATGTTTAATAGAAATACAGAACATCTAGGTAAATATGGTTATGTAGATGATAATAAAATGGTATATTTAAATAAAGAGGAAGATATTAAATATAAAAATAAATATGATAAGTTTAAACATACTGTATTGTTACATCCATCAAATGAAAAGTTACAACCCTATCAACCATATAATATAAAAATTAGTGGAATGACACCAAATGGAACATCTCACGTATCAGGTGTAAAATATACAAGTAGAAGGTGCCGAGAAATGTGTAATGAAGATGATGAATGTGGTGGATTTTATTATGGAAAGGTATCACCACCAGATTTAAAAAATAACACATTATTGAATCCTAGCGGAACAGATATTAATCATGGAATGACAGATGACCCTAAAAATATACCACGCGGATGCTTTTTCTTAAAAAAAAATGATATAAAAGGAGATAAACTATATTCAAATACAATGTTACCAGTTCATACATTTGTAAAACAACAACAATACATGACACAAGATAGTATAACAACAGATGTTGTTGGTATCGATTCATATCAGTTTAATGAATATATAATTGCTGAAAATAATATAAATAGAGATACAGAAGTAGGACCTAATTTAATTCGTGAACGAGCAAGTGAAAAAATAGATAAAATAAATCAGCAACAAATATCTTTAGGAAATGAAATAAATGAGTTAGAATATAAAAAAAAGGAAGCAAGAAAAGAAAATAACGGAATAATTGAAATGAAAAATAATATAGATGATTTACAAGAAGGGTTTACAATGAATGACGAATTAGAAACAAGAAAAGTACATTATAAGGAATCCTTGCGAAAAGTTGAAAAGGAATATTTTAGTTTAATGGCATGGTCTGTTGCTGCATTAACAACGATTGTCATTGGTACACATTTTATAAAAAAATAATATATATTAAATATATACTAATATATATTATGGGAGATACAGAAATCGATTTTGATAGTCTCGTAGGTGATATACAAACCATAAAAACTAATTATTTAAGTAACACTGGTACTATAAGCAATATAGTAGGTAAAAGTACACCAATAACTTCTGTAGAACAAGTAGAATTACAAACTTCATTGACTAATTTACAAGATGCATTAAATCAGTTTACTGGCGATTTAGAAGAGACTGTGGTGGATTATAAAGAAACAGTCTTGTCTGAAATGCAAACCAAAATGAGTCAAATAGACGATTTATATGATACATTGGCTCAACAAAATCAATCTACTTTAGATAAAACTGAAACGAAAATAACAGGACATAAAAGATTAATACATAATAACGAATATTACGCAAAAAGATACAATGCTTTAACATTTATAGTTAAAATGATAACACTTATAGCATTAGTATTAATGCTAATAGTGTATTTAGGAAACCGAAAATACATTTCTGATGGTGTATATAATTTGCTTCCACTTTTTATAATAGCACCATCTATATTGTATATATTTTATCTTTTTGTAGATGTTTGGAGAAGAGATAAGTTTAATTATGATGAATATCAATGGAATTATGTTCCTCCACGTAATGATGATAAGGGTATTGAAACATTTGTAAATTACGCAAAACTTGAGGACATTGACCACGTAAATAAAACCAAAAAAAATATGAAAAAAGATAAAAAAATTGAAAGTTTTTCATTATTTGGTGTTTAAAACTGTAAAAACTATTAAATGATACAATAATATTATATCATTTATTATTATATGACTACCGATTATAAAGATGCATATGCAAAATTATATAAGAATACTAAGAAAGAATTAAATCATAAAATAAAAGACTCAGAAAGGGAAAAAAAAATAAATATACGACAAATGATGTATGAAACAGAGGCTTTTAATAGAATGAAATATAGAATATGGGGTGTTTTTTTAACATATTGGGTAGTAATGATATTATTAATATTATATTATGTAAAACTTAGAAAAATACCACCAATAAAAGAAGTAATTATATTTTTATTATTTACAGCATATCCATTTATATTAAAATATTATTTAGTATTTTTTGTAACAGGTGGAATATCTAAAGTAAAAAATAGTGTACCACGCGATGTTTATCTACATTTTTAAACAAAATTGATATAATATATATATATGAAATACTAATTATATATATATTATGAATAGCATTCGTTATGTTGTTATCATGTTAAACCTTTTATTAAGTAATGCATTAATAATCCATGTAGTAAATAATAATATTAATAATAATAATAGTACAAATAGTTTTAATATTAGTGATATAATAGAAAAATATTTGAAAGCAAATACAAGCAGTAACGGATTTGAAGCATCAATTTCATTATCTTTATAATAGAAAAAAAGCGAACAATAAAATGAAGTATATGGAAGTGGAAAATGATTGAAACCAAACTTCCAAAAACTTAGTTTTTTTGTATCACCTACACATTTGAAGGTTTATAATAAAACAATACCTGGTGATTCTTTTGATTATAATAATTATCTATGGTTTTGATTATATTTACATATCATCCCATTCATCGCATTCCCATCCCATGTTTTTAAGTTCATCTTCACAATCGTGAAAACAACTATAACATATACATTTATCATGAGTATCTTTTGTCAACACAAATATATTATTATTCCAACAATCAATCTCGCAACTACATTGGTCACATGGTACGTATCTATTTGATAATGAACCATCAGAACTATTATCATCTAATATGTATAATGATGATTCAGAATCCGACTCAGATATAGGAACTTCAGACCCCGACTCATATTCACATAAATATTCTTGATATGACAATTCTGATTCAGAATCAGAATCACAAAACTCTTCTTCAGATTCAGAATCACTATTATAATCATCATATTCATTATTATCATCAATAAAATCAATATCATCTTCATCTGCATGCAATATAGGTTCGTCGTCTAATTCAAATACTTCATATTTGTACATGGTTACAAACTCATCACCATTCTCAAGTGTTTCAGTTTTAATACGACCATCATAATAACGGTCCCAAGTATCTTTACTACCATGATATTTTCCTTGAAAATATTTTTGTTGTTCGTCAATAAAACGAATAGGTTCACTTTTGGTACGTATTGAGCGTCTTAACATGTTTTTATATTAAAAAATATGTTAATTAATTAAATCAATTTTAAGTTAATCTGATATTTTTCTATGACATCTCATTCTCATATTCATCCTCATCATAATCATCTTCTTCTACTTTAAATGTAATATTTTTATATTTACCACGTCTTGGAGCACCAAACTTTTTAGTCAATACATTATATAATTCATCAGGTTTTGATTTTTTACCACTTTTTTGCTCTTCTTCGAACCATGCCTTATATTCATCTAATATATTTTGCTTTCCTAATGTTCCACCTTCTAATTTTATAATTCTATTATCAATAAATGCTTCAATATCATTTTCTTGTTTCTCATAATTTTTCGACGATTGTAAAACAATATCACAATCTTTTACTTTTCCATCATTTTTAAAAGCATAATCAACAATCATTGAAGCAAAAGTTTCAACTAACTTAGTTTCACGTATTTTATCTTCTAATGTATAATCTTTTAAAAACTGAAATGGTTCTTCCTTATTTGTATTGTCTATTTTATCTACAAACTTTGCTTTGAAATCTACTTTTCTAATACGTCTCCATGTACCATCATCTTTTGCTTTAACTTCATACAACGTATTTGTTAATACGACTAAAGTTGCTTGAGCAACAAACTCAATAGGTTCACTATGTAAATGACGATATGACATACGGTCACCACCAGTAATTTCCTTCATTAATGCTTCATTCAAAACAGAACCTTTTTTTGGTTCATTTACCTGAGCAAAACGAATACCTCTTAACTTTGCAAGATCACTATTTGCTTGACCTGCTTTTACTTTTTCACCAGACATAATTTGTTCGGGAATTGTGGTATGGTATTGACCAAATATTTTTTGAATAATGCTAAGAAACATTGATTTACCATTAGAACCACTACCAATAAATATATTCATTGTTTGGTTAAAATTAGTTCCCATTAAAGCAGCACCTAATACATTCCACATATAATCTCTCAATTCTTCTTCAGGAAACATGGTGT
>Ga0206130_10008614_pt1 | contig 10889 bp, 9 predicted proteins | sample Helgoland_Spring_9_FD_148637 | JGI IMG/M metagenome (GOLD analysis project Ga0206130, IMG submission 148637) | Pelagic subsurface seawater microbial communities from Kabeltonne, Helgoland, North Sea - Helgoland_Spring_Bloom_20160512_1 | ecosystem: Environmental > Aquatic > Marine > Epipelagic ...
TGCTCCTAGAGAAGATATTGACAATTACCTTGAACAAAATTTTTCTGAACAGAATTTTATTGATGAACTTTCTAATAAAACCAATACATATTATTTGATCTATGTTGATGACAAAATTGCTGGATATTCCAAAATTATTTTTAATAAAACTCAAAGTACTATTACATCAAAAAATGTAACCTATTTGAGCCGATTGTATTTATTGAAAGATTTTTATGGCTTAGGCTTAGGTAAAATATTATTTGATTTTAATAGGAACCTTTGTAAACAAAATAATCAAGTAGGAATTTGGTTATATGTTTGGATTCAAAATGTTAAAGCGATTTCCTTTTACAAAAAAATGGGCTTTCAAAAAATTGGTAATGCAGATTTTAAAATTTCAGAAACCCATTCCAATCCGAATCATATTTTGTATTTAAAATTCTAAAATTATCTTTTTCTTATATTTGATAAAATTCAATGAAATGCAAAAAAGATATTTACCGTTATTTTTTATATATAGTTTTATTTACAGTCAAGTAAATACAGAAATTCATCTTTTTGACATAAAGAAAACAGAAAAAGGATATGAACTGAAAAATGGGAAAAATATATCTAATAATAAAGGTTATGACAGTCAGCCTTATTTTTATAATGATAATATCATCTTATTTTCATCAACTAGAAATGGTCAAACGGACATTGCAAAATATAATCTTAAGGAAAATCAGTATTCTTTTGTAAATAATACCAAAAATGGAAGTGAATATTCTCCTCAAAAAATTCCAAATTCAAAAAATATTTCTGCCGTTCGTTTAGACACAAATGGTTTGCAACGTTTTTACAGTTATAATTATAAAACAGGTAAAAATAAAGAGTTGCTATCAAATCTAAAAGTCGCCTATCCCTTATGGTATACTAAAAATACTGTTATTGCCTCTGCAATTGTAAATGATAGTTTACATTTAATAGTATCTGACTTAAAAAATAAAACAAATACAACCGTTGCAAAATTGGTTGGCCGTTCAATACATAAAATTCCAAACACAAAATTAATAAGTTTTGTAAGTAAAGAAAATAAAGATGAATGGTTACTAAAATCTTTAAATCCTAATACAAAAGAGATAAAAACAATAACTTCTTTAGGAAAATCTGAAGATATTACATGGCTATTAAATGGAACTTTATTAATATCGAAAGGAGCATCTATCTTTAAATTTAATCCTGAAAAAGATGAACAACCAAGTCTATTTTATAGTTTCTTAGACGAGAATATTAACAATATTTCTAGAATAGCAGTTAATTCCATAAGCTCTAAAATTGCAATTGTTGCAGAAGTTTCTCCAGAATATTTAGCAGAAGAACAATTAATTGGTTATAACTCTAGAGATATTGATGCCTTTTTAAAACCTTTTGCTAAAAATGTAAAGGTATACAATTACCCAAGTAAACTTAATTATGAAGGAATAGAGAAAATGAGAGAACGTTATGCTTCTTTTTTTAAAAATACTTCAGATTTACATTGTAAAATTCTAAAAAGAATCGTTTATAAAGACAAAATAATTGATCATGAATTAGTAACTGCCAATGAAAGAATATTTAAGGCTGTAGCTATTTATACTATAAAAAATGGTAAAATTAGCAGCGTTACATTTTTGTAGGCTATTCTAATTGTTTATTAAAATAATTTTTTAAAAACACAAACTGTATAGCAATCATCAAACCAAAAAACATAAAGGCATAATAAGTTGTTGTTGACAAACCTAACCCTTCTATAATTGAAGAAAGTTGAAATTTATGCACAAAAGAAAAATCTAATGTTGTTAAGAGTTTACTTTCATTTTCTGAAAATTGAAAGGAAAAACAAATAATAGCCACAACTGCGGCTACAATTAAAAACCAAACTTTCTTGCTAATTAAAGGTGCAACTTTAAAAGGACTCCCTATTTTAGTAACAGCTATTTTATGCATTAAAGACGCAGTAAAATCTAAAGAAATTTCTTCTTGTTTAATTTCTTTTACATACTTTTTTGCAAAAGCATCTAATTCTTTTATGTTTTTATTTTCTCCCATAATTTTCTATAATTTCTGGTTCAATACTTTCTTTTACAATAGTGAGCAATTTTTTTCTAGCTCTATGTAATTTTACTTTTATGTTAGCTTCATGTAAACCGGTTACCTCTATAATTTCTTTTAAAGATAATTCATCATAATAAAACATCCAAATTATAGAACGTTCTTCATTTGATAACCTCTGTAAACATGAATCCATAAGTTCTGCCCTTTCCTTTCTTTCAATACCCTCTAGAATATGTTCAACTGATTTTATTTGATTAAAAGTAACCTCATTAATATCAAATGTATTTGTAGTATTTTTATTTTTTTTAATGGTATCCAAACTTGTATGATATGCAATGCGATATAACCAAGTAGAAAATTTAGAATCTCCTTTAAATTTACTTAAATTCTTATACGCCTTTATAAATGTATCTTGACTTACTTCTTCTGCCTCTTCTCTACTCTTGGTCATCTTAAAAGCTAAACTAAAAACCATATTCTTGTAATTGTCAACTAAAAATGAGAATGCATTTACATCTCCTTTTAGTCTCAGTCATTTTATCTTTTGACTCCTATTTAGAAAAAAGGTTACAAAAACTTCGAAAAATATTTTTTTAGATATAATTGTAACCTAAACTACAATAGTATCGTCAAAGCTTTAAATACAATAATAATTAAATAAAAGAACAAATTATGGAAGAAATAGCAGTATTAATAATCATTTTTGGAACTATTTTTGGAATAGCTTTTTTATACTTTTCAACAAGAAACAAAGAGCGCATGGCTTTGATAGAAAAAGGAGCAGATGCCAGTATTTTTGTTAAAAACAGACCAAAAAAAGCAGCACCTTTTTGGAAAGTATTGATTTTAAATTTATCTCTGTTATCCATGGGTATAGGGACTGGAGTTTTCTTAAGTTTAGTATTAGAGACTTACACTGGTTTAAATAACAATGCAATTTATCCTGCTATGATTTTCTTAATGGGGGGTGTTGGTTTATTCGCTGGCTTTAATCTAACAAGAAAATTAGACAACGAATAATAACTGTCAACCTTTAAAAATAACCACTTTATTTAAAATAAAGTGGTTTTTTGTTTTTAAAAAGTTAGTATATTTAAACAAACTTTTTTTAATGAGTAATAATTATAAAGACAGTAAATTTAAAAATCTATTAGATAAACTTCAACAAGAAAGTTGGCAACTGGAGTTGCTTATTTCTGGTTTTGCTATTTTTGGACTAATAACTGCTATACCTCATATTAAAACGGCTATGGTAATTGCTGAAAATGACAATGAGCCTTTTTACTTTATACCCACATTAATTGCATTTACTGCTTGTTCTATCCTAATTTTTAATTTATTAATTCATGTAATTTTAAGAGGATTGTGGATTGGAGCTTTGGGTTTGCGTTATGTTTCTGGAGATATAGATTTCGAGAAATTGAATTACCAAAATAAATTTACCAACTACTTAAAGAAAAAAATTATCTCTTTCGATAAATATGTAGCAACACTAGAGACCTACTGCAGTGTTTTATTTGCAATTTCTTTTTTACTGATTTTCTATGTAATTTCAATTGCACTTATTTTAATTTGCATTTTGGCTATTGCTCTTTTAATAATAAATAATAAAAATTTTCCAGAAACTTTAAGAGAAATTGTTGGGGCTATTCTACTTCTATTTATTTTAATTGGTGCAATATTAGTATTCATTGATTTTTTGACACAAGGTTATTTAAAAAAGAAGAAAATATTATCTAAAATATATTTTCCATTTTATTGGGTTTTTAGTTTTATTAGTTTAACTTTTTTATACCGACCTTTGGTCTATAATTTTTTAGATCATAAATTTACCAGAAGATTAAGCTTTTTTTTAGTTCCATCATATATTGCTATTTCAATTCTAGTATCCTTTAAAAATCACAAAACAAATTATTTAACCTCCACAATAAATGTCCCAAATTTATATATTGATTCAAAAAACTACGAAAATTTATTAATTGAAGATGATGACTTTGCGAGGGTGGCTACAATACAATCTAAAATAATTAGAACACCTTTTATAAAGCTATTTAGGGTTTTCAATGCAAAAGTAGAAGATAGAATCTACGATTATCACCCAAGCTTAAAACCAAAAAATGACAAAAGAGGCTTTAGAACTGATATCGTGATGTTTAGTTCCACGGAATATTTACAAAATAGAGATAGTTTAACAAGAAAGTATTTAGAGGTTTTTAATAATACACACCAAGTTTACATAGATTCCATTAAATTTGATAGTGACTTTTTAATTTCCAAAGACAAAAGAAAACAGTATGGATTTGAGACCTATATCAACATAAAAAAACTTGCTGAAGGAAAACACGTATTAAAATTAAAAAGATTATCAAAAAGAAAAAAGGATACTATTTCATCCACTGATATTACCATCCCTTTTTGGTATTTTGAAGATTAAATAAATTAAGAAGGGTTAACTTATATCGTTTTAATTATAAATAATCATAAAATTAAAATCGGGAAGGAATTAGATAAAATAGTTTTTTATCACTTAATTAACAATATTTTTAGTATATTAATAGAATAATTCTAAAATTATGAGAAATTCACTATTAATATCAATAATTCTTACAGCTCAAATATCTTTTTCTCAAAAAGAAATTAAAGATATCAACTTAAATAAAGCGCTTATTTTTAATGTTAATGAGAAATTAAATAATGGTTTCACTAAAAATATATTTTTAGAAATTAATAACCCTAAAATTAAAGATTTTAAAAATAACTCAGAAGGAAAGTTTTCTTTCAATACATCCAATAAAGAGTTATTTAAAAATGATAAAGAAGAAAATAATACTGAATTTTTAGCAAGTAAAAAAGCATTTAGAGGTGTTCAATTAAAAACAGACAATATGAATACTTCTTTAAAAACAGAATTTGTAAATAAAATTATTCAAAAAAAGATAGCTGAAGAAATTTTAAAATACATGATAATGAATGAGGCTTTAACTTATGGAGATAGATATTTGAATGAATACAAAGATTTTACAGACCTTGAAAATAAATTGATTTTATCAAAAAAAATAACTTCTAAAATTGAATTACAAATTGGAAAAGATATTTATCCTTATTTAAACAAAATACAAAAAACAGAACTTGATAAAACAATGCAAAATAGTTTAAACTTATTTGCAATCAATTTTTAAAAGATAAATTATATTTTATCAACCTTCTTAAGAATATTAAATAAGAGCTCCCAAATATTTTGGAATTATTTAAAATAAAAAAGCCCCAAAAATCAGATTTCTGGAACCCAAATTCAACGTAAAACAAAGTTTATTATTTTTCTCTTTCAATATACATTTCAAAAATTATTTAAGTACAATTTTTCTAGTTTTTTGATAATTGCCTGAATCAAATCTCATTAAATAAATACCAGATCTTAAATCACCCAAATCAATCTCTTTATTATAAAAACACTCTGAATTTAAAACCTCAGTTTTTAGCACTCGCTTCCCTGAGACGTTGTAAATTTCAATGACACTTTTTGTTGCTGTAGTCTTATTAATATCATAGATTATATTAATTTTTCTATCAGAATTCACGGGATTAGGGTACACACCAAAAGCAATATTCTCTCCTACATTTTCAATACTTAAAGCCTGTGTAACATCTTCGAATTTAAACTCTAAATTACCAGTAGAACTTCCTTCAAAATCAGTAAAATACATCTTATAAATAGTGCCGTCTGTATATTTAATATAGAATTTTTTATCAGAAAATATATCCCATTGCCAACTTGCATTCAAATCTTTCCAATCGTAACCTATCATATTAATTTCTGATGAGTAGGATAAATTAGACGTATCATTACCTGTTCCCTTAGCAACAGTTACATTATCTGAGGTTAAAACACCTGTTACAAGATATTTAGTTGTACCGCCTTGCCCATCAGGCACATCTGTATAATATTTAGTGAATACAAAATCCCAGTTTGTAGCTTCAGGTTCTGCCACAACTTCTTGATCTGATTGTAAAGAAAAGTAATTGTAATTGTGATTTACATTATTGGTATTAGCTACTGTTGCCGTTTTATCTTCTCCCCAAGTACTACTATTACTGTCCCATGAAGCATACTTAATTGTATATCCTCCAGAATAGCTTTCGCAAATAAACTTTTTATATGTATCGTCAGCAGTATATTTTAAAACAAATACAATTGTTCCGTTTACAGTATGTGTTGTTACATTGTATTCTCCCCATCCGTAAGTTGCTGATCCTTGCATAAAGGCTCCTTCTTTTCTTTCTTTGTCACTATTGTATAACTTAACCCAGTTAGTTGTATTATTAACATCAATGTTATCCCATTCTGATGCATTATTGGCAGCCTCATAAACTTCTATACCTACACCATCATTAACTCTCATACCCTGATCAAAATTGCTAATTCTTAGAAAAGCAATATCCCAACTGTTTTTGTCAAAACTTGTTGATGACTCAGAATTTAAATGATAATAAACCTGATTAGCATAACCTGCCCCCAAAGATAGATTGACTGTTTTTTCTTGTGCAAAAACCAATAAGGTTGTAAAGAAAGTAAATAAAAATAATTTTGTTTTCATAATAAATAATTTAAAAATTGTTGTGTTTATTGTAATAATGCATATTCGAATCTTGGATAACCTCTTTCTCCATTGGTGTTTACTAAATCCAAAAACCGAATTTTAAAATATTGGTTGTTTGAATCTTTAAGAATGTAATAGATATTTCTGGTGACTGTACCTCCGTTAAAAACGCTCCTCCAACTACTACCTATGACAGTTTGATCTTCTTGTAAAAGACTATCATCTATATCAGATAATTTAAAGTCAGTATAATCAATACTAGAATTGTTTAATTTATAAGAAGTGACTCCACCTTTTCTATTGTGTACTATAAAATCAGAAAAACCATAAGAACCTGCGCCTGGTAAAACATTTGTAAAAACTGTGAAACAAATATCCCATTGCTTTTTTTGAGGAGCAACACTCACTACAGCTTTACTATTGAAACTGAAAAACCGAAAATTAAAATCGGTATCTTTAGACACCAAAACTTCACTGTAAGTTGTGTCGTTTAAATCTGCGTACTGTAACTTATAGCCCTCATTTTCTCTTAAAATCCTTATTTTTTTCCATCCTCTAGGGTCACCTGCAACTGCCGAAGAACCGGGGTTAGGTTGTTTTGTACCAACTTCAGCACCGAGGTTTACTAAATAAACCATATTTTTAGCGTCATCATCAGAAACTTCAGCAATCGCTGTTTTTAAAATATCTCCATCTGGAGCATCAATATAATTTTCATTTAAAGGGTTAAATGTACCTACAGCTACAACAGGCTTTAAAGAAGCTACAGAAGCTTCATTTACAGCATTCATATCATTTGTAGATAATGCCATTGTTGCCATATATAGGGAACCGTTTATAGAAACTTTAAATTCATCTCCTCCATAAAAGCCCAAATCCCAAGCATCTCTTCTTACGAAAGTTTCTTTATTGCTACTTAAATCTACATAGACTTGATTTGGTTGATTAGGACCACCAACAGTAGGTGAAAAACTACCTCCTAAATATGGATTATCACTTAACTCATAACTAACGTTACCTTGTATATTAGCGTTATCCATTAATATATCTGTAATAGAAAAAGTTATTTTCATTACATCAGAAAAAGAATCATTTAATTCAATAATTTGAAAACTATTTTCAAATTCGTTTGTTCTTATTGGTACAGTAATTTGATTATTAAAAGCCTCAGGAATCGTTACAAAATCTCTTCCATACAAAACATTTTCTGTTGATATTTGAATTTTAATTTCTCCATTTTGAGAAGATGTTTCAGAATAAATAAGCTCAATATTTTTTTGCGCTATAACCTCTAATAATTTTCCTGAAGTATCCTTAAAAGCAACAACAAAAGGATCTTGAATAAATTCAACATCTTCGCTACAAGAAGTAATAATTGAAATACTTAATAGTAAAAAAATATATAATTTCTTCATAAGTTTAAATATTAATATTGTATTGCAGTTTTAAAAAGTATGATCTTCCATAACCTAAAATGATAGCACTGCTTGTTCCAGAATGAGCTCCTCCTGTAACTGCATTCGTATTAATTTCTGTAGTATCAAAAAGATTTCTAATTCCAAAAGTGGCCACTAATTTTCTCTTAAAAAATGATTTATTGGTTGTGACATCCATCCAACTGTATGGACTAATATTTTGATTTTCAAAAAAACCATCTACCTGAATAAATCTATTCGTTTCTCCTATGTACTTATAATACGCTGTGAAAGATGCATCCCAATTTGGAATAGAATAAGAAATATTAGAGTTTAACTGAAAATTATTCTGAGAATTAGAAGTTTGTCCTGTATTATAATCTACTATATTTTTTATTCCGAAATAACTAGCACCAAGATTTAGCTTTACGTTGTGATAATAAAAGTCGTTTTCTAAAGCAATACCAGTAGATGAAAATTTATCAATATTATTATATTGAAACTGAAGTGGCATTTGATTTACCGTTATTAATTCTATTCTATCACTCACATCTATATAAGACAATGTAAGCTTGTTTTTCATGGAAAAATTGTCATTAAAATCTGTTTGTTTTTTTATATGGATAAATGAAGAAAAACCTTTTTCTGGAACTAAATTTTCGTTTCCTTGAACGTCATGATTTATATCTACAAAATAGGTATACAACTCATCAAAATTAGGTGTTCTTGTGCCATAACCTAAAACTGCCCGAGCTTCCCAATTATTCTTAAACAGTTGTCTTGCACTTAAAGAATAATAAAATTGGTTGCCAAATAAATTGGTGAAAGATGCTCTTAAACCAGGTTTAACGGAGAAGTTTTCTGTGAAGTCAATTTCTGAAGATGTAAATACGTCTATATTGGTCAATGTATTGCTTACACCCGAAACTTCGTTGGCAATGGTCACCCCAAAAGGAGATCCAAAACCTTTTTCATTAGTGACCTCAAAACCTGCTTGTAATTTAATTTTTTGTGTATTGATTAAATTGCTAAATGTTCCTCTAGAAAACCAAACCTCTTTAGACAAAAATGTCCCTTTTTCGATATTTTCCTTTAAATCTTCTCTAATAAAATAAGTATATGATTCTCGTGATTTTTCTTGTTTTTGATAGGAAACAGAAAGATTGTAAGGCACATTACTAAGACTTCCTGATAAATTTAAATGATGTACAAAACGCTTGTTGTTAAAACGTTCATCTAAAGATGAAGGATTACTTGTTAATGTTTCTGGGATGAAATTTGTTCGTACAATTGAATCATACCTAAAAATATCCTCATTTAAGTAATCAAATTTATAAAAAGCAGTATGTTTTTTCCCTTTATGGCTAAGTAATAATTTTATAAAATTCTGACTTTTAGGCAACCACCTATAACCTCTAGATTCATCATCAACATCATAATATTGTCCTTTTAAATCTCCTAAATATCCTCTAAAATCATTTCTATTGAATGAAACATTTACATAATTTTTTTCTGTAAGCTGATGACCTATGTTTATAGATTGTATGTGGCGTCCTTGATTAAAAAATTCGTATTCATTTCCTACAGTTTCCTCTTGTAAAAATGTTCTAATTTCCCAATCTAACTTTGTTTTCTTTTTGGTAATAATATTTAATACACCAGCTAAAGCATTGGCTCCATATTGCACACCCATGGCTCCTTGCACAAGTTCAATTCTTTCTACATCATCTAAATTTATTAACGTTAAATCAGTAGCATTCCCAAAGCCTTCTTCATTAATAATGGGTATATTATCAATTAAAACTTTAAAGTATTTACCATCTAAGCCTAAGACATTAATATCAGATTTTCCATTAGAAGTATTTTGAAAAACATCTATATTTAAAATCTGACTTAACAAGTCAGCTAAATTATTTCCAGCTCGTCTCTCAATATCTTTGCGAGTAATTACTTTTACTTCAAAAACTGATTTTTTAATAGATTGTGGTTTTAATTGACCAGTTATTACAACTTCGTCTAACAAAGTAATATTTGAGGAATCTTTTTTTATCTCATTTTCTTGTGCCTGAAAAGAGATTATAATAAGTGAAAATAGAAAGGATATTTTTTTATTTAGAAACATTCTTAATAATTTTCTGCAAATATATATCCTTATTTTAAATCAATCTAAATAAATTTTATATTTTTGTAGAAAATAATTAAACATCAAAATAAATTTCAAAAATGAAAAATCTAACAGTTGGTATTTTATTACTATTTATATCTATCTCAATAAACGCTCAAAACAAAAAAAGCAAAGACAAAAATGCTATTAAAAATATGTGCGGTTGTTTTGAAGTAACATTCAATTTTGCGGAAACATTTAACTACAGTTCAGACGAAGACTACAAACCTTCCAAAAATAAAATAAGTAAAGGTTTAGAATGGGCTCAATTGGTTACTGATGATAAGGATAAGATATCTATTCAGCATATATTACAAGTTGGGAACCCTGCAGAACCTATGATTGTTAAACATTGGAGACAAGATTGGGTATATCAAAATACAGATTTTTATATGTATAACGGAGATAATAATTGGACATTTACTGAAAAAGATAAAAAAGATGTAAAAAAACAATGGACACAAAAAGTATATCAGGTAGATGACAGTCCACGTTATGAAGGCTCAGGTTCTTGGGTTCATGTAGATGGAAAAAGTTATTGGGAAAATAGAACTACAGCTCCTTTACCAAGAAGAGAATACACGAAAAGAAGCGATTACAACATAACTTTAAGAGGAAATAGACACGAAATCACAGATTTTGGTTGGGTTCATG
>Ga0206130_10008619_pt1 | contig 10884 bp, 16 predicted proteins | sample Helgoland_Spring_9_FD_148637 | JGI IMG/M metagenome (GOLD analysis project Ga0206130, IMG submission 148637) | Pelagic subsurface seawater microbial communities from Kabeltonne, Helgoland, North Sea - Helgoland_Spring_Bloom_20160512_1 | ecosystem: Environmental > Aquatic > Marine > Epipelagic ...
CAGTTTTAAGAGCTTTGCTAATGGTGGACTTAGAAACGCCCGCGAGCTTGGCGGCGGCATTTAAGCTCACTTTTGTCATGTTCGCAGCCTTGTTCTCGGGTGGTCCTCAAGACCGGTCCAGGGCCGGTAACGGGTGTTCGCTGTAGAAGCTAGCTGGCAGCTTTTTGAACCCTGCAAAATCCGGCGAACATTTCGATGACCTTTGCGCCGCGCAGCGGTTTTGCGCCGCTTTTTGCCCATTGCCTGAAATCCTCTGCCACGACGTCAAGGTCGCGGGCCGGATGCGGCAACGCAGCGCGGGCGATCTCTGCGAAAGCGGTGTACCGGATCGATCCATCTGGAAACTCAAACGGCACGATGGGCGTGTCATTGATATGCTCCACTGCATTTTCACGGCGCGCTTTGCGGCCAACCTTTGGCGCGTCTAACTCGCGCTTCGTTGCGGTCCGATCACTGCCGGATTTGATTTCCCACATTAGGCGCACCGATGTGACCGCCCGACCGCATTTTATGGGTTCATAAGATGCGCGGAATCCCGCGAGCTGGTTCACTTCGGCAATAGCCGGTTCGAGAGCCTGCGCCTTCACATCCTGCCAGCGAACGAGCTTGCCAACCGGGACGCCCAAGCGGCTACGAAGATCCTCTAGCGAGAAGGTCTCGGCGGTCTTGCGATCGAGGCCGGAGCGCAGCGCAAGTAGTTCGTAGAGGCGTAAGGAATAGCGGCTTTCGAAGGCCATGACGGCACGCTTCGATAGGACAGCCCAATGCTCGCTGTCTGCAAACACATGCCGCAACGTCTCCCCGAAGCGCCATACCAGATCGCCGCGATCATCCTCATCACGTTCCACTCGTGCCAGCATCGCCTCGCTGATAACGCGAGTACGTCCTCGTACCTTTGGCGACGGTATGCGGACCTCGATCAACGTCGTCTGCAATTCACGCAATGCATCAATGCGCTCGGTCTGCGTCATGTGGCCGATGCCGCTGCCGTAGAGGTCAGCCAAAGCCATGCGATGATCCCGGTTCTCTGCCAGCTCGACACCGGCCGCCTTAACCAGAAGATGCCATAGTTTGCTCGCTCGAAGGCTGAGAACGCGTTGCCCAGGGCGAAAGACCATGTCGATTTGGCGACCGGATGCAATCAGTTCATCGGGTCGACCGGCCCGATCGGCGAGAGCTTGCTTGGTCTGCGTCCGCATAGGGGTATTGTTACGGGGAGCTATAACTTTTACAACTCCCTTTTCGCTCCCAATCCCTCCCTTTTCGCTCCCAATCCCTCCCTTTTCGCTCCCAATCCCTCCCTTTTCGCCTCATTTTTTGGCAGTTTTCTGCGGGTTGCAGAGCCCTGAACCTTAGAACCTTTAGAACAATAGGAGCGCTGACGCGCAAAAATGACACGCTGACCGCGTGGAGTTTTGGTTTTGGGGATGCGCTTGGGGGCAGGATTCGGATTCCGCCATGATACGCCCGGCTCATCCGTCCTCGGAATCACAGGTAAAGTCGCCCAGAACGCCCGTAGAAGGGCTTAACGGGGCAGAAGAAGGAATTACGGCTCTTTCCCTCAAATCGCGTCCTGCGGCCATCCTAGGCGGTTTTATGGGGTGTTCTGCTGTTCAGGCGGTCAATAACCTTCAGGAACGAAGTATTGCGCACCGCCCGACCCGAACGTCATCGGCGGTTTTTTGGCGGCGAGGTCTCGGGCCATGCGGATGCAGCGGCGGTTTCGGTCGCGCCGCAACACCCCGCGATCCTCCTTGCAGGTGGTCCATTCCAGATCGGCCCCGCGCAGCTTGAGCTTGGCGAGCTGCGCGGTATCGGCATCGATCTGCGTCACCAGCGCGGTACGCTGCGCCTTGAGATCGGCCACCTCGTCACGCTGCCAGCCAAGCGAAGCCCATGAGATCCCCACCGCGATCAGCGCGGGGATACAGGCGAGCGCGAACACCAGCGGCGCGGTGCGCCGGATCGAGCGGTGAACGCTGGCGGCGTGCCCCGCCCCGGTGGTCGCGGCCTGTTCGAGCCGATCGGCCTGGGCATCCCATTTTTCCGCGATCGGCGTCAGGGCTTGATCGACGCTGGCGAGAACACGCTGCTCAAGTCGCTCATGGTTAGCGTTGAACTGGCGCAGCGCAGCGATAGCAGCAGCCTCGTGGTGCGCGACCGAGGTGACGACGTGACGGGTAGCGGCATCGATCGTGCGGGTGGCATCAGCGAGCGCTGCGGTGATGGCACCGCTACCGGTCTTGGTGCTCGCGACCATCACCTGGCGTACGTTACCCACGGTTGCCAGCAGGTCTTTCCGAGCAGTGGCGACATCGGCCAAGAACTCGGTCTTGGCCCCCACCATCGTGGTCGCGCTTTTATCGAGCGAGCGCGCCAGGACGAGCAGCGCTGCGATATCGTCACTCACGGATCAGCTCCCAGTCCCTGAACGCCGCGATATCCTGTTTGCGGGTCAGGCTGGCGATGATCTCGACCATGCGGCGGTGAGCGGTTTCGTCAGTCCGCGCGCGCTCGATCATCCATCCACCAAGGATCACCTTGCGCCGGGTATCAGCGGCACGGGCAGCTTTGGAATTGCGCTGTTCGATATCGGCGAGGCGAACCTGCAGCTGCTCGATCCGCTTCTTGATGGCTTGGGCTCTAGGGGTATCGACCACGGGAAACTCCCTTCAGAAACGAGCGGAAGATAGCAGAAGGAAGAGAGAAGAAAAGTGAGATAAGGGCGCACTTATGCAATCTGCGATTGCGTGCTAAGTAAGTAAGGCAGGTAACGAAGTAGCAGGTCCGTGGCGCTCTACCATCTCTCGGTCAAAACGGTATCGCGCGCCTCGGGGCGAAGCGCGGTCGCAGCTGCGGCGTATCGCTCGGGCGATGTACTGACCAACGATCGCGACGGGATGACCCACGACTATACCGCGCGGGGCGGGGTCGAGGAGGCGTTCATCGTCGCGCCCGATGCGGCTGGCTGGGCGCAGGACCGGGCGGTGTTATGGAACGCGGCGGAGGCAGCGGAGAACCGCAAGAACAGCGTTGTCGCACGGGAGTGGGAGGTGGCGCTGCCCGACGAATTATCGGTGGAAGCGCGGCGCGATCTGGCGGCGGGGTTCGCTGGCGAATTGGTGGACCGCTACGGGGTGGTCGCGGATGTTGCGATCCATGGCCCACACGCCATGGGGGATGCGCGTAACCACCATGCGCATATCCTCACCACCACGCGGGAGGCAGGGTCAGATGGGCTGGGGGCCAAGACCCGTTCGCTCGATGTCAGCACCAGCGGCGAGATCGAGACGATGCGGGAGTGCTGGGCCGAGCGGGTCAACGCCGCGCTTGAGCTGGCGCAGGTGCCTGAGCGGGTCGATCATCGCAGCTATGCGCGCCAGGGGTTGGAGATCGAGCCGACCGGGCATGTGGGCGTGCATGCTACGGGGATGGAGCGACGGGCCGAACGGGAAGCGGAGCAGACGGGGCAGGTGTACGAGCCGGTGACCGAACGCGGCCAGGAGAATGCGGCGGTGCTCGCCGGGCGGCTGGTAGCCGAGCGGGTGCGCGAAGAAATCGCGGCGCTCAAGCGCGAGCTTGAGCAGATCGCCGAGTTTGCGCGCGAGACGGCGCAGCGGGTCGCGGACGGCGTGCGCGCCGGGGTCGAGGCGCTGGCCGAGCGGGTGCGTCCGGCCAGGCAGCCCGAGGTCGAGGTCGAGGTCGAGGCGAGGAACGGGGTGGGGGACCAAGTGGCCCGGTGGATGGCCGAGCAGGAGGCGCAGAAGGAGGACGAGTTCGCGCGGATCGAGGCGGCGCTGACCGCATCCGGGGCGTCATCGGGGGCCGGGTCGCCGACGCGCAGCTATGGTATTGCTGAGGCGATTGCCGAGAGCCAGCGGGAGACCGCCGCCCAGGCGCGCGAGGAGGCTGCGCGCGTTGAGCGGGCCGCGCAGGTCCAGCGTGAGGCGCAGCTTACCCAGCGAACAGCTGAGGCCCGCGAGCAGATCAGGCAGCAGCGTGAGCGTGAAATGCAGCAGGAGCGGAGCCGCGATCGGGACCAGGGGATGGAGCGGTAATGGCTCTGCTGTGCGAGCATCAAATCAAGCGTGGGCGACTTTACGGGGGCGTCCGCCTTGAGCGCCGTTCGCACGGGCTATCGCTGCCCTTGCGGCTGCATAATTCTTGTAGATGCAGCTATTGCGGTATCAATTAAATGCATCTACATTATATCTATCGATTGGGCGAGAGATCCTCATTACCCGTCGTCTTCGACAAACGGTCCGTGGTTTTCTGCGGCCTGCCTGCTCGAAGAGTGGAAGCGCCGTCACCCACGCCACATGGCAAAATCGGCAGAACGAAGGAACGAAAGATGATTTTAGAATTATTTCGAGGAATGAGATTCCATGGGTACGAATTATAATGCTAAAAAGAGACTCGATACTTTAAGGCATCGCGGTCTCGACTTCGAAGACGCTTACAACGTTATCGAAGGAGACGATATTTTATTAGACGTAGATGACCGATTTGATTACGACGAGGAAAGGTTAATTGCCATCGGACCTCTCAAAAATTTATTGGTTGTTGTCGTCTGGACTGAAAGGGGAGGTGACTACCACGTCATCTCTATGCGAGAAGCAAATGGACCAGAAAGAAACCGCTATAGAAGAGAAATGGATCGACCCGGATGATGCGCCGGAGCTGACCGACGAATGGTTTGCGCAAGCTGAAATTCGTCGCGCTGGCAAGATTGTTCGTCGTGGTCGGCCTCGACTAGAGAACCCCAAGAGGCAAGTTGCACTCCGGATTGATCCCGATGTGATTGATCGGTTCAAGGCCGATGGTGCCGGATGGCAATCACGCATGAACGAGGCGCTGCGAAAGGCGGTGGGACTTTAATTCTGCCGCCTTTTGATGCAAAAATCAAAAAATTTGCATCAATCATATCTTGTTATCTAATTCGGTGAATAACCCGCCCGTCAAAATCAACATGTAACTGTTGTTCTCGGTTCCCTAATTTATAAAAAACTAGTTCAAAAGCTTTTCCGTTAACACATGAAACGGATGAGGCCTTAAAATACCCTCTTTGGGCCACTGCCTCATCGAGAGACTTTTGACTTGACGGGTCAATGGCCTGGCCATCTATCGTAAGAGAAAAAACCTGCGGCGCATTGTTAGCCCGATGTGCGTTAAGAGTTTCGGAAACGACCAACGTAGATTTTCCGCAGTCATAGCTGTCAACGTGACTTTCTCGCTGAGCGGGGTAAGGCGGAGGCGCCCCAAAAGGCTTCACCTCCTGATTTTGAAGCGCACTAATTACGAGGATAAGTGCAAGCATCTTGCCACAGTTCCTTCTCTTTCAGCCGAGAAAGCCTACCGCGGCGTGGTGAAATAGGACAGGCCTAGTTTGGAAACTTTTTAACGCGCTGATGCAAAAATCAAAATTTTTGCATCAGCGCATCAGTGCAACAAAGTCCGCAGCCCATCCGCCGACCCCCCAAACTTTACCATCGTCGAGCTCAGCCGCGTCCCGCGATCGGTCTTCGACCGAATTTAGAGGATCGTTAAGATATTTTTTGATAATTCAAGAAAGGATCAGAGCCGGACTTTGAGCATGGAAATACGAACACAGCGTTTAGGCTTTATTGCTCTTGCTTTTTTTCTGCTACCGCTTGCCGGTTTGGCTACCTTAATTATCGCTGCCGGAATTCTTCAGCGGGGTCAAATTTTATCTACGGTAGCACTTACGTTAGCCGGGATCGCGCTATTGGCTGTCTGCCTTAACGGGATTCTACCAATAATAAAACCACGTCGTTTAGTATTCTCTACTACTCATCTCAATTACTATGGTATATTGAGCCATAAATCATGGGCTTGGTCAGAGCTAACAGGAGTCGCGGCGGCATATGGCGGTGCCAAGGTCTACCTGAAAATTGCGGCGTCATCACATAAGCGTGCACACCAATTCTTTGTCGGGCCATTTTGGCCGGGCGGAAGTGATCGAATAATCGAACTTACCAGAAATTATGGTAATTTAGAATAGTGGCATCCATGGCAGACCATTGGTGGTCCATAAATCAAAATTTTTGTATCTATGCAGAACCGTAAAGTGGTCGGTCGGCGTCAGTCACTTTTTGCTAATGTGCTAGGTATACCTCACCTCGGGTGAGGTGGGGATGAATCAAGTGACCGTGCTGTCGTTGAGATTACCTCATGCCATAATGGCCACACTGATGGCCGTGCCTATGGCTGCGCCTATACTATTTCCAATCATTTTGCTGGTTTTTGTCCCGGGCGTACCTCCCCCTAAGGGCGACGACCTTTGGGCCTTTTACCTGATCGCCACCCCCATCTTCACGTTGTGGGCTTGTTTAATTGTCGTTCCGATAGTTCGGCCGCGCCGCCTCATACTGACCGAACAAGGCGTGACCTTGGACACCCTTTGGAGGCGGCAGCATTGGACGTGGGATCGTGTGGCAGGCATATGGCCGCTGGGTGGGTACAAGCCTTTCCTTGAGGTTGGTTTTGACGGCAGTAAACCGAAGCGCGTCTTTCTAGGACCGTATTGGCCAGGGGACTCGGTGGGATTGGCGAAGGTGATCTCTGAGTACCGGGCCCGAACCTAAACACGCTGCCTGACAGCCGTCGTGGTTCGAATGCCGGTGCGTTGACGCCAGCGGCGTCCGCTTTCCACGTTCGAGATGCGAAACTCACAAGTTTTGCATCACGAACGCGAGCGATGAAAGCCGCAGATTTCGCTGATGCGTAAATCCGATGCGTGTTGCAAAGGGGGCTCCTTTCGCAACCAGTCGGCAATGGCTCGGCCCAGTGGTTTTCTGATAGGCGGCTTCTGGGCATGCGCCCAAAGAAGCTGCCGTTGGATCGCTAAGGTAGGGTAGTGGTCATCACATAACTGCGAGCCTAGATGTGCGAAGATCGGTCAATTCGTTTGGCGCAACCGAAGGAAAAGCAATGCGGTTATCGTTGCTTCTAGTCGTGTTACTTTCAACTGCTGTCTGCGCGTGCGGCTCCGTACAAGCCATCGATCGCACGACCGCTGAGCCGCTGAGCACTACACTTGATGCGGTCAGCGCGGATATCGCGGGGTTTAATAATAAGGTGGTGCGTCTGACGGGGCAGATCGATCGGTGCCAAAACTGGAGTTGTCAGATATGCCCGGAGGAGGCGGCGCCTGCCCAACCCATGCGGAATAGATGCTTGTCGATTGATTGGGATCGCCCGGACCGGGTGCCGAGGTCGCTCTTCGATTTCGACGCCGCATACCGCTACGCTTCCGTCGACTTGGTTGCGCGCGTCGATCAGTCCTGCATCATCCGCGCGTGTTTAGACCGCGCTCCGGTTCTGGTGAAAGCGCGGGTTTTGCGCATCCTGAATCGCCGTCCTAGCGCGCTCGGGCTTGGAAACGGTGCTGAACGCGACCGGCTCGTCGATGCCCCTCCGAAAGTGCAGTCAGAGTTGGCTGATCTACTCGCAAATGGCGAACAACGAGGCCAGAACAACCTGGAATACCACGCCTATGCCTATAAGAGCGACGCAACTGCCGCTAGCCATGGAGTGATATGCCGTTCCTACGGCAAGGAAGATGCCGCGAAGTGGCCTTTGGACGCTACCGCCCTCATGGCTCCCAGCGCGGAGGATCGCTTTCGATGTTTTTTAGCCGATCGCCAAACCGGGCGTTGGTTCATTCATCCCGAATAGCTATTCTGACATGGCACTCAGACGGCTGCGCGCCAATGGCCAGATTTGGGGTGCTAGCTGCCGGTCAGAATGTTGCGAAAGGGTTCCCTTTTGCGACGGCGGATGTCGCCCACTTGTTGCCGTTCGTGGTCAAATGAGTGGATGCCAAAAGTGGTCGTTTAATGACTCGACTAAACAGGATGCCGATCGGATATTCGTCCGGCAGCTAACAGTAGCAACAGAGGTCTAGCCGATGGTCAGTATCAGCCAGGCCTTGGGTAGCGTGGCACGCGGTATCGGTCGCGGCATCCATGACAGCTATCGATTGGGCGGCAAAACGATGATCGTCGCGCCCGCGATCGTGGCGCTCGTCGTCGTTCCGGAATTTGTGCAGCATATCGTCGAAATCACCATGGGCATGTTCGACAGCCGCGCCACGGCGCACGTGCTGGCGCAAAGCCCACTGCGTTGGGATTTTGGATATGTGAAGCTCGCGGGTTTTTTACTTGCGATGATCTTTACAGCGAGGCTGTGGGCGATGGATGGGTCGGTGTCGCGAGCGGTGCGGATAGCCCCGCTCGCCCTTGGACTGATTATCTTGTCCATCGCTGTTTTCATGTTTGTTGGATTTGGCATCCAAATAGCGGGAAGGGCGATCGGGCCGCGCGCGGAGGCGCTTGCGTTGATCGTCTCCGGCATGCTGCAATTGATGGTGATCGTGTGGGTGGTCGGACAAGTGATCGAGGATCATACCGTCACCCTTTGGGGTTCGCTGACCTCATATGTACCAACGGCGGGCGTCATGGCGATCCTGTTGTTTGCCGCATTCGCGCCCAGCCAGGCGTTGCACGGCCTCGACCACAAATTGGCGATGGAACAGCCGCGCGCTATCGTTTGGGCGTTGATGACGTTCGACGCGCTCGTGGTGGGGCTTTTGGCGGCCTTGGTCGGATCGGCCATGTTTGTTGGCTATCGGCTTCGCCCGACCTGGCGCGGGTGGAGCGACAAATTGAGGCCTGCTCGGGAGTACCCTCGGAGCAGCGGATCGGCGCGCGTTTGAGGGTTATGTCGGAGCGCGAGGGCGATGCTGCGCAGCTATTCGATACCAAAAGCCACCAGACTGCATTCCACCAATCAGCGTCATTCAGCCCCGCCTGCGGTACAGCCGTGATATCGTCGCCTGATCGACTCCGAGCAGCGCGGCAACGGTCCGTTGCGTGTGACCAGCTGCAAGGTGCTGTAGCGCCTCACTCTGCTGATGCGGGGTAAGGGCGGAGCGCCTGCCAAATTTGACGCCCCGCTCCTTCGCCTGGGCTCGGCCTGCGCCGGTGCGCTCGGTGATCCGCTGGCGCTCCCAGCTCGCCACGATCCCCAGCACGGCAATGATGACCTCGGCAAACTGCGAGGTGGTGTCCACCATTGGCTCGGCGATCGAGCGGAACCCAGCACCGACCTCCTTCACCGCATGGAGGATGTTCAACAGGTCACGGGTGTTGCGCGCGAGGCGATCCGTCGCGGTGACTATCAACACATCGCCGGGACCGAGCGCGCCGATCGCGCGCTTGAGCTGGGGCCGGTCAGCGGTCGCGGCGCTGGCCTTCTCCCGGTAGACCTTGGCGCATCCGGCACCGTCGAGCTGAGCAAGCTGCTGCGCCAGGTCCTGCCCGGTTGATGACACGCGTGCGTAGCCGTAAATCATGTTGCCATTGTGCATCGGATTTATGCATCATGGAAGCGCTTGGATTTCCGGCGTTTTTATCCTGATGCAAAACTTGTGAGTTTCGCATCACGAACGTCGAAAGTGGTGGATTGCCGACGTGCAGCTTTTGACCGATGACGAGCGCTAAGTCGCCGTTTGTCGAAAGGCTGAGGGTATGAAGCACAGAGTTTTGGTCGTCGCTTTGGTGGTGATGCCGCTGCTGGTATCCTGTGCGTCCCGGGGCGCGCCGGCTCAAAGCGTTACCGCGATCTATTCGCCACCCGTCCGGTTGGGGGGACAGGGAAGCCTGATCTTCCTTCCGACACCAGCGCAGGATGTGCCGCATGCGCCGCCCGCTGAACTGACAGGGGATTATATGCCCGGTCCCTGGTCGATATTCTTCGAAGCAAAGACCGACCGGCCAGCCTCAGAGTCACAGGCTGCGCTTGACCAGATTGCGTCGATGACTTCGCGCTTTCCCACGGTCGGCGTATATCTATGCTCTATCGGATCATCCGGTAAGCGCGGGTCAGACATCGAGGATCGCAGACGGCTTGAGGCAGTTCGCTCCCTGCTCACGCGCTCTGGCGTGCGACGGGCGGTGGCTGGACCTGAGAGCATGTGCAAATCGCTAGAGCCCAGGTCGGAACCGTTCGTGTGGGTGATGCCGGCTATCGACTAGATTCGATCGACCGGGCGCTATGGCGACCGCATTCGCGCACGGTCACAGAGAACTTTGTCGGCCGCGAGTGGGCGTCAGCCAAAAGGCCGCTTTGCGCCTCCGCGTTGATGCAAAACTTTTGAGTTTTGCATCAACGTAGAGGGGGCCAATGGGCAGCCCATTTTTAGAGAGCTTGCGTCAGGGGACTTGCGTCAATCTGTTCGCAGGTGCAGCATAGCGACGCCTTTCAGGCATTCTCTCCTAATAACTTCGGGTCGGCTCGCGCTGGCCCATTTTTTTGCCTGATGAAGGTAGCTCTATCATCCTCTCATGCATCAAAGCCATGTGTCTTTCCGAAAAGTCGCGACCAAAAACCTTGTGCAGTAGGTGCTGTCGGCAATGCGCTTTCTGCATCATCCGTTACGGGAAGAGCGCGCTGGTCGGTCAGTAAGGCAGTGGCTTGTTGTCGCCATCGATCGCGATCTTCTCGAATATCTTCAAGCATGGCGTCGGTGCGGCGCTGCTGTTCCTCGGCGGCTTCTAATCGCAGCATTAAAAGCTGACTAGAATGAGATAAATTTGAGGTGTTCTCAAGTGGTTCCGGGGACTGGTTCGCTACCGGTTTTAAGGTGTTCGGGGCAGCGGTCGGATAGACCCTCGTTAGCTCCGAAATATCTATCTGATATCCCGCCGTGGTGCGCTCGGCATAGCTAAGAATCCCAGTTTTAAGAGCTTTGCTAATGGTGGACTTAGAAACGCCCGCGAGCTTGGCGGCGGCATTTAAGCTCACTTTTGTCATGTTCGCAGCCTTGTTCTCGGGTGGTCCTCAAGACCGGTCCAGGGCCGG
>Ga0206130_10008624_pt1 | contig 10880 bp, 9 predicted proteins | sample Helgoland_Spring_9_FD_148637 | JGI IMG/M metagenome (GOLD analysis project Ga0206130, IMG submission 148637) | Pelagic subsurface seawater microbial communities from Kabeltonne, Helgoland, North Sea - Helgoland_Spring_Bloom_20160512_1 | ecosystem: Environmental > Aquatic > Marine > Epipelagic ...
AACTACTGAGAATGCTTCGTTGAATTCGAAAAAGTCTACCTCAGAAATACTTATGTTAGCTTTCTCAAGTGCTTTTGGTACTGCTTTTGAAGGAGCTATTGTAAACCACTCAGGTTCCACAGCCGCATCTGCATATCCTTTTATAGTAGCAAGTATATTTAATCCTAGTTCTATTGCTTTATTACTACTCATTAGTATTATTGCAGCTGCTCCATCATTAATTGTAGAAGCATTTGCAGCAGTCACAGTTCCGTCTTTAGTGAAAGCGGGACGTAGATTAGGTATTTTTTCTAAACGTACGTTAGTGTACTCTTCATCGGTATCCACTACTTTTGGCTCACCCCTTTTTTGTGGTACTGTTACAGGGACTATTTCAGAATCGAATTTCCCATTATCCCATGCTTCTTTGGTGCGTTTATATGATTGTATAGCAAAGGCATCTTGTATCTCTCTACTAAAGTTATATGTTTCTGCACAAGCATCTGCAAATACACCCATGGCCTTATTTGAATATGCGTCAACTAATCCATCTTTTTGCATTCCATCTTCTAATGAAATAGCTCCAAATTTTTGAGCCGTTCGGGCATTATGATAGTGAGGTATTAAACTCATGTTTTCCATTCCACCAGCTACAACAATTTCAGCATCTCCTAGGGCTATAGATTGAGCAGCTTGCATGATAGATTTCATTCCAGAAGCACAGACCTTATTTATAGTAGTGCAAGGCACTGAATTTGGAATCCCTGCATAGATTGCAGCTTGTCTAGCTGGGGCTTGCCCTGCGCCAGATTGAACCACATTACCCATCAAAACTTCATCTACAAGCTCTGGCGACAAACCAATTTTATCTAAGGCACCTTTGATTGCAATTGAGCCTAGTTTTGGTGCAGAAACAGAAGAAAGAGACCCTAAAAAACTTCCAATTGGAGTTCTAGCTACTGAAACTATTACAACGTCTTTACTCATAGTTGACTATTTAAATGTGTTATACGCTAAAATAAATAAAATTTAGGATATATAATGAAGTAAAATTTTAATATGGTGATAAAATGCACTTCTTTTTTATTACTTTTGAGTAACTGATACCAATATAGCACTATAGTTAGTTCAGTACTTAACTTTTGAATATTTCCACTAATTCTGAACCTAGTTTTACTTGATGAAAGATTTAATAAACCTATATCATAAAAACCATTCTTTAATTTATAAACTTTTTTTATTTATAATAACCACTTTTGTGATTGTTTATTTATTTCCAAAGAGTGGAACCTTCAGGTATAGTTTTGAAAAAGGAAAACCATGGCAATCTGAAAACCTGTATGCTCCTTTTGATTTTGCTATAAAAAAATCTACTGAAGAAATAATTTCTGAAAAGGAACAAATTGCTAAGCAGTCAGCTGTTTTTTTTGATATTGATACAGAAGTTTATGCTAATGCTAAAAGTGATTATGAATTAGAATTTAATAGCTTGTTTTATGAGCTGCCAAACGATTTCATTAAAGCTGAGTTGTATGAAAAAGGTTTGAGTATTCTTGATCAAATTTACAAAAGTGGTGTTCTTGAAATGTCCTATGATTATGGGCCAAACCAACAAATATCTATTTTAAAAGATAAAACTCAAAACGGTTTTAAATCTTACTTAACTTTTTTTCTCCAAACTAACTTGAAGTCTTTTGTAGAGTCACAAGTTATCAATCTAGGAATTCAATCTTACCGTCAACGTTTTTTAGCACTATTTTTCGATATTATCAAACCGAATGCTAGTTTAAATAAAGTCCTCACTAATGCATTTCTTGAAGAACGTCTCAGTCAACTAAAACTTGTACGAGGTCGGGTAGAAAAGCAAACACTAATTATTTCCAAAGGAGAAGTCGTACAAGGGGAGAATTATAGTATTCTGAAATCTTTGGAATCTGAATATGAGTCACAAGAATTAACAGACTCAAATTATTATTGGATTCTGTCTGCTTATACACTCTTAGTGTCTTTAGCGTTATTAATGTTATTATTATTTGTTAAAAAATATAGAGCTGAAGTATTTGACAATAATACTAAGGTTACATTTATATTTTTCAATATTGTATTAATGGTATTATTAACCACTTTAGTGGTTAATTTTAATTCTTACTATGTATATGTAGTACCCCTTTGTATATTACCATTGACTTTAAAAGCTTTTTTTGATGCTCGTCTAGGTTTGTTCGCTCATGTTATTACTGTTTTACTATTAGGCTTTGTAGTAGCTAATAATTATGAGTATATGTTTTTACAAACTATAGCTGGTATAGTAACAATTCTAACAGTTTCGGAGCTGTATAAAAGAGCTAATTTATTTATTTCCGTTGGTCAAATAACGTTCATATATATAGTTTCTTATTTTGCTTTTTATGTGATCCATGAAGGTAGTATCAACAATCTGGAATGGCAGACTTTTTTGATGTTTGTACTTTGCGGCTTAGCAACCTTGTTTGTTCAGCCACTGATATACATATATGAAAAATTATTTGGGCTTGTTTCAGATGTATCCTTACTTGAACTATCAGATACAAATTCCAAGCTATTAAAAGAATTATCGGAAAAAGCCCCAGGAACATTTCACCATTCTCTAAATGTTGCAAACCTTGCTGAAGCTGCTGCAAATGAAATTGGAGCTAATGCAATGCTTGTCAGAGTAGGCGCTTTGTATCATGATATTGGGAAAATGGTTAATCCAACCTATTTTACGGAAAACCAGTCTACAGGAATTAATCCACACGATGAATTATCACCAAAAGAAAGTGTAGATATTATTATTAATCATGTTATTGACGGAATTGAGCTGGCTAAGAAGAATAATCTTCCTGACAGAGTTATCGATTTTATTCGCACACATCATGGCAGTAGTATTGTCTATTTTTTTTATAACAAACAACTTGAGAGTAATTTAGCTTTTAACCCTTCAGATTTTTGTTATAACGGTCCAAAGCCGTTTAATAAAGAGACAGCTATATTGATGATGTGTGATAGTGTGGAAGCAGCATCAAAAAGTCTAAAGGATCCTAATTCAACAAAAATCAATAATTTTGTTGATTCCATAATATCCAAACAAATGGATACAGATCAGTTTTTAAATGCTACAATCACCCTCAAAGAAATTCAATCTATTAAGAAGGTTTTAAAACATAAACTAGCCAATATGTATCATCTGCGTATTGAATATCCTGAATAGGCTAGCATTCAATTAAAAAAGTAAAAAAATAGCTTGCGTTCTTAATAATGAAAAGTTACATTTGCAACCGCAATTTTATTGCACAAGTTCATTTTATTGGAGAGGTGCCAGAGTGGTAATGGAGCAGATTGCTAATCTGTCGACGGGTAACTGTCGCCAGGGTTCGAGTCCCTGTCTCTCCGCAGGACATAAATTACAACTGATAACTATTCGGGGTGTAGCGTAGCCCGGTTATCGCGCCACGTTTGGGACGTGGAGGCCGCAGGTTCGAATCCTGCCACCCCGACTAAAGTTTCTTCGTTTATCCGAATTCACTTTTTAAATTTAGTGTAATCTATGTAATTTACTTATTCTTGGTTCTTAATTTATTTTAGACCAAATATGATAACCAATTCGGGGTGTAGCGTAGCCCGGTTATCGCGCCACGTTTGGGACGTGGAGGCCGCAGGTTCGAATCCTGCCACCCCGACATTATTAGTAGATATACAAAATCTACGGGCCCGTAGCTCAGCTGGATAGAGCACCTCCCTTCTAAGGAGGCGGTCATAGGTTCGAATCCTATCGGGCTCACTAAATTGGAGAATTGATTCACAGGAATTGGTTCTCCATTTTTTATGTTTGAGATTTCCTTCGATAAAATTGATATAGCCTATTGGAAACAACTAATATAATTTTATAGTAAACATAAATAAGCCTCCAGTATTATAACTGAAGGCTTACAATAATTTAAGTTAGGTTTTCCTAGTCACAATTATCAGAAATAATTGTAGTTTCGTATACTAAGCTTAAAATAATTAGATCCCCTTCATCACAATCAGCAATTAACCATGTGTCCTGAAATTGTGTAGAATTCGAATTCAGACTCATTAAATATCCATTGCCTGTGACATTTAAATCCCAAACCCCTGTGGTAGTGATGGTGTTTCCTTCAACCACTTCAAATGTGTAATCTGGATTAATAATGTAGGAGTAAATATCATTATTAAGATTTACCCATGAGCAATTTGATAATAGAACTTCAACCTCTTCAATTGAACAGTCTTCTAAACCTTCTTCGACACAATCTATTGAGTAAAGCTCAGCTTGAGGAGATACTAGACTTTGCATTTCTAAACTTTCATCACATACAGTAACCACCCATTCGTCATTGTAGATAGGTGAGTTTGCTGCTAGGGTTATGTAAAAGGTTTCGTTTCCAGCATTTATAATCCATTCCCCATATGTAAGAAGACTATCGTCGGACTGCACTTGGTATGTACCATCATTGAAAAAGTTATAGAGATATTGGTCATCGTCAACAAAATCAATTTGCCAAAAACAATTTATTAAAGCACTTGTAATGTCTTCAATGGAGCAATCGACAACTCCAACATTATCATCGCCAATGCAATCTTCAATTATAGCTTCTAGCTCATCATAGTTATTAATTGTTACTATCGACTCATTTTCAATTATAATATCTAATGGAAGTACTAAATCAATGTGATAGGCACCGTATGTAGCATTAAATAGTTCTTCACGAGAATTTACAGTTACAGGATCTCCTTCGTCTAATATTATGGAAATAGGATACACAAATTCAAAACATTCTCCATCACTAGATTCGTAGTCTATTTGGCATTCTTCACTAAAATCGTCCTCAGTGAAACCATCGCATATTGCATAGCAAGCATTTGGATATGAAATTGTAAATAGTTCTCCATCTAAATCTGTAATATCAATACAAACAGGGTCATATTCTTCAGTACAAATACAATCCTCTACCTCGTCCTCAAAACCACAGTCTTCTAATAAGCTTAAAAATTCATCTTCGCTATTTATAGTTTCTATTTCTAGAGCATTACTATTTTCATTGTAGATCTCCACTTCAAAAGGAAACGCAATCCCATTTATAAATAAATTTTCTGTTGAAGCAAAATAAATTTCTATTAGTTCATCTAAACTATTTACTGTTACTGTAGTACCCGTATTAAATGAAAGATTGATTGGGTATACAAAATCGAAACAAAAATCAAAGACAATATTGCCAGCAGGATTTTCCGCTTCGTCTACATTTCCATTATCATCATACTGTTGGTTAAGTCTACTTAAAGTTGTTACAATAGATTCACTTTCCTCGGTATTTTGTAGATTATCAATAATTACTTCTTCATTAGTACAAGACATCAAAACTGTAAGTACCATTGAAATACTAAAAATTAAAAGTTTAAAATTTTTCATTTTTTTCATTTTTTTCATTTTTTATTTTAAAAATTATTGAGGTTAATCTCTATTAATACAATTTAAAACATAAAAACCCTACTTTTTTCTTAAATTATTTTATTCATAGTTTTGGGTTTAAATTAAAACCAATTTAATGTCAAAACACAATCAAAATATATGTGATTCGAAATTTTTTGAGGCTTTATATAATACTTATGCTAAAGAAATTAGACGGTTTCTTTTTTATAAAACTCAAGATATAGATAAATCTGAAGATATTTTACAAGATGTGTTTATAAAACTTTGGGAGAATTGTAACAAAGTAGATCCTAATAAAGTGAAGAGTTATATTTATAGTATTGCTAATAATATGTTTCTAAATGATATAAAGCATCAAAAAGTAGTACAAAATTACCGAAAACATAATGGGAACGATAGTACTAATGAGTCCCCTGAATTTATTATGCTTGAAAAGGAGTTCATGGAAAAGTTAGAATCTACAATTGATAACTTGCCAGAAAAACAGCGTGAAGTATTTCTAATGAATAGAATTGAAAAGATGAAATACAAAGAGATTGCTCTACATTTAGATATTAGCGTAAAAGCTGTAGAAAAACGTATGCATCAAGCCTTGGTTGTCATGAGAAAAGAAATTGGTGATGTTTAACTAAAATTAACAAGTAGGGTATTTATCAAATTAATTGTCTTAAAAATAGAAATAGAATGGAAAATCAGAATACACATATAGATAAGGACACTTTTTTAGCACAATGGCTAGAAGGAAACCTCTCAGATAAAGAATTAAAAAACCGTATTACTGAGGCTGATTATAATTTTTATCTAAAGTTGCGAAAAGGTCTACATACTTCTGATAAGTTAAATGCATCAACTCAACATTCGTTTAATAAGATTCAACAAAAGATTGCAAATAAAAAGACTCCAATTTTTAAGTTATATCCTGTACGTTGGTCAATTGGTATTGCAGCTTCGATTTTTTTTCTGTTTGGGTTGTTTTCAATTTTAGGGAACAATGATATTATTTATGAAACTAATTTTGGTGAAACAAAAACTATTACTCTTCTTGATGATTCTCAAGTAATTTTAAACTCTAAATCTACCATTGTTTTCAATGAAAATAATTGGAAAAAGAGCAGGCAACTAACCTTAGATGGTGAAGCTTATTTCAAGGTAGAAAAGGGAAACACTTTTACTGTTAACACAAACAATGGCTCAGTCACAGTTTTAGGAACTCAGTTTAATGTAAATTCTAAAAATGATTTTTTTGATGTCGTTTGTTATGAAGGAAAAGTAAGCGTTAGTTCAGAGTCTTCGGAACATATTTTACAATCAACTCAGCGCATTAGAAAAGTAAATGGTAATCCATCGGAATCTTCCGCTACTCAGCTTTCTAAGCCAACATGGATTGATGGAGAAAGTACATTCAAGAGTGTACCAATTAGATATGTAATAACTGCCCTGGAAAATCAATATAATATAAAAATTGATTCAGAATCTATTGATGATTCAACAGTTTTTTCTGGTAGTTTCCCACACGATAATCTCAATATTGCTTTAATTACTGTTTTTGACGCACTAAATATGAAATACAATAAGAATGACAATCGTAACATTAAACTTAGATATTAAAGATGAGGTTGATCTGTATTTTTGTTTTAATGTTACTCTCATTGACAGCCTCTTCGCAAGAAGAGGCTTTTTATGTAGAGTTTAAAAACGAATCTATTAAAGAAGCATTTACTAAAATAGAACATACTTATGATGTACTATTTTCTTATAATGACTATGATATAAGCAAAAAGCGTATATTATTGAAAAGACAAAAAAGAACCTTAACCGAAGTTTTAGAAGCTTTGAAGTTGCAAACTAAACTCAATTATAAAATAATAAATAACCGATATATTGTTGTCAACAAATTTCCAGAAGAAAAAACAGAGGTAAATGAACTCGATATAGTGGTTGTTCGTAGTTACTTAACAAAAGGTATCCGAAAAATTAATAATGGCTCTTATGCGCTTTCACCTACTGAACTTGGTATTTTACCAGGGCTTGTTGAGCCAGATGTTTTAGAAAGTATTCAGCTGTTACCAGGAGTATTAAGTCCCAATGAAACCGCTACAGGTTTTTTTGTAAGAGGGGGAGCGTCAGATCAAAATCGTTTAATATGGGACGGTATAAACATCTATCATAAAGGACATCTTTTTGGAATGATTTCTCCATTTAATCCAAATATTACTTCAAAAATTAAGTTTATAAACAAAGGTTCTCATGCGAGATATGGTGAACGTTTATCTAGTGTTATAGATATGTCTTCTAACTCTAATATATCTCAAACTGTAAAGGCTCAGTTGGGTTTTAACGGGATCAATGGAGATGCGTTAATAGAAGTCCCGATTATAAAAGATAAATTGAATATTCAAGGATCACTTAGACGAAGCTACACAGACGTATTAGAAACATTTGCCTTTAATCAATTCGCAGATAAAGTTTTTGAAAGCACTAAAATTAAAAATTCCGGGAATGAAAATAATGAGTTTTCATTTGTAGATTACAATCTTAAACTGAATTTTAAGCCCAATAAAAATAACATTTTGTATGCAAGTATAATCTCCATTGATAATCAATTAGATTATGTCCTTAATGACGCTGAAAATAATAAAAGATTTAATGACAAATTAGTCTCAAGTAACATGGGATATGGTTTAGGTTGGAAGGTGAAGTGGAATAAAAATACAACTCAAAATACAACAGCATTTTTCTCTGATTACAAGCTTAACTATAATTTTATTACTAGAGAAGGAGATGTTCAGATTTCAGATTTTGAAAAACGAAATACCATTTTTGATTCAGGACTATCATCAGAAGTTATTATCGATAGATCAAAAGCCAGTAAGTTTACAATTGGATATCAATACGCTCTCAAAGATGTTGCTTATGCGTTTTTAAATACAACAAACCTTTCATTAATTTTAGATACGGAGCACAACATTATACAAACGCATAGTTTGTATGGTCAATACGATTATAAAAATTCAAAACTTTTTAATCTTAGCTTTGGTTTGCGAAGTACTTATTTTGATGAACTAGATGCTGTAAGGTTAGAGCCAAGGTTAGTGATTTACAAACCCCTTACTAAAAATTTAAAATTCCAGGGATCTGCCGAAATTAAAAACCAAATTATTAGTGAGATTGATGAAACCATATTAAGCGATCTTTCATTAGAAAACAGATTGTGGAGATTAGCAGATGGTAATGCGTTTCCTATTATTAACAGTCGGCAATTTTCTGCAGGATTTATTTACATCAAAAAAGGATTAAGTATTGATATAGATGCATATCATAAAAATTAAATAAACATCACCGCCTTATCGCTTGGATTTTTAAATCCTGATAATAGTAATTTTAATATTGGTCAACGGAATATTATTGGATTAGATGTTTTTGCGCAAAAACAATTTAATAGCTTTAGCTCATGGCTAAGTTATTCTTTGAATCAATCACAAAGTAGATTCGAAAATTTAAACAACAATAAAGATTTTACTTCAAAATCTAATGTTACACATTCTTTGTCAGCGGCTTTGAGTTATAAATTAAACGGTTTTCAATTTGCATTAGGTTGGAAATGGCAAACAGGTAAACCTTTTACTATTGCAAAAGATAGCATTGATGGGTTAGAATTTAATGATGGTATTAATACTGTCGAATTACCTATTTATCATCGTCTTGATTTGTCTTCAACCTATGATTTTAAATTGTCTAAGTACAATAAACTAAGAGGTGAAATTGGACTATCTATTAGAAATATTTACAATAGAAAAAGCTTAATTAGCAAAGAATACAGAGGAAATAACAGTATAGGCGATCCAATTGAGATAATAGAGAAGTTGTCTATTGGGATTACACCAAATCTTATGTTTAGAATTTATTGGTAGAATTGAAACTTTTAATAAAGTTCGAACTTTCTAAAGTTTGGGTCACAGATTATCCCAAAGAATAATAATTTATTTTTTGGGATTTTTTTTTGAAATTTATTTCGATAACATTGATATTGCCCATAAATAGCGTTTACTTTTTGGGTTTGAACTATTTAATGTAATTACCATAAAACTTAGAATAATTTTCAAAAAATAGTTGTCCAATTTTTTTCATCCCACTGTAATTGTAATGATTTGCTGGCTTTCCATTCCAATCGTGAGTATAACGTGGGGTGTAGTTTTGAGCATTTGATTTGAGACTTCTTTCGATTAAAGTAACATTAGAAAGATTCAGACTTGTTTCTTTCATTTTACTTATGACTTTATTACTTCCCACTCCAAGCATCAGAAAAGGTAAATCATCTACTTTATAATGCAACCTGACCTTTTTAATCAGAGATGTTAGATTCTCAGCATATTTTTCAGTTGGTAGTGATCCGTGTCTATTACCACTATCTGATTCTCCCTGAACCCACAACATCCCTGCAATTTCATAGCTACCAGGCTCCAATTTTTCAAGCTGTAAATCAACAATCTCAATAAAATCTTTATACAATTTTCGTTTGTGTTCTTCATCCTTTAATTTTGCTTTTTCTAGCGTCCAATTTGGATTCCATGCACCATACAGAGAAGTGCCTCCTTCTGATCGTTTTATGAACAAAAACTTTTCATTTGGATATTTTTTTGCAAGTTCTATACCAAAAAATAACTCGGGGCCGAAGCATTTTTCTATTCTGAATTTCTTTTTTACATAATCCCAAGGATCTGTCACATCCAAAACCCCGTCTATGATTATAGGTTCTTTAATATTGTTAGTTGTTCCCTTATAATAATAACTTATATTATTTTGAGCTAATTTCAATTCTTTTTTATCTTGTTTTGTGATTTTGGAAGCATCTCCTCTACCGTCCATATTTGATTGACCAGCAAGTAAAAAGACTTTAGTTTTACTTGTATGGTATACGTTATCTTGAGACTGTGACGAAATAACTTTATTTGATATTAAGAAAATAAAAAAGACGAACAACCTATTCATAAGAAATGATTTTAAGTGAATTTAAAAATTTAAGGACTCAAAAACTAAAAATTACTCTGTTTTATTTTCATGAAATTCAGTTCTTATTTTTAAGTCTAATGAACTTGTATGCGAGTATTAATACTTTCTAAAAAGTTCGAATTATTATAAGTTTGGGTCACTTAAAGCTACACAGAAATGTGAGGCTTTTTTGTTTTAAAACTAAAGTACTCATTTTTTCCATGTTCCACCATATTTGTATGCAGGGTTATCTTTTTTAAGATTCAATAAACATTCATGACACACAAATATCCATTCTTTTGATGTTTGATATTGCACTCTAAATAGAATAGAGAAATCTATTTTGCAAACTTCACAGTACTTAACTCTACCTGTCATATAACGATTAACCTAGAATCCTTTTCTTTACATTTTCAATATATGATCTTCCGATCACATATCG
>Ga0206130_10008629_pt1 | contig 10878 bp, 9 predicted proteins | sample Helgoland_Spring_9_FD_148637 | JGI IMG/M metagenome (GOLD analysis project Ga0206130, IMG submission 148637) | Pelagic subsurface seawater microbial communities from Kabeltonne, Helgoland, North Sea - Helgoland_Spring_Bloom_20160512_1 | ecosystem: Environmental > Aquatic > Marine > Epipelagic ...
TCTGGCGCGGGGGATTGCTCGTAGCTTTGGCACAAATTAAACGCTATATCAGGCAAGCTATCCTCCCGCATGGCCTCGTAGCACTCTCGCTTCATCGGATAAACGATGACTTGAATACCCCCATGCGCGGCGGCGCCTGTGATCTGTTCCTCGGCTGTATAGCCCTGACCAAGTGGCATTGCTATAAACTGTCTGATGAGTCCTTTACCCACGCTAAAACCGTCGAGCCAGGGCTGGTCAGGAACCACGATATAGTCTTGCGGTTCTTTGACAAGATCATTGCTCCACGCGTCACCTGTCACCGCATTAATCTTACCCGCAGCGATCTTAACAGCAAACGGATAGCTGCCTCCGCGGAAGCCCCTCCCACTTTCAAAGTTGAGCCATAACGCCTCTGCCTGATACATCGGCAGCAAGACTCCCCCACGCTCGGCCCAAGAAGCGGGTAGCCGCGCAGAGTGGTCCTCTACATGCGCCATTGGGAAACGGCCCAAACCAGGCGGAAGTGGGTATTCGCGGTTGTCGTCTGGGATTCTGAGCGTCCGTTGAAAGACTATTCGACAAACAGCCTCCTCGTGCACCTCGGGAAACTCGAAAACTAGCTCGTCATCGTTTAATTCAATCATGATTATGACTCCTTAAATATACCCAGGGAAGCGGCTACCAGTGACCGTCTTTAACCTCCCGAACCACACGGATAATGGCGTGATCAGGGACCTCCCTCATTTGCCGTAAAAGGTCTGCAAAGAGCTTAGGCCTCTGCATAACGATCTGCTGGAGATCACTAGAGAGCTTGCCCGCCATAGCTAGAAGAACGTCTTTGTCCTCGCCAAGAATAGCTGCAAGCTTCACGATGACCTCCTCCGAAGGCGGCTGGAACACTCCTCTCTCGATCTTAGAGAGATAAGCAGGCTCGATGCCGACTCGTGCAGCAACTTGGCGAAGGGAATATGCCTTATCTCCTTCCCGAATGGCTTGTCGCGACTGTCGAATGTGATTACCGAATTGATTCATGTGTACTATGTACTACACAGTCTGATAGATGTCAAAAAATTGTCCCCGAAGCCAATTAAACTGAAGGAAAGGCCTTATATGATTGCCCAAGGCTAATGAAAAAAAGCTCTCTCAATTGCGCTCTGAGTGGCAACTTAGAGCCGCTGGCAACAAGGGAAGCTGAATTCGAGGGCACTTGACACGCGGGGTTATAATAGAAAAAACACACAACTGGAGGCCCACATTATGCTAATTCAACGAACACTAGACGATAGACCGGTCACCGCGGGCGAGAGGCTGTTTGGCCCGAAAGGCGAACCTGTCGAATTTTTTGGATACAAAAATGGGGATCTTGTAGTTTTGGATAGTGATGGGCACCGCATAAGGTTCAAGCCCGAAGAGTTGGCCTGCTACACCTTAAATGCAAATCGAACTGATCGAGGACTGGCTAAGGAGCGGCTTAGGAGTTTTTGGGACGATTGAGCAACGCGCAGTAGGATAATGCTTGGCGCCACAGTCATGCATTCTCCTACCGGTTTTTTAGTACGTCATAGAACTCGAACTTAACCGAATCATGGTGAATCACCTCTTCCATCGGTTGTGTCTCTGCAGAACTTTCGCCACCACCCTGAGCAATAGTTAAGTTGGAAGCTACAAACCCAACGCATACGCCTAGAGTCAGCCCCAATATCAAGCTCGGTATTTCAAGGCGCCAAGAGACCGACGACATATGCCGAACCTCTTTAACGCCCTTGTAACGCGACCCGCCAAAATCCTGCATTACATCCATAGCAAACGCCTCTCTTGAAGCAGATAGTGAGATTACAAAGTACCACGTAAGTACAGGAAATTATAAATAGGCACATAGATGAGGGTTTGCATTATCGCCAGCCCCCTATTTTGCGAAGCACAACGCCATGCTCAGGGCAAATCGGAGGCCCTTGATGCACAAAGTCACTCAATACCGATACGGTATATCCGCACTCCGAACAACGAGCACGGGTGGGCTGTTTGTTAATTCGTGGCTTATGCGACACCGTTATTCTAGGCCCATCATAGGCCCCGATCTTATTAATGATTTCAGAAATTTTGCCTTTGAGCTCGGGACCTGCAGGTGTACTTCTCATAGGGCCCTTAAAGCCCAATTTTAAAGCAATTGACTTAAATTCTTTCCCGTGCCCGTGCTCACAATCATCTATCGCGTGAATACATTCGTGAATCAACGTGGCCAAGATATCTTCTGAATCAGTTAGAGTTGGACTTATGAAGATATGATTGACCTTACTGTCAGATGCCCGTGTAGCCCAGCACTCGCCGATTCTCGAACTTCGCAGCCCTTTGCTTGTGAACCCAAATGTCACCTCTACTTCCGGTACTGTATAGCCATGCGCCAAGAATAGCTCACTCACCTCTTCTATTGCCTGGTCAAACCAATTTTTATTTTTCATATTTAGAACCTCTTTTTGATTTCATGAAATTTGAATATCTAGTTTTTGAATGAAAGGTTATTTAAAAGGCAAAAAAAATAGGCCTTTATTGCCTTAAATATTTTTACTAATTTCTACTGCAAGTAGATAAACAAAAGCATTCTTTTATCTAAACTCTGAGTACTATTAAACTCAACGTTAATCTAGACTACCGCTAACTCCGCTCTTTATTCATTCAGCTGTCAATATTTTCATAAATTTAATGTTTTTGTAAGACTTCTGCTTACCTTGCTTAATGAGCTCAAGAATTCCCACGCTCTCTAATTTATTTAAATAGTCGGCAGCTGTTTTCCGAGTGCCAATCCCTCCTTCTACAAAACTCGATTGTGTAGAATATCTCGTTGAGAATATTAATTCAGTCACCTTTGAAGGGTTTTTTACTTTTGGCAGTTTATCCTCTATTTCCTGCTGGACCTCTTGCATGGCTCCGTATATTTCATCTGCTTTTTCTCTGGTATATTTGGCCATCTCTCTAACACAATTCATCATAAATAAGATATAAGTTTCCCATTCGCCTTTTTCCGTGACTTGCCGCAACGCTTCGTAATAGTCGTTTTTATGGATTGTAATATAACGGCTTAAGTATAAGGTCGGCATCGTTAAAAGCCTCGCCTTAACAAAGTAGAGTACGTTTAAAATTCTTCCGGTTCTGCCATTGCCATCGCGGAAAGGATGAATAGCTTCGAATTGGTAGTGAAGTATGGCCATTTTTATTAAAGGTTCAATTGTCTCCCGCTCATCGTTCTCTTCGTAGCCATCTTCGCTATATATAAATTTTTCTAAGTTAGTTAATTTATCGAGAATGACGCGCCTTCCATGTGGAGGCGTGTAGATTCTCTCCTCAACACCTAGTATATCGTTCGCTATGTATGTCTCCCCAATATCTCGCAGTTCAAATATTTTTCCGTCATCTACAATTATGCTGCCGATCTTAATGAATAGGTCGGTCGTTAAAAATCCCCCATTTTTTAAATGTTGATAGCCGTAGGCGAGCGCTTTTTGATAATTTTTCACTTCCTTAGCATTAGGGTCTTCTTTCTCCGGGTTACCAAAAAGGTCATCGTCTTTCGTGTAAATATTCTCAATTTCTGAGCTTGAACGCGCTTCTTGCATACTAATTGCTTGAAATAGAATTTCTTCGTTCTTTACCACTCTGTTAGTAGCTCTAAGTTCTGCCAATTCCTCTAACGCATGCCCCCAAGCCTTTCTAATTCGAGGCGTGTCAACAACCTCAAGTGGTGGCGGAAGATCGGGCAATTCGTTATAAGGCTGAGTTCTTATATTTTTTATATTCATCTCAATTCCAGCACTTTGGCTTGTCTTTTTACTACGAGCTATTGAGCGATCCCATTAAATGGGTAGTTTTTAATTATTATTACTCATTTGTTATTCTTTGTCAAGATACGCTCAGCCTTAGCCTCGCGCTATTGCAAATATGTCTCTGCGAAGCTCGATTGCCATGCTGATAACAGCTACATTATTTTTGCCACATTGGGCTAGTGCTCTCTTGATCAGTTAGAAAATGTTCTAACCGTGTCCTTGAGACTATTCTGTCCAACGAAGTCGCTAAACTCGTAGTAAAGCCGGTTCAATACGCACCGAGTCATTTGTGACGATTTCACTTTTTTGCTTGGTATTTTCAAGGCAGGTGGCCACTGGTGTGGTCATGTATTGGGGTTATTTGTTATGCGGGGGCATAACAAATACAACAATATGAAATAAAACAATAGTTTATAGTATTAACTGAACTCGGATTAGTATTTCGACTGCCTAACAATTGTTAGGTGATGGTTAAGTGCTTTTCCCGTTCTCATCTAGGTCTTAGTGAGACCTTTAAAAACGATGAAGTTCCCTCTAAATTACACGCAGCGTGTAAATTACACGGAACCAGACCTTATTTACCCATTTTACGCCTTAATATGAGTAAATATTCGTGATTATTACTCATTAATTGCGTGATGTGAGTAACTAGCCTCTTTAAATACTCATAAAACTAACATTGTTATTTTTAGAAGTTAGGCGTCGCCTAACATCCTAACCCCAGCTGTTAAGATCATGCGTCAAAATCGGTCATATTTACCCATCTCGCATATAAAAAAGAGTCATTATCAGCGATTATTACTCATACGCTATACGATTCGGGTAACTAGTCACGCTAATTACTCATAATACTAACATTGTTACTTTTAGAAGTTAGGCGTCGCCTAACATCCTAACCCCAGCTGTTAAGATCATGCGTCAAAATCGGTCATATTTACCCATCTCGCATATAAAAAAGAGTCATTATCAGCGATTATTACTCATACATTATACGATGCGGGTAACTAATCACACTAATTGCTCATAAAACTAATATTGTTACCTATAACTGCGTAACTCCGTTACGCACTATTTGTTATCTATTAAATAGCAATGTAAATCCTCGCTCGGTCGTCGAATCGCATTATCCAGCTTCTCATCCAATTTCCCCCAATTAAACCGTCAAACACAGAAAGCACACCGCGTAACCTTAGCCAACCTAGAACTTCTAGGTCCACTGAAAGACTTTATTAAGTTAGTAGTCGCCTAAGATCATGACTCTGACTGGTAGGTTCATCCGCCAAAACCGATCTTATTTATCCATTTGCAACATAAAAGAGAAATAATCCATTATTATTGCTCCTATTCTCTTGAAATAGTTATAGATTCTATAACAGAAGCGATCTCAGACACATTTAGCTCCCTATCAGGAGTTTAGTTTTACCTAAACTCCTTACCTTGTAAGCCAAGCAATGTAATTTGGGGGTATAAAGCGATATAAAATGAGTAATTTTCTTCTATTATTACCCGTATTGTGAGAACGTGGACAATTGTCCACAGGATGAAAGGCTGCGGACAAATGTCCGCAGAAAAGCGCAAACTTACGTATCTACGCACAAATATACTTAGGTAAACACCCGGCGCCGCGGACAATTAACCGCTTAGCAATAAGGAAAATCGCGACGAAAGCATAGATCAATTAAAAACCTCGTTACAGAAAATTGCTTCAACTTACCTAAGATTTCTTAGGTGCTGTAAATGACCAGAGGTTTTTACATTAACCTACATATTGTAGGTTCCGGGCGGGATAGTGGAGCCAATAAATTCGAACTCAAGCCTCCGCTGATCGGCTTCCTTTAAGAGTTATGTCTAAACTCATGTTATGGAACTCCATAACAAGTAAACTTGAGTTTAGCCAAAACTAAACGTTAATACTTCGCCTTCTGGGGGGACTGGTATCGATTGTCGACAGGGACCCTGTCATCGACAGCTTTGCTGTCATTAGTTGGATACTGAAAGGAGGAGGGCGTGGGGCGATGCGCAAAACGCACGAGATGAAATTCGAAAGCAAAGGCGGCGCGCTTATGAAGAAACTGGTATTAATAAGCCTGACACCCGATTAGTCTGAAGAAATTCATGTGAAAAACTGACGCTTCAAGAATTATTCAGACAAGACTTCAACCAAATCTGCCAACACTTGTTGGCAACAACCTGACGGAGCAATACAGAAAAGTGTCTCTCATGAGAGACAAAGTCCAACCAAGCGCGGGTTTATGCTGGAGACCACCTAACACTGTTAGGTGTTGCAGATGATCACGGATTCATTGATTAACCTACAAATTGTGTGTTACCAGACGGCACTACACTGTAAATGAATTAGCTCTCAAGAATTTGAAGATCGCCCTGCTTAAAGGTGGCTAACAAATGTTATCAACGCGGCAGCGTGCCACAGCTCATGTTATATAACAAACCAATTTGAATCTAGTCAGAACTTTACATTAATAACTTAATGAAGATGCTGTGGACACGTGTCCACAAAAAAACCAGCTAGAATCAATACGGCCTTATTGGTTTACCACCGATGAAGTGGGTGAACATATGCGCATCGAAACTCAATTTCAAAAAATAGACGAGTTTGAAAAACTCTTCGCGTCCTTTTTTGTTCATAAAATTAGAACCGCCTATATCCTTGAAATCCGTCAACTCGCGTTCACACTCGTCTTATCATCGAGTAGTCATCAAAATACAGCCCGAAACGGCGCAGGAATTAACGACTGTAAGAATAAGCTTAGCCCTCTAGATAAATTCAAAGCTAACCTTAATCGTCGAAAAACAACTAATTCTCTGGTGACTAATAAAGGAATATCCCAACTCCCCGATCCATACCGGGCGATCCTCAAAAGTAACATTGCTTATGTATTCAGGAGCGCGATTAATGACTACGCAGAAATCGACTTTAGCAAACCAGCGCATATTTTACTTTTGAAGGCCGCGGTAGAAGCGTCGATTGCTAGTGTCAACGAACAACAAGGCCGCCCAGTCAACGAAGCTCTTGTAAAATTTTTCATAGGCTTGCGAGATCTTTACGAAGTAGCCACTGGTGAACTTGCTCATGCCTCAGCGCACTTCGATGAGAAACCTCACTCCAAATTTGAAAAGCTTATCTATCTAGGCTACCAACTTGTTCGCGGTAAGCGACCCTACCCCTCGGCACTCAAAGCCTATCAACGATCAATTGCTCGCCAGAGTTAAATCACTTACCCCCTCTTCCTGTGTCATCACAGGAAAACTGCACAAGTTTTTGTACTTAGAGATCCTTAGCTGACCTGCCCACAATTGCGGGCATGAATAGCAGTCATAAGCCCAATCCCACCAAATCCAAAGCGTCAAAACTCGCTCTGGTTGCTATTGCCCAACTTTTGGCACGCCAAGCTGCGCTTGAGGCCTCCCTGACGGAACTAAACACCACGAACTCAAAAACAACTCTCAATGAGGAATTTGAAAATGACCAACGACAAACCGGCTCGGCTACTAACACCAAAAGAAGCGGCTGACTATCTCTCAGTTTCTAGCCGTACGCTGAAAAGGCTAGTTACCGAAAAATCTATTTCGGCGGTGAGAATACGCGGCTCTATGAGGTTTCGATTTGAAGATCTGCTGTCTTTTGTTGAGCAGAACAACTGGTCATGACTTGGCAGGGTTTGGACTTTGTTTGTCAGTGCAATGCACGGAATAGTGAAACACTATATGTAGTATTCTTAGTTATTAATTCTATTATATTTACACTATATGTAGTATTTGACTTGATTTGCCTTCACTTGTCATTTACTGTCCAAAATGAAGGCGCACGTACCCATCAAGGAGAGAGCATATGAGCGATAAAAACGCTTTTGCTAATTCGGATCTGATTACCTTAGCGGAGTTGCTGCTTCAGGTGCAGAACAATGATGACCTTTCGTTTTCTCGGAGGCGCGAGATTGCCTCTGCTTTAAGAGCCTTGGCAACGTGGACTCAAATTCCTCTGGCCATGATGCCCGCCTCTGCAACCTACTTACGGGAACGTTTTGACCGCATTCATCACGATAACATCGGGGTCACCAAGCGCCGACTTCAAAATGTCCGTTCGCTGATCATGGCAGCCTTCCGAGCCCAAGGGCTGAGTACTCAGCTAGCAGGTTATATGGAGACCATGAATGAGGATTGGCAATACCTTTGGGGAGTAATCGAAGGCAACACATATTTTAGGACAGAACTCAGCCGTCTGTTTCGCTATTGCTCAAAACAGAGGATTCCGCCGATATCATTGAATGATGAGGTTTCTGAGGCCTACCTTAAAGCGTTAGAAGAGGAAGCCCTGGTCAAGAAGCCTAAAACAAGGCATCAGTCAGTATGTCGAGTTTGGAACAAGTGTTGTGCTACGTATGCCGACGCCGGATGGCCCCAGGTTAAACTAACTGTACCGAGATACGAAGAGCGACTCTACTCCATTGATCCTTCGCTAATTCCAACCTCCATACGCAAAGAACTCGAGGATTACCTTACATATCTGTCGGGATCTGACCCGTTTACCACTCATCCTTCACCTTTCAAGCCAAATAGTCTGAATGCTGTGAAGGGCTATTTCTCACGTTATCTATCAGCACTCCACCATCAGGGGATTGACTTGCAGAAATACTCAAGCTTGTCTGAACTAGTCACGTCTGAAATGTTTAAACTTGCCATTCGTTGGTTTTGGGATAGAAACAAGGGAGGAACATCAAAAAATCTCGGAGAACTATCATGGACGATTCGCAGCTACGCAGTAAAACATCTTAAAGCCGACGAGGAGACCGCTGCATTCTACGCAAATGCAATGAAGCGATTACGGAAACCACAGCAGGGTCTGAGTGAAAAAAACCGAACTGCTATGGCTCAATTTGATGATCCTGCGGTAGTTCGAAAATTCGCTAATCTTCCCACAGCACTCTGGACCAAAGCCGAGGGGATGAAGAAAACGGCAACATCCGGGCGGATAACAAGAAAAGCGCAGTTACTCATCCAGTCCGCCGTTGCCATAGAGATACTGACATTTGCACCCATGCGTATTAGTAATCTTCAAGGCCTCCGCCTCGATGAACACATGTCTTGGATGGGCAAGCGCCTTCGGATATCCATACCAAGACAGCAAGTTAAGAACGACCAAGCTTTAGAGTTTCTTTTACCCGAAAGTGTCAGTTTAAGAATAAAAGATTACCTAGACAGATGCAGAGCAGCCTTGGGCGACGCGGGAACTCCTTTCCTATTTCCCGGAAGAAATGGAAAGTCTAAAGATTGCTCTGCTTTACGCAATCAGATCAGGAACACTCTCTGGAACGAGGCCGGGATTAGTTTGACTCCGCATCAGTTCCGCCACACGGCCGCAAAGGTTCTTTTAGATTCTAAACCCGGGTACTACGAAGTGGTCCGTAAAGTCTTAGGCCATAAGTCACTATCAACAACCTATAGCCATTATGCTGGAGCGGAAACCCAAGCGGCTATTACTCTCTATGATCAGGTGATTATCGAGCACCGCCAAGCACCCATTAAGGCCCGCAGCGCTCTGAATCAAATGCCCGAGCCTCCATTCATGGATCCTCTACAATTCTTTGGGGGTCGCAAATGAGTAAAAAAAGCCCTACGTCTATTTGTTTTGATCTTTGGCCTGATCGTGACAAAAGATTATGGTCGGCAGCCATTAGCAACGGGGATTTTCTTGACCCGGCTGGTGCTGCGTCTCATTGGGCCGCAGCCACCAAAACACAGGTTCAAAAAGGGTACGGAAAGTGGATCTTCCATCTTGATGCCGAAAATCTTCTGAGTTGTGCGAAAACGAGTAAACCTTCCAGTAGAGTCAATGAAAACAGCTTGCGCTCGTTCATCACAAGACTCGAAGCGCAAGGGTTAGCTTCTCAGACGATAGCCTCGAGACTTACCGATCTAACTGAGGCCATCCGTGTAATGGAGCCGTCGGCTGACCTGACCTTTCTCAAGAAAATTTCGTCGAATATGCAGCTGCGGGCTTCGCCGTCACGCAAGAAAAATGCTCGAATAAAGCCTCCCCATGAAATCTGGCAAGCCTGCCTCAGCTTCATGCGCGAGCTTATAGACCCGAGCTCCACGCCAAACATGATCCAATCATCACGTTATCGCGATGCATTAGCTCTAGGCTTGCTTGCACTGCGGCCTCTACGCCGAAGAAACAGCTCAAACCTGATACTCGGCCAACACTTGACTCTCGAGCACGGTATTTGGCACTGCGTTATTCCGGGCGAAGAAACCAAGGATGGCGAGGCAATCGCTTTTACATTGCCTCAAAACCACGCTTTTATGCACGTTTTTAGTCGTTACCTGACAACTGAGCGTCAAGTTCTGCTTAAGCAGCCGCCGCTAAATCTAGCAGCGGTACCCTCGCTACGAGGACCGCTCTGGCTGACCAATCGGAGCAAAATCATGTCTGATCATGGTTTCTATTACGCCATTGTAAGGATTTCTACCAATTTGTTGGGCGCTCCCATTAATCCACACCTTCTTCGCGATTGCGCAGCGAGCGCAATCTCCAGCGAAGCACCTGAAAACATTCTGGCAGCAAGTCGCATCTTAGGTCACAGCAACTTAACAACAACACTGAGCCACTACGAGCAATCATCAATGCTCGCTGCAGGCGCTAATCTCATGACAACCATCCACGAAATTCAAACTATCGAACCAATTGCAGAGAAATCTGAAACAGACAGGTTGCCATTCCATCACTTTAAGGACGTCATGTAATGCACAAGCGAGCCGTCATCTACGCCAGATATTCAAGTGATCTGCAGAGCGATACTTCGATAGAGGACCAGATAAGGCTCGCAGAAAGACTCATTATTGATAAGGGATGGGAACTTACCCAAAAGTATACGGATCATGGAGTAAGTGGTGCATCTCTGCTACGCCCGGGTTACCAGCAATTATTCAGTGATGCCAGAGCGGGCGCCTTTGACGTTGTTGTTGCAGAGAGTATTGACCGGTTAAGCCGCGACCAAGAACACATTGCCGGTTTTCACAAGGCGATGTCTTTCGCCGGTGTTACCATTTTCACGTC
>Ga0206130_10008635_pt1 | contig 10875 bp, 12 predicted proteins | sample Helgoland_Spring_9_FD_148637 | JGI IMG/M metagenome (GOLD analysis project Ga0206130, IMG submission 148637) | Pelagic subsurface seawater microbial communities from Kabeltonne, Helgoland, North Sea - Helgoland_Spring_Bloom_20160512_1 | ecosystem: Environmental > Aquatic > Marine > Epipelagic ...
GCGGCGCCACACTCATCTCCGGGATGAGACACAGATGCCGCGCAACAATACAACGCTCCTCGACTCATAATCGATTGGTCGTAGGTTCAAGTCCTACTGGGCCCACCATTTTATTGACTCATCTATAAGTGCAAAAAAGCACAGGGAACCCCTGCCCTGCCCCTCCTGGCACCCCCAACCAGAGCACCACCTGAAACATTGCCTCTTTTCGCTGGTAAGAATTCCGGTTCAACAGCACTCAATCAGCAAGGAAGCCACTGAGGAATTCGCTGGTATGGAGTTGTTTGTGCCAGGTTTCGAAGGTGAACGAAAAAGATCTACAAGACCAGCAATGCGAGTACTAACCGCAGGCACTGCCCGAGCCTGCATCCATGATCTCATGCCTCCACGACCACTTTCTGGAAGACCAGTTATCCTCAACAGCCCATTTATACTTCTTGTACTTGAACCGATGTACGCTCTAAGACAAGCGTCGTCTGAGCGAGTGTAATCGGGTTCTACCCCGTCTTCTCGGACGGTTCTGAATAGACAGCATACTGCCAGTCTTGTTTAGCCATTCGCCGCCGCATTCGCGGGTTGTGGAACATCTCAATGTAGTTAAACACATCAGCTCTTGCGGTATCCCGAGTTGGGTATCGCTTGCGGTTTATCCTGTCGCGTTTGAGAAGACCGAAGAAGCCCTCGCAAGCCGCGTTGTCGCCGCAATGGCCCACTGCACTCATGGACGAGACCAGATTGTTGGCCTTCAGGAATCGCTGGTAATCAAAACTCCTGAATTGTGATCCGCGATCCGAATGCACCACGATCTGTTCTTCACCCTGGCGCTGCCAGACGGCCATCTCGATGGCGCGGATGACCATTTGTCGATCCTGCCGATGGTGCATCGACCAGCCGACGATTAACTGGCTGTAGAGATCAAGAATAACGCGGAGCCATAATTTTCCTTCGAGCGTTGCTATCTCTGTGATGTCCGTTACCCACCTGGTCTCTGGTTCCAAAGCCAGAAAATCTCGTTGAAGGTGGTTCCTGACACCGAATGGCGTGACCGCTGTGGCCGAAGCGCGCTGTCCTCTCCGTTTGCGTCGAGGCCAGCCCTGCAGCGCCACGCGGTTCTTACTGGCTGTCTCACCTTCTTCAACCAGATTCTCGTGCATACGAGGGGCACCTATGGCGCCCTGGCTGTCCTCGTGGATCTCCCGGATACGCCTCAGCAGACGTGCGTTATCCACCGCCCGGACGCTTGGCTTGCGACTTGACCAGTCATAAAAACCGCTTGGCGATACCTTGAGACAGCGGCACATCAGCCGAACAGGAAACTCACTGCGACAACGTTGAATCGCCTGATATCTCAGGACGACTCCCTGGCAAAGAACGTTGTCGCTTCGCGCAAAAAATCCCGCTCCTTCTTTACTCGGGACAGTTCACGCTTAAGTACAGCCACTTCCTCGTCTTGGGCATTGCCGGCACCACCAAACGCTAGATTGCCAGCCTGATCGGCTTCGCGCCGCCAGCGGGATAGCAAATTAGCGCCAATACCGAGTTCTCGCGCTACCTGTGCGCAGCTAACGCCCGGCTGACGGGTCTGCTCAACAGCGCCCTGCTTGAACTCGGCGCTGAACTTCCTTCTCTTGTGCATAAACACTCCTTTTGCTCATTATCGAGCTTCTTTGAAGTGTCCGAAAGAACGGGGTAGAACCCCTCAAGAGCAGTACTAAGAAAGCGGAAATCACTGAGGCCTCATCGCGATCCTACGATTGATTGCATCGACGTCAGAGCTAGTGCGACCAGGGAACCACGAGCGATTGAGTTTTTCCTTATAATAAGATTTCTTTAGTGTCGAAGTTAATGCTCAATGTGCAATCAGTAGCAAGCTGCGTACACTATGCATTGCAGTTACTTAAGTCAGCCATACGTGGCTAAGCTTTACCGAGAAAAATATGGCCATTAAAAATATCGAAAGTCTTCGTACTCATCTTCAGTGGGCAATCGAGCTGGAACACGCGACGTTAGCGCCCTATTTGTCATCCCTTTATTCAATTAAAGATGGCTCAAATACTGAGTCGATAGCTATCATCAAAAGCGTCTTCATCGAAGAAATGCTTCATATGGCTCTGGCTGCCAATATATTAAACGCCATAGGTGGTTCACCCAAGTTTGACTACAACGGGTTCATTCCCACGTTCCCAACCCCGCTGCCCCACAGCGACGGGTCCTTCGAAGTAAGCATAGGAAAATTATCTGTAGAGGGGATCGAGTCGTTCTTAAACATTGAACGCCCAGCAGAGACAAACGCGGAACCCTCAGAGGAAAACTATCACTCAATCGGACAGTTTTACTCAGCAATCACAGAGGGCTTGAAAACGTGCTGCGAACGATGGGGTGAGGACGTCGTGTTTTGTGGCGATCCCGCCTGGCAGTTGACGGCGGAGACAACTCGCTATGGTGGTGCAGGCCATCTGATTGCAGTGACTGGTTTGGCTTCGGCTTTGACGGCGATGGATGAAATCGTCGAGCAAGGCGAAGGTCTGGATCATAGCTCAATATTTGATGGCGACAAGAACATGTTCCATCCTAAGCGCATGGAGGTGGGGCATTATTTCCGATTTCAAGAAATGTTAGCCGGTCGAAGCTATAAGGCCAGTGACACGGCTGCATCAGGTCCAACAGGTGATAAATTCGAGGTCGATTGGAGTGCTGTTTACAATATACGGAGCAATCCGGACATCAACGATTATCCCATAGACAGCAAAGCTCGCAACAAGATGGAAGCTTTGGCGCAGGGCTATAGTGACATGCTACGTATGATGGAACGATCCTTCGCGGGCGATCCTACATTGTTCGGCGAGACCGTCGGCACTATGTTTGAGCTAAGGCATCTGATCAAAGAGCTTATGGCGATGCCATCTGGCGACGGAAAAACAACTGTGGGTCCTTATTTTGCTTATCGCCCAGCATTACACAACCATGACCGCTGGATCGAGATCCGCGAAAAGGGCCCCTACGCGGTTCATGGCGACATACCCGTAATCCGTAAAAAACGCGTGACCAGCGATGATGATGAGGCGCTGACCTGGGCCGCTATAGAGAGGCTTTCAGGAGAAGAAGGGTACGTACTTTGCCGATGCGGCGGGTCAAAGACCAAACCTTTCTGTGATGGAACTCATGACTACATCGACTTCGATGACAGTGGCCCCGACAATTTTACCCGGTTCTCGGAATCCAGCGAAGTTATTGAGAACGATGGCATTCGGATAAAAGTCGACAACTCCTATTGTGTTCATGCAAAGTTTTGCTTCAATAAATCCAGTGGCATCCGTGCGTTGATGAAAGAGCCCGCAGACGCCAACGCAAAAAGTCAAATCATGGCTATGGTAGATCGCTGCCCCTCAGGAACCTTCGTCTACGAACTCGACATCGACGGCGAAATGTCTTCATGCGAACACGAATTACCACAAGAAATTTCAGCAATTTCCAGCGACAGAAATTCTGCTACTGCGGGTCCGCTATGGGTATCAGGAAATGTGCCCATTATGAAACCTGATGGTGCCTTCCTGGAAACACGCGGACGGGTCACACTTTGCCGTTGCGGACACTCAAAAAACAAGCCGTTTTGCGATGGGACACATGCCTCCATCAATTTTAAGGAATGAGATGGGTTTACAAAGAGCCGCCCAATATTTCGGGTTCCACGTGCAAAATATCGAATGCCGCGCTTCCCTAACACCGCACCTGAACGAGCAGCGAAGAAGGGTCGCGATTAAATTGCCTAACGCCTATCCAGCGAGACGTAATATCGTTGCGTAGCCAATCGCACCAATCAAAAGCGAGGCAACGCTGCTTTTTCGTTCATCAGGCATTTCTTCTTTCAGAACATTGAGGATCACACCACCTGCAAGGAAAGAGAATAAGAGTGCTATCGCTGACTCATGAAGACTCACGGTCAGACCAAGCACCCAGCCTAGCAACGGCGACATCGCAAGGAGCAGCCTGCCTTTCGTTTCATAAAGCTTCCCATGATGCTCTATCAGACCAAAATCATTAACTACGAAGTGTAGTGCCATGCTGGCCAAGTAAAACACCAAGCCTAACGCCGTGTGGTCTAGGCGATGAACCAGAAGATAACCAATAATTATGTTGTATAGCCCAAACGCCCCGATATGAAGCCAGAAAATACCGCTGTCAGCATTCGCAACAGTTGAGGGCACTTGAGATTGAGACCTGGCCACTTTCTCCACTACATAAAAGAAAAGCAGACCCAGTAAAGCGACTAAGTAAATAGGCTCTTCTAGAGCCTGAAAGACCTCTGCCCCCCCATAATGCTCGGCCACAATCGCTTGTTTTTCATTCAACTCAGGAAGTAGATCCACGAAGATGTATGCGACAGATATACCGCCAGCGAGGGACAGCCATCGACTTCTAGGCCTCAACTTAAACTTAAACACTTTTGAAGCAAATAAATGCACGGAAGCCAAAAATAATACTGAAGCCATGGATAAAAAAAACATTTCTTTGCTCGACTCCTTTCTGTGATTGAGGCCGTCAGTAAATCCAAAACAGTCAATAAATGTTAAAGCTCATCTGGTTTTTCCTGAATTCTCGCGGGGCTTGCGAAAACTCGAGAATACAGCGCATCAATGGCGAGTGATCATGCTAACGGAACCAAGGCGCCATGCCATCACAGAAAGAGCAGTTTGCAAAGTGTCACATAACGGCGACGTTGTCGTCGGTACTGTGTCGTAGGGCAACCCCACTAACCACCATAACCAACACAACGACGGGGACAGGCAACACATACCCACTCCACAGAAGATACGTGGCAATTGAGACGATAAAAGCAGCGCCAAAAATTAGTGCACGACCAAATGAATACATAAATATATTGCTTTTCGTGTGGCGTATCCCGAGAGTACGCTCAACGAGCGATAAACATAAGTAGGCGGCCCCATAAACCCCCAGCATTAGGAGATGATAGCTTGATAGCGCATCCGATTGAGCACCCTCCTTATGTTCGATAAAAACGTCAAGGCCTTGCAGCGCCAAACCGGGAATGGTTGTGACGATAAGTAAGGTCAAGACCGTGAAAATTTCGAGGTTACCGGACGCCGGCGTTTCTTTCATCATTAGCATACTTTTGTGGACTAGCCACATGTCATATATCAAAAAAAATGTAGCGGAATAAATAATGCCGTACTCTAGCAGCGCCAATTCTCTCCCGTGTTCGAACTGAATTAATGCTGACAGGTCTTTAGGGAGGTCAATTGCGAAAAGTGTTATGGCAATCGCATAAGTACCGTCGATCAGACCCAGCAAACGCTCAGATTTAATGTTCATAAAATGGCTCTATCAGTAATCAAACTAGGGATATACTAGGCGATGGACTTATCAACAACCCTGCAATCAACCACGCTAATGGGTATTTTGTAAAGGGCGTACGCGCCGAATGGTTGAAAATACTCTCGGTTTTTTGATCAGTCTCGAAAAAAATAAGGCCGCAAGCAATGCTGCAGCCTCACGAAGGTTACAATAGTAACTCGGACCAAAGCTGTTCTGGTCCTCCTAGCTGCGCCAGCAAGGCCTCAGCCCTAGCGGAGACTGACAGGAAATTGACCATTACCGCTCGCAGTACACTTTAGTACCCGAGTCGATTAAGTTACGTTGTCGCCCGAGCCTGATGCGGGCGTCTCTGGATCGCATGTATATGCGCCAAAAAATTAGGACCTAGGGGTAAAAAATGATTGAAGCTTTAATATTTGAGGGCGGTGGTGTTAAGGGGTCTGCTTACGCCGGCGTAACAGAAGTACTAGAGTCTAACGGTGTACTTGCAAATGTGAAGCGAGTCGCCGGCGCCTCGGCAGGAGCCATTACAGCTTCTTTGATTGCCACCGGCGCTGGAAATAAAGGGCTTCACAAGTCTGTGATTCAAACGAATTTTCATGATTTTATAACCGATCGAGGAGGAGTGTTTTTAGAAGCTGGACGGTTTTTAAGACAATTTGGGCTTCACAGCGGGGAAGCTTTTGTCGATATCCTGCGCACACAAATAGCTGAAAATTGTGGCAACGCTGATATTACCTTCCAACAGCTCGCCGAGTTAAGTAGCGGGGAACACTCTGAAGCTAAAGAGCTATACGTAGTTGCATCCAACTTATCCCGCTTACGCGCACAGGTCTTCAGCCACTACAACACGCCAAATCTGGAAATATGGAAGGCGGTGAGAGCATCTATTGGCATTCCCTTTATTTTTGAACCAACCAAAATCAACGGCGATCTATTCATAGATGGAGGGTTGACGTGGAACTTCCCGATAGACATTTTTGATGAAAAGAGCCCGCATTACCCCCCAGGGCAGGAGCCTGACAAGTCTTTAGGCTTCTTTCTGACTCAACACGATGCCTATACAGAAAATAAAGAATGGGGGGAAGACACTATAAATATTAGTTCCCTAAAAGATTTTTGCGTGGGTATTGGCAGTTTCATGTACGAAGCCGCTAACAGCCGGCACCTTCATCCGCAGGATGAATATCGCACCGTTTTCATAGATGACTTGGGCGTCAGTGGCGCCGACTTCTCCACGACTGAGGATAAAATAGAAGCCCTTATTGATAGCGGAAGAAAGGCCACCTTAGCTCACTTTGATAATGGCTGAGTACATGCAGACCAAACAAAGTCCAGATCGATGACATCAAAAATTCGCAAGGGCCAGCGTCAAATATCAGAACGTATTCACGCCCTGATATCTCATCCCTTATGGCATGGATTTATTGGCGCTTATTTTTTCGGCTCGGCCGTCAACAGCTTGACCCGCGAAGCAAGCATTGACACTGAACAGTGGGCGCTCAGAACGCACTACGCTATTTCAGTTCTAGGCTTCATGATCATGATTCGTTCAATGTCGGAGTTTTTAGAGAGTCTCGAGCAGGGCTCTGCACAACTAGAAACGGCTAACTTCCTTGCTTCTAGTCGCTTCATTCCCAATTTATATACCCTAACGCATAATAAATATAGCTTACTCATAACGGCCCTACTCCTTTTTTTAGCCGGCTTCACCGACGCCGTTGAATTTGCAATAGTTGAAGGTCAAGCAGGGCTATCCTCAGATATCATGCTGATGTTTCTATCGTTGGCATTTTTGGGTTACGTCGTTTTAGGTGCTACAGAAGGTCTAGAGCAATTAAGTCCGTCTAGGCAACGGCGGCGGTTGGAAGAAATCATCACGCCACACCTGCAGTTTTTGGGAGCTCTTGTGGTGCTGGCTGCAAGTCTATGGGAAGGCGCCCTCAGTACGGAAGCATGGATCGCTAAGGGTCACCAATCAACGATGCTGTGGTCACTGAGCGAAAGCCTGCGTAATGGCATTAGGTGCGCTCAACAACTTAAATTGAATTGGTCTTCTCAACGATCCAATTAAGCTTATTCCTCCTCCACACATCCGAAATCCACCATTTTGTCGGGCTCACCGGCAGCCTCTCTGCTGGCTGTACTGAATGGATAAATATATCCTCTAGCCCGCATTAGGTCGCCTAAAGGTCGAAAATCTATAGGAGCGTGCCAAGGGTTAAACGCCAGTGACTCTACGTAAGTCTCTTGGCGCTGGCCCTCCTCGCTATGTAAGTTTTGCCTTGGCAGTATGAGTTTTGCCACTCTTATCATTGGGAATTTTTTTTCATCCCACACGATAGAAGCATCTTCAATCGGCGTGCCCGTCGGGTTGTTATAAAACTGAACACAAAAATCGAAACTTATAGTCTCATTAATTAGTCTATCTTTTAGTTCGCCTCCAAGGTCCGCTGGCTGCTGTTTGGGGATTGTCATATTGGCGAGCACCGATGGAAAGGCTGCATACTTCACAGCGTAGTCTCCAAATCGAATCGGCAGTGCGCTCCAGTAAGGTATGGCGGCGAGAGAAGGCACAACCTGACTGATGCTTTTCCAAAGATCACCCAATATTCGAATGGTTTTCGCCAGCCCGAATTTGAAGCAACTTTTTAGAACGAGTATTAATGGATTTTTGGAAGCCGATGTAAAAAACATAAAGCCGTCTGCATTTCCAAATGAAACTGCGGCGCCTTGAATCAAGCTGAAGTCTTGTGTGGTCTCGTCTTCCTTCCCGGGAAGCAGTTTCTCACCGGGCACATTTAATACCTTTATAGCCAGCCCACGTACATCGGGTGTTTTGTCTTTTCCACTGGCAGGGGCGCCATTGGAAAAGCGAACCCACGCATCAAACGTGCCGGGATTAGCAAAAATGCCAACCTGAGCCTCAACTGGAAGATCAGCGAGCACCTCAAACTTGGCCTTCGCACCAACGTGACGTTTGACATGAAGACCCCTGCTGGTCGCAGGGCCATCTTTATTCCCTTCCTGCATTGCTAAGATGGTTTTTGCGTAGGCACTAAACCGCCCTATCTCGTCTCCCGGAACCACCTCCTGCCAATCGGTACTTGGTGAATCCTCCCTCTGCGTTCTCATCACCAACGCATCAGGTAGATACGCTGATTTGGAGGTTATAGGGGTCAAAGCTCCTGAGCTCATAATCTCGGGTTTTATTCCGCTCCTTAATATCTTTGCTTACCTGCTCTAGCTCGGCGTGAAACGCTCGCACTGTAGATCTAGCTTCGTTGTCGAGCATGAAGTGAGAAAAATCCTGCATTAATTTTGGCCCTCTCGGAGCTGTTAATGCCACCAACAGCATATTGGTGATTGATTTCTCTTTTATCGGCCACATTTCCATTAATGTCTTTGCATCAGAGGAGATACATTGAGCGAAAAGATCAGGAGTGCGGGCGCTATCCACAGGCAGTGCAATGTGCTGATGCCAGCCAGTGACCGACCACATCATAATCGCGATGGCGTCTATGAGCCCTTTAAGCGTCGACATATCACGCATCGTGTCCTCAGGCCAAGGCCAAAGTGACCGGATATCAGCTATCCACTTGGAAAGCTCACTATCAGCCTCTCCAGTCTCTTTTACTTTTAGATTCTCATCGTAATACATCGCCAAGTAGCTACCAGCAAAATTCTCGATAGCTTGATAAAGCGGGAGAGCATCCTGCCCCCAGGGGTACTTACCACCAAGATCAACGGTTTGATTCCTTTCCAATAACTCTGGCACTGTTTGCATTGGGACTTCTTGCAATCCCCTGCGATACAGTGCCTGCAGACCATCCCAAGTAAAACCACAGAGTCGATTAATCATAGCGCCTTCACCCGTTAAGGTTACAGCTGCCAACTGATCTATACCAATACTTTTAATATGGAAAGGCGATAGCAACCTTCGAACAGGGTGCTGCGCAGACAATGAACGTCTCGTTGAAACCGCCATTGAATTGGCTGAAATCATGTGAGTGTAAATAGCGTGATCGGGGATAGTCGCACAGAGGGCGCCAGCAGAGCGGTGGTGGAACTTTGCCATCTCCCAGTCCGCATCACCCGGCTTTACGGTTTTTCCGCGAAACCCTTCAATGCGCACCGGCTTCATGTTTTCATCGAAGTACGCGTCGCTGCCAACAGGTTCCACACCATCTCGGACTGAATATTGCTGCATCCAGGCCAAAGGAACTCTGTAGCCATTGCTTTTGTCGTCTTTTTCTAGACGGTGGGCTATGACGCTCTGAGTACAGTAGAAAGTAAACACCTCGTCACTGTTAGCATCACCCCAATCTGTGAGGGCGGGATCTAATATTGCTTTGAAACGATCCATCAATACATGTTTGCATTCTTCCGCCGACTCCCAGCGTTCTCCCTCGTCACTAATCGGCATATGCCGCTGGAACCACTGAATCAGCGATGCGTCAAAATGAGGAATCTTGTCCTCAGGAAATTCATCGTAGTCATCAACCGCAATCTGATATTGTTTCGAATCCGACAGGTAATCAACATGCATCGTCTTCACCGAACCGTCCTCATGAGGCGGCAAGTAATCGGTAACTGATCGTTCCTTATTGGCGACAATAGTGTGTGATGCGACCCTGTAGAGCAGGTCAGAGTACGCAGTGAGAAATTTGTTCATGGCCTATCTCCTACGCTCATGCGTTGAGGTTTAAGTCAGTGCGATGGATGTTTCCCAAGTCACTCACGGGTACCGATTTTCCGTCTACAGTTAAGCTAATCTCACCGGTCACAGGGTCAACATCAGCGTGAATAGCGGCCTCAAGATTCAGGTGAAGGTGCTGCCTTGCTGCATGCTCAACAGTACTTTTAAGACTGTCTAGCACCTGCTGATTTTCAGTACCTTTTTTATCTGCAATCCCGGCGATAATGTATTCAAAATATTGATGCACGAGGGTCCCCTTCATAAGAAACGCAATAATCAAAAGCTGCTACGGTTGCCAACAAATTTGGCCGCGGAGCAAATCTATAAGTGAAAACGCCCGCTCAAGCGCCACGGCCTTTTAAGCTGAAATCAATTTGTACCACGACGAGCGACAAAAACATAATATCAGAGTTCTCCCGTCGGTTTTTGCACTTGGCCCGGCATTGCTCTGTCTTGATCGAAAGGTTGATCGAAAATCTGCCAGAGCAGCGCAAAATCTCTCAACATGTGCACGAAAGCGTTTTCGTCATAGCCTTTGAGCTTCGCAGAAGCGGATCAATCGCTCTAGCTCACTTGTTTTTCTGCTAAGGAAAATTTTCTGGGAGCACCTCAGCTGCGAGGCCCAACGCTCAGTCGGTAGGATCAATCGAATCATAATCGATGGGTCATCGATTCAAGTCCTACTGGGCCCACCATTTTCAAAGAGCGACGCGGCGCGCTTCGAGCTGCTCTTGCAACCTCTTCGCGATTATCGCCGCCGACAACTTTTCAGAGCATTCAGTGACTGCTTTGCGACTTTCTCTAGTTCAGCCGTCAGTCTCAGCAAGAAAATCTGCTCACAA
>Ga0206130_10008637_pt1 | contig 10872 bp, 6 predicted proteins | sample Helgoland_Spring_9_FD_148637 | JGI IMG/M metagenome (GOLD analysis project Ga0206130, IMG submission 148637) | Pelagic subsurface seawater microbial communities from Kabeltonne, Helgoland, North Sea - Helgoland_Spring_Bloom_20160512_1 | ecosystem: Environmental > Aquatic > Marine > Epipelagic ...
GCTTCTGCAGTCTCTGCAATACTATTTGGGAATTGATCTGTATCCCATCCATTTTGGTAATCACCTCTATTAGCATCAACACTACCTAACATACCTGCATTGGCAGCTACTTGTAATTCATGATCCATAGTATGCCCAGCTAATGTAGCATGGTTTACCTCAACATTAATTTTAAAGTCTTCATCTAATCCGTACTCACGCAAGAACCCAACAACTGTTGCACAATCATAATCGTACTGGTGCTTAGATGGCTCCATTGGCTTAGGTTCTATAAAGAAGTTTCCTTTAAACCCATTAGAACGTGCATAATCTCTAGCCATTCCTAAGAATTGTCCGAAATGGTCTAATTCTTTTTTCATGTTTGTATTTAAAAGAGACATGTAACCTTCACGTCCTCCCCAGAACACATAGTTTTCTCCATCTAAAGCAATAGTAGCGTCTAAAGCTATTTTTATGTTTGCTCCAGCTCTAGCTAATACATTAAAATCAGGGTTTGTAGAAGCTCCATTCATAAAACGTGGATGAGAGAAACAGTTGGACGTACCCCATAATAATTTTTTCCCATTTGCTGCTTGCTTTTCTTTTAGGTAGTCTGTAATTGTAGCAATTCTTTTTTCAGATTCTCCTAAAGTTGGCCCTTCTTGAATTAAATCAAAATCATGGAAACAGTAATAGTCAAATCCTATTTTATTCATAAATTCAAAAGCGGCATCTGCTTTATCTTTAGCCGCTTGAATAGGGTCATTACTAGTGGCCCATGGAAAACTTTGAGTTCCAGGTCCAAAAGGATCACCTCCTGTATTACATAATGTATGCCAGTAAGCCATAGAGAATTTAAACCATTCTCGCATAGTTTTACCAGCTACTACTTGTTCTGGATTGTAGTACTTAAATGCTAAAGGGTTATCGGATTCTTTACCTTCAAACTTGATGCTTCCTATGCCTTTAAAATATTCTTTGCTTGCCATAATAAAATGAATGTTTATGTATTTAATATAAGTTTTAATTCTTTTTTCCAGTTATTGTAAGCGACTACATAATGCTGCTTATTGCTAAAAGGCATAAACGTCATAACATGATCGTTATCCATAATTGTTTTTCCGAAAGCTTCAAAATCTCCATTATGTAAACTTGCAGCTCTAGCAGCCCCAATTGCTCCTGTTGTATTATAAATTTCTATTTCTTGTTCAATTAAAGTTGCTACGGTATTTGCGAAGATTTCTGAGCGAAACAAATTATCATTTCCCGCCCTAATAACACTTGGCTTAATGCCATCAGATTTCATGATTTCCATTCCGTATACAAATGAAAACGCAATACCTTCCAAAGCAGCTCTACAAATATGACCCTTATGATGATTATTTAAATTCAAATTCACAATTCGTGTCCCTATTTCCTTGTTATTTAACATACGCTCTGCACCATTACCATAAGGGATCAAACAAACACCATCTGATCCTACAGGAATTTCAGATGCCAAATTATTCATCTCTTCATAAGAACCAACCGCTAAATTATTTAACAACCATCGGTATTGGATACCTGCACCGTTTATGCACAAGAGTTTTCCTATCCTAATGACTTCACCATTTTGATAATTTACATGGGCAAAATTATTTACACGGGAACTTTCTTTTATCGACAAACTATCCGTAACTGCATATACAACACCAGATGTTCCTCCTGTTGCTGCCACTTCGCCTGGGTTGAATACGTTTAGCGATAGTGCATTGTTTGGTTGATCTCCAGCTCTGTAATAGATAGGTGTTCCCACGGCAAGCCCACTATCTGCGCTTCCTTTTTCATCTACTATCGATTGTACACCAAATGTTTCTACAATATCTGGAACTAAGGATTTCTCTATTCCGTAATATTCCAAAAGAAAATTAGCTATATCATTATTTTTAAAATCCCAAAAAACACCTTCTGACAATCCTGAAATTGTTGTATTTATAGTGTTTGAAAACTTGTAAGCGATATAATCTCCAGGTAATAAAAATTTATATATCTGCTTATATAATTCTGGCTCATTGTCTTTAACCCATTTTAATTTAGATGCTGTAAAATTTGCTGGTGAGTTTAATAACTGTAAGAAGCATTTGCTTTCTCCAATATCTTGAAATGCTTTATTTCCAGTTTCTACTGCTCTACTATCACACCAAATAATACTTTTTCTTAGTGGCTTTCCTACTTTGTCTATTAAAACCAAGCCATGCATTTGATAAGAAATACCAATCCCTTTTATTTGTGACCGAGAGATATTATATGTGCTCTTTAATTTTGTAATGGCATTACAAATATGAAGCCACCAATCGTTTGGTTTTTGTTCTGCCCAACCATTCTTATAGGCATACATCCCCATTTCTTTTTCGGGATCTTGTACAACTCCAAGGCTTTTCCCAGTTGAAATGTCTACCAAAGCTGCTTTAATTGATGAGCTCCCTATATCTAATCCTAAATAATACAATTGTTTTTATTTTTTTTAACAAAACCCTCAATCCACCTTAGCACTCTGATTATACCTGATTTTTAAAAATCAACTAATCTGATGACAAACTTATTAATTTAACATTAGAAAGAAAAATAATTTATACGTATTTATACAAAAAAAAACATAACAATCTATATATCATATATTTAAATAAAATATATTTTCATATTCTTATTTACAAAAACTAAAAATCAAAGTGAAAAATGGTAATAATCGATAATTATTTTCTAATTTTTAAAAAGTTAGTATTATATTTGTTGCTATATCTTAAAATTCTCAATTTTAAAACCCATGAGCATATAAACCAAACTTTGAGTATATAACAAAATTAATTTTACAAAATTTCTCTACTTAATGGAAAACAAAAAAAACATTCAAAAACAAAACAACAGATTACCTGTTAAAACAATGTATATAATATTATCATTGATCTGCTGTTTATTAAACTTTGGAGCTCAGGCCCAAAATAAAGAGTTACAATATCTGGATGCGGATTTGCCTTTAGATGTTCGTGTTGAAGATTTGGTTTCTCGTCTTACGCTCGAAGAAAAAGTTAAACAAATGAGCAATATGGTTCCAGCAATAGACCGCTTACAAGTCCCCGCATTTAATTATCAAGGGGAAGCATTACATGGTCTTGCAGAAACAAATGGTGGTAAATTAATTCAAGCAACATCATTTCCTCAATCCATTGCAATGGGCAGCACATGGAACCCTCAATTGATGCAAAATGTTGCAAACGCTATTTCCGATGAAGCTCGAGCCTTTTATGAAATAGGAGAAATGGATATATCATTCTGGAGTCCGAACATTAACGTTCTAAGAGACCCTCGTTGGGGAAGAAACGATGAAGCTTATAGTGAGGATCCATACCTAATGTCTAAAATTGCAGTTGCATTTGTAAAGGGGCTACAGGGAGAACATCCAAAATATTTAAAAACCATTGCTGCCCCAAAACATTTTGCGGCTAACAATTCAGAATTTAATCGTCATGATGGCAATTCAGAAGTGGAAGAACGGTGGCTACGCGAATATTATTTCCCTGCATATAAAGCAAGCATCCAAGAAGGTGGAGCATTTTCAACCATGTGTGCCTACAACCGAGTTAATGGAGTTCCGGCCTGTGGAAATGAATGGCTATTAACAACTGTTTTAAGAAAAGATTGGGGCTTTCAAGGCTATGTTGTTTCAGATTGTGGAGCAATAATGGACATATACGAAAATCATAAGTATGTAGGCACTCCTCAAGAAGCTTCTGCTCTTGCTGTAAAAGCTGGTTGTGAATTAAATTGTGGTTCTGTTTACAGTGATGCTCTACTTAAAGCTGTGAAAAATGGATTATTGGATGAAAAATATTTAGACACTGCTTTAAAGCGATTGTTTTTAGCAAGATACAAACTAGGTTTGTTTGCTCCTAAAGACGAAATGCCATATTCAAATATTCCTAAAGAAGTTATTGAAAGTGAAGAGCATCAAGACTTAGCATTACAAGCAGCAAGGGAGTCAATAATTCTTTTAAAGAATGATAAAAATGCATTACCACTATCTAAAGAGATTAAATCCATAGCGGTTATAGGACCAAACGCAGACAAATGTCAGTTAGGATCATACAGTGGCGACCCAACCAGAAGAATATCTATTTTACAAGGAGTTAAAGAAAAAGTAGGAGAAAATATTGAGGTTTTTCATGAAAAAGGATGTAACATTACTTTTAAAGATAAAATTAATTTTAGCCCTGAAGAATGGATAAAAAAAGAAGACGGAAAAGAAGTGACTAAAGAAGAAATTTACGCAACCTCTCTTGAGGAGCGCGAGTTTGAAATGCTATACCAAGACTATCTAGAAGAAACCAAAGAAAACGACGAAGCGTTAATTGCGAGAGCTGTAGAATTGGCAAAAAAAGTAGACCACGTTGTTTTGGTTATGGGAACAAATAGATTTATTTCCAATGAAGAATCAGATGCAGAAAACCTTAACTGGCCAGGAAACCAAGGCAAACTTATTAAAAACATATACGCTGCCAACCCAAATGTTACCTTAGTAATGGTAAAAGGTTTTCAGATTAGTATTAACTGGGAAAATGAAAATATCCCTGCTATTGTTGAAGCATGGTATGCTGGTCAAGAACAAGGTCATGCGATTGCAGATGTATTATTTGGTGATTACAACCCTGGAGGTAAATTACCCGTTACATATTACAAATCGGAAAACGATTTGCCCCATATTGGAGATTATGATATTACAAAAGGTCGCACTTATTGGTTTTTCAATAAAGAAGCGTTATATCCATTTGGTTATGGTTTAAGTTATACAACTTTCGATTTTAAAAACTTAAAAGCCAGCAAAAACGTGTTTTCTAGTAAACAAAATGATAAAGTTGAATTTAGCCTCGATGTAAAAAACACTGGGAAATTAAAAGGGGATGAAGTTGTTCAGTTATATATAAAAGACCTTGAATCTTCTGTTATTCAACCGATAAAAAAACTACGTGCTTTTAATCGTGTAAGCCTTAAAAAAGGAGAAACTAAAACGGTAACCTTTATATTAACAGATAAAGATTTCAATTTTTGGGATGAAAAAACAAAAAATTGGAAAATTGAACCTGGAAAATTTGAAATCCAAATAGGAGCTTCTTCTCAGGACATAAAACTGAAAAAGACAATTGAAGTATTTTAATCATTAAAAGGCCATATTTATGAAGAAAAATATAACTTATTTCTTAACTCTAACTATACTAATAGTAAGTTGCAGTCCAAATGTTAAAAAATCAACTATTGAGCAAATTGTTCATGACTTAAAAATAGAAAATCCAAAACACGGGTTTATTAGTAAATTACTGCCAACTAAATGGGAAGAATCTCTTATTAGTGGCAACGGAACAATTGGTACATTAATGCCCGGAAATGTAAACAAAGACAGAGTTGTATTAAGCCATGAAAAATTATTTTTGCCCAAATACGCTCCCGCCCTTGCCCCAAAATTGGGGAGTCGCTTAAAAGAAACTAGAAAGTTAATTTTTGAAGAAAAATACCAAGAGGCTAGTAAAATAATGATGGCAGAAGGAATAAAGTCTGGAATTAAAGATTTAGTTTGGACAAATCCATTAATTCCTGCTTGTCAAATTGAAATCGACAATCTCAATCCAATTGAGTACAACAATTATGCTCGAAGTATTGATTATGAGACTGGCGAGACAAAAATAGCATTTTCTGATGGCGAGACAATTATTCATCGTAGTGCCTTTGTATCCAAAAAAGATGATGTTGCAGTAGTAAAAATTAGTAGTCCAAGCCAGTCAAAACTAAGTTATAAATTTAGGTTAAACCAACTTCCTAACACAATAGACAAAAATGAGTTTATTCCTGGCGTGAGCAATAACCCTAATGATTATTCACTAAAGGGGAATAACGCTGTAAGAAAAAATACAAATGATGAACAGCCAAAAGAACAAGAAGACGAAAAGTTTATTGAAGATGATGATGACTTTGATGAATTCAATACAGCAAATTATGTAGAGCCTTTCGAATATACAACAAAAAACAACACACTAACATACTCCACCAAATTTAAAATGAAATGGGAAGGTTCCTTAAAAGGGTATCATGTTGTTACTAAAATCATTCCAAAGGGAGGCTCATTGACAACTCAAAAAGGCACTATTACAGTTAACGATGCCGACGAAATCTTAATTATTTCTAAAATTGGTCTAGATTACAAAGAGGATAAAAACTTGCTTTCTCAAATAAAATCAAAAGTAGAGACTATTAAGCCTTCATACGACAAGATACTCATGTCGCATTCAAAAATACATGGAGAAATGTTTAACCGTTTTTCTTTTGACTTAGAAGAAGACACACAACTAAAAGTTACAGCAGAAGAGCTATTAGCATCTTCAACCCCTGAAAATTTTAATCCAAAATTACTTGTTCAGTTAATGAAATCAAGTCGTTATAATAATATATCTAGTACAGGAGAAAATCCCCCTGCTTTGCAAGGAATATGGAGCGGTACATGGTGGCCTGCCTGGTCTGGAGATTTTACCTTAAACGGAAATGTCCCATCTTCAATAGCTAGTGGACTAAACAGTAATTTCCCAGAGGTAACTATGGCCTATCTAAATATGATGACATCATGGCACGATGATTTCAAGAACAACGCTAAAGATATTTATGATTTAGAAGGCATATTTGTACCATCTCGAGCAAGTGATTTTGGGAGTACCTATCATTATATAGGCGAATTTCCGCATTTGTATTGGTGGACAGGAACAACATGGCCATGTCATTTTTTTTATGACTATTGGCTATACACAGGTGATGAGGAGTTTCTAAAAACTAGAGTAGTCCCTTTTATGCTAGACGCATACAAGTTTTTAAGCCAAATTATATACAAGCATAATGGCCAATATATTTTCATACCCTCATATTCGCCCGAAATTGCTCCAGTAGGAAAACATCCTATTGCAATTAATGCAACAATGGATGTAGCCTCTATGAAACAATTTTTGAGGAATTTAATAACATTAGCTGAGCAAGGATATATTTCCCGAAATCAAATAGTGGAATACAAAGAAATATTAGATAACCTTCCAAAATATGCTATTGATGATAAAGGTGAATTAAAAGAATGGATTTGGGAAGGATTTGAAAATGATAATTCGCATCGCCATGCTTCTCACTTTTATATGCTCTATGATGAATTAGATCCTGAGTTTATTGAAAACCCACTATTAAAAGATGCAGCCATAAAAGCTATTGAGAGCCGAATGAAATATAGAAGAGAGGCAAATGGTGCCGAAATGGCTTTTGGCCTTGTGCAATTGGGCTCTGCAGCAGCACATTTAAAGGATATTGATCACGCTTACGAATCTGTAAAATGGATGTGTTCCTCTTATTGGAATCCTGCTTTAGTATCCTACCATGACCCCGGCGCAATATTTAATCATGACATTAGTGGAGGTTTACCAGCAGTTGTCAATTATATGCTATTGCAATCCACAGCTTCTGAAATTGAATTGTTACCAACATTACCAACAGAATGGCCAAATGGCTCAATTAAAGGAGCTCGAGCAAGAGGTGGCTTTCTAGTTGATTTAGAATGGAAAAATGGTGAGCCCTCAAAAGTTAAAATAACATCTTTAAAAGGGAATAAAACAATTGTAAAATTCGCGAACAAAACTTGGGATATTAGCTTAGAGGCCGGAGCTTCTCAATTTTTGAATATATAATAAGTGCTATTAATCCTTTAAAAAATTGATAGTAATTTATTATAGACTTAAAAAAACATATTTAAATAAAAAATAGAAAAATACAGATAATCTATTAAAATTTTAAAAAATGAACTTTTTAAAACAAAGTAATACAACGTATTATAGTATCGTGTTTTTAGTGTTAACATTCTTCGCTTGTAAAGAAGAAAAAAGTTATCCTTATTTAAATATTAGTTTATCGGCAGATGAAAGAGCAACCGATTTAGTTTCTAGAATGACTGTAGAGGAAAAAGTGTCACAATTAAGTCATTTAGCACCTGCTATTGAAAGGTTAAATATTATAGAGTATGGACCTAATCTTGATACAGGCAATTTAGGAGGAGACTTTTTTGAGATTTCACCTGAAAGATTAGAAGAATATAAAAAGAGACGCCCTTGGGAAAATATAGATGCTTGGGAAGATATGGAATTAAGCTGTCTTGATGGAGGCTATTGGAATGAAGCACTTCATGGTGTTGCTCGCTCTGGATTAGCTACTACTTTTCCACAATGCATAGGTTTAGGAAGTACGTGGAACCCAGATGTTATTGAGAAAATGACAGATGTAGTCTCTACAGAAGCTAGAATACATAATAATAATTATGGCAAAAAATTAACCTATTGGTCACCCACAATTAATATTTTACGAGATCCTAGATGGGGGCGTAATGAAGAATCTTATAGTGAAGATCCATATTTGTTATCTAAAATGGCTACGTCTTTTGTTAAAGGGTTACAAGGTAACGATCCGACTTATATTAAAGCTGTAGCGACAGTAAAACACTTTATAGCCAATAATAGTGAATTTAATCGTCATGATGGTTCGTCAGACGTTAGTGAGCGTTTATTAAGAGAATATTATTTACCTGCATTTAAATCTGCAATCATGGAAGGTAAAGCACTTTCTGTAATGAGTGCTTATAATGCTGTAAACGGAAATCCGGCGAGTACTAATACATGGTTATTAAACGATGTGTTGAGAAAAGAATGGGGTTTTAAAGGTTTTGTTGTGTCAGATTGTGGAGCTATTAGTGATATTATTCATGGGCACAAATATGAAACTGATCCAGAAAAAGCTGTTGCTTTAGCTGTAAAAGCAGGGACAGATTTAGAGTGTGAAACCTGTGAGGAAGAACAATTCTTATACGACAAGCATTTGCTATCTGCTCATAAAAAAGGATATCTATCTGAAGTCGAAATAGATGTTGCAGTAAAACGTTTATTTAGAGCTAGAATCCTTTTAGGAGAGTTTGATCCTAAAGAAAATGTCCCTTTTACTTCTATTCCTAACGAAAAACTAGATTGCCAAGAACATAGAGATTTAGCGCTTCAAATAGCTAGAGAAACGATGGTATTGTTGAAAAACGATGGTACTCTTCCTCTTAAAAAAGAGGCTCTTAAGAGTATTGCTGTAATAGGTCCAAATGCTAATATTACTGAATTAGGAGGGTATAGTGGCACACCAAAAGTGAGTGTGACTCCTTTTCAAGGAATAAAAGACTTAGTGGGAGATTCTGTTAAAGTAACTTACGAAATAGGATGTTTAATTATGAATAAAAATAAGGATGAGGAAGATAACTATGATGAGAGTGATGAAGAAGTCGAAGATGAGAATGAAGAAAATCAAGAGCCTTTTGATGAAACAGAAACAATAGCAAAAGCAGTTGCGCTTGCTAAAAAGTCTGATGTAGCTATACTATTTGTCGGAACTAATTTATCTATAGCAAATGAAGCTGACGACAGAGAAAACCTGAATTTACCAGGAAATCAATTAAAACTTATTCAAGAAGTTTATAAAGCAAATAAAAATACGGTTGTTGTTTTAATTAACGGCATGTCACTTACCATTAATTGGGTAGATGGAAATATCCCTGCTATTTTAGAAGCTTGGTATCCTGGGCAATCTGGTGGTACTGCTATAGCAGAAACATTATTTGGAGATTACAATCCTGGAGGGAAGCTACCTGTTACGTTTTATAAAGACTTAAACGAGTTACCTCATATTGGTGATTATGATATTACAAAAGGACATACTTACATGTACTTTAAAGGAAACGTATTATACCCTTTTGGTCATGGATTAAGCTATACTAATTTTGAGTTTAGTAACTTGAAAGTTGCAGAGAATAACGTTAAAATATCAGATGATTTGTCTGTAACGGTTTCCTTAGATGTTGAGAATATTGGAGAATTAAAAGGCGACGAAGTTGTACAGTTATATATTAAGGATACCGAATCTTCGATAATTCAACCGATAAAAAAGCTTAGAAAATTTAGACGTATTTCATTAAACAAAGGGGAAACAAAAACAGTAACTTTTAAGTTAACTAAAGAAGATTTTTCATTTTGGAGTTCAACACAAAAAGATTGGTTTATTGAAAATGGAACATTTGAAATATTAGTAGGAGCTTCGTCGAGAGATATTAAACTTAAAAAACGTATTGAATTTAAGAATTAGTTAAGTTTTTTTATTTGTCTTATGTTTAATAAGTTGGGTATTTTTAAAAATATTTATGAAGAATATTAGCATTATGATTTTAGTATTATCTATCTGTATGTTTTTTTCATGCGATGATGTTAAAAAGAATCAAACTGATGCATCTGATATAGTTGAAATTAAAGTTAGTCCATTTAAATCAAAAAAAGAGCAATCTCCTGAAGCTAAGAAGTGATTGAAGGGTTAAAAAAGATTGCTTCTACCCAAAAATTCAAAGTTTATGATGGGAACCTAATATTAACGTGTAGTAAAGAAACTTGGGATGCTGGTGAATTAAGATCTATGTCTGTACTTCTAGTTAGTGGTCATACATGCAAGCCAAAACAAATAATAAATAGCTAATAATAATGCAAATACTACTCAACTTAAGCCTAATTTCAGTCTTATTCATAGGTTGTCAACAAATAGTGGAATCGAATACGAATCAAAATTTTAGTAACATACTAAAGAATAGCCCACGCATTGAGGGAAAACAAGAATATTTACAATCACCGTTCTCGACTACAGGAAACAGGGTTTATATGGTTGGCCATCAAGATGGAACGTTTCCGGACTTGGGTTGGCACATTGAAGGTGAAATGGGAGGCATTTGGAATCATCCGATTAAACTAATGGATGGTTTTGACATTCAAATTA
>Ga0206130_10008638_pt1 | contig 10870 bp, 6 predicted proteins | sample Helgoland_Spring_9_FD_148637 | JGI IMG/M metagenome (GOLD analysis project Ga0206130, IMG submission 148637) | Pelagic subsurface seawater microbial communities from Kabeltonne, Helgoland, North Sea - Helgoland_Spring_Bloom_20160512_1 | ecosystem: Environmental > Aquatic > Marine > Epipelagic ...
ACTTCAGGGTGATAGCCAAGATTTTCTGCTTTATACGCTAAGTAATAAGGATCTACACTGATACAATGTCCGCCAACAAGACCTGGTTTGTATTTTAAAAAATTCCATTTGGTTCCAGCTGCATCTAGTACGTCTTGAGTATCTATCCCTACTCTGTCAAAGATTAACGCTAATTCATTTACAAATGAAATGTTAACATCACGCTGTGCATTTTCAATTGCCTTACTAGCTTCTGCAACTTTTATACTAGCCGCCTTAAAAGTACCTGCAGTGATAATTGATCTGTATAAATCGTCAACAAAACTAGCAATCTCAGGAGTTGATCCTGATGTTACTTTTTTAATGGTAGTTAAGGTGTTTACCTTATCCCCTGGAACAATTCTTTCTGGAGAATACCCACAATAGAAATCTTGATTAAAAACTAAACCACTAGCAGATTCTAAAAGAGGTACACACACCTCCTCTGTACATCCAGGAAATACAGTACTCTCATAAATTACAATATCTCCTTTTTTGAGGATCTCACCAAGTATTTTTGATGCCCCTTTTAAAGGGTTCAAATCAGGTGTTTTATACTCATCTATTGGCGTTGGGACTGTAACTACATATATGTTAGAGTTAGTAATATCATTAAGATCTGAAGTGAAATTTAATTGATCCGCACTTTTTAATTGCTCTTTTGAAGCCTCATTTGTATGATCAATTCCATTTTTTAAATCATCAATTCTACTAGATTTGATGTCAAAACCAATCGTTGGATATTTTTTCCCAAATTCGATAGCCAATGGAAGGCCAACGTATCCTTGACCAATAATAGCAATTTTTACTTTTTCAATATTCATAAATATTAATTATATTGTGATTTATAATAGTTTTGATACTCTCCTGAAGTAACGTTTTTTAACCAATCTGAATTATCAAAATACCAATCTATTGTTTTAGCTAAACCCTCTTCAAATGTAACGCTTGTCCTCCATCCTAAATCTCTATTAATTTTAGTTGCATCGATCGCATATCTTAAGTCGTGTCCAGGTCTATCTGTTACATAAGTGATTAACTTTTCAGAAGTTCCTAGTACACGAGAAAGCTTAGCATCCATTAAATTGCAAAGTAATTTAACTAAGTCAATATTTTTCCACTCGTTAAAACCACCAATATTATATGTTTCATGATTTTTTCCTTTATGAAAAACTAAATCTATGGCAATGGCATGATCAAACACATATAGCCAATCTCTAGTGTAATTGCCATCTCCGTATACTGGCAATGGTTTTCCTTCAATGATGTTATTAATAAACAATGGAATTAGCTTTTCAGGGAATTGATTAGGACCATAATTGTTGGAACAATTAGTAATCATATAAGGCATCCCATATGTCTCACCATAAGCTCTTACAAAATGATCCGAACTAGCTTTCGAAGCCGAATATGGAGAATTAGGATCGTATGACGTTGTCTCCTTAAAAAGTCCTATTTCTCCAAGAGATCCATATACCTCATCAGTACTAACATGATAAAAAACTTTGTCATCCCAATTGTTTTTCCATAGTTGATTGAAAGCATTTAAAAGAACCATAGTGCCTAAAATATTTGTCTTTGCAAAAGCTAAAGGGTCGGTAATAGATCTATCGACGTGAGATTCAGCTGCTAAATGAATAACCGAATCAAATTTATATTCATCAAATAACGAATTTATAAATTTCTCATCAGTGATATCACCATGCAAGAATGTATAATTTTTTTTATCCTCAATATCTTCAAGGTTTTCTAGATTACCCGCATATGTTAAGCTATCTAAATTGAAAATATTGTAATCCGGGTATTTATTAACAAAGGTTCTTACAGTATGAGATCCAATAAATCCATCCCCACCAGTAATTAATATTTTTTTTTTTGCAATCATCTGTTTCATTATATCTTAGACTAGGGCCGGTAGTCTGGTTTATTTTTATTCTTTTTTTTATTCAAAAACCTTCCTTTTTCTCACAGCTCCGCCCTTACTACCCACAGTAATAATTTTTACTACAAAAAAAATCAATTGATTAACTCAATTGAAATGATACAGTAGCTCCAAGTAACTCTAATTGGGCAATACAACGCTTGCCTTTAACAGAAATTACCTCCGCTTCTTGATCCAGTAAAGGTATTTTTACCTTACTCCCTACTAGATGTTCTTTTTTATCTAACAACTGATAAGTGTTTTCTATATAGTGTTTCATTGCTAAAACCTCGTCATTCTTGACTCTAGCTCGCTCACCATGCACAAACAAATATCTTCTCACTCCAGGTACTTCAAATACTTTACTTACTTCTTTTTCCTCTAAACACACCAACACCATTGAAGGCAATAAACAAAGTGTTACTTTTTTCTTGCGATCAGACCATTTTCTAACTTCAATTTTAGTCGGAGTATAAGCCTCTATCCCTAAAATGGTTAAGCGTTCCAAAACCTTTAACTCCTGCCTAGGCTTTGTGTATAATACAAACCAATTTTTTGAAATTTTATCTACCATTTAAATAATTTCATGTTTTACAAACATAAAAAAAAAAACAATTTTTATCTCAAAAAAATTAATTATTAACTCACTGTACGTCTTCATACCAAAGTGGAATAATTTTATGTAAAGTTAGTAAATAGTTTTCAATTTTCATAATTATGCTGATTTCAGCTTTTGTTGTATCTCTTTCTTGTCTTTCTTTTAAGTTCTTTTATGAACTTCATTGCGTTTTCTTTGTCTTTCATTTTTATTAATTTAAAAGGTTAAAATTAACAAAAACCATATACTAGACTTTTACTCTAAAGAGTCCACTTTGGTTTGACGGATTACATACTAACTTTACATAAAATTATTCCACTTTGGTATGAAGACGTACACTCTATATGGTTTTCGGCTTTCTCGTTACAAACATAACTAAAAATAAATGCCATTTTTATCCGTATTCATACGGATACTAAAAAAAGCCTAAAAACTAACTTTACCAACTGAAAAACAGTTATTTACAAAGATTTTATCAGTTTTTATGTTTTTTTTTAATAGTAAAAAATAAAATATATTAGCGATTTTTCAACTTCTGCTCTTGTTATTATTAAAAATAAATGAAAAGCCATTAAAAACAAAAAAGCCCACCAAATTGGTGGGCTTTTAATCTATTATCTAAATGCTAATCTCTTTTCAGTTTACGGTACTTGATACGCTTAGGAAAAATAGGTATGAAATATAGAAGATATAAACAAACAGAATTTATTTAAGTATCTGAGTAATCTCTTATTTTATAAAATAATTGTATAATTTTTAACTATTTTAATTATACAATAATTAAAAATAGTATGTTTGCAAAATCATATAACTTTACTCTTTTTTGCAATGTTGAACAAGCTTCTATTACAAACTTAAAAATTAAAGAATGAAAAAAAAAGTATTCATAAGAAATATTATTCTATTTATTAGCTTTATTGTATTTTCTAATACAGTATCATCTCAAAATGTAAAAGTATATGGTTCAATTAGTAATACCTTGAATAACGAGCCGATACCTTTTGCAAACATTATTATTGAAGGAACTACAATTGGTGCTACATCTGATATTGATGGAAACTATGTGATTTTAGATGTAAATGCTGGAGCTTATAACTTTAAATGTAGTTATATTGGATTTAATACAGATATTCAATCAGAAATAAAGGTAAGCTCTAACAAAAGTCTCAGACTTGATTTTTTTCTGAGTGAAAATTCAGAACTTTTGGGGGAAGTAAAAGTTAAGGGAAATACTTTTAATAAAACAAAGGCTAGCCCTGTAAGTTTACGAACGATTAATGCTTCAGAAATTTCTAAAAGTGCTGGTGGAAATAGAGATATTTCTAGAGTAGTAGCAAATTTGCCTGGAGTGGCTACTTCATCAGGTTTTCGAAACGATATTATTGTTAGAGGAGGATCGCCATCTGAAAATAAATTTTTCTTAGATGGGATTGAAATACCAACTATCAATCATTTTACTACTCAAGGATCATCTGGAGGTCCAGTAGGCATTTTAAATGTTAATTTTATTAGAGAAGTTGATTTTTATACTGGAGCCTTTCCTGCAACCCGAGGTAATGCACTTAGTTCTGTAATGGAGTTAAAGCTTATTGAAGGTAATGAAGAAGAAATAAGTGGTTCATTTGCTCTAGGATCCAGCGATGCTGGGCTAACACTAAACACACCACTATCTAAAAAATCTTCTCTATTGTTATCGGTTAGAAGATCATACTTACAATTTTTATTCAAAGCATTAAAGTTACCTTTTTTACCAACCTATAACGATATGCAGTTTAAATATACTTTTAAACCAAATAAAAAGAATCAATTTAACTTTCTTGGAATAGCTACGATTGATGATTTCTCTCTTAATAAAGATATTAATGAAGATGAAGAAGATCCGATGCAAATTGCACTAAATAATTATAATCTAAATAATTTAGTTATAAATAAGCAATGGAATTACACAATTGGAGCTACTTGGCGACATTTTTTTGATAACTCAAACCTCTTTTTTGTGATGAGTAGAAACCATCTTGATAATACTGCTTTAAAGTACTTAAATTATGCTGATGAGAATTCACAAAAGATTTTAGATTATAAATCAGAAGAAATTGAAAATAAAATACGCTTAGAATATAATTTTAAGAAAAATGATTATTCAATTATAATTGGATCTAATTTAGAAGATGCTACATATACAAATAATACTACTCAGAAATTTACTGTTGGTAATAGTATTATTACTGGAATTAATAATGTTAATTTACATTTTATAAAATATGGAGCTTTTACACAAATTAGCAAAACATACTTTGAAAATAAACTGACTTCTTCAATTGGCTTAAGATTAGATGGAAATTCATTTACTGACAATGCAAATTCACCTAATCTTTCTCCAAGATTATCATTAGCTTATAATATTAATAGCAAAACAAGTATCAATAGTAATATTGGAAGATTTCATCAATTACCATCCTATACTATATTAGGATTTGAAAATAATGGTAATTACCTTAACAAAGATGCTGCATATATTTCTTGTGACCATGCAGTTTTAGGAATTGAATATAATCCTTCTAGCTATAGTAAAATCACATTAGAATCCTTTTATAAGAGTTATAATAATTATCCCTTCTCAATACTTGACAGTATATCATTGGCAAATTTAGGAGATGATTTTGGTGTAGTTGGTAACGAGGATATATCATCTATATCAAAAGGTAATAGCCATGGAATAGAACTTTTAGCACAACAAAAAATGAGTTCGAGTATCTACGGAATACTATCAGCAACATATTATCGAAGTAGATTTGAAGATAAAGAAGGTAAACTGATTTCATCTAAATGGGATAATAGATTTATTTTAAATATGACAGCTGGCAAAAAGTTTAAGAATAACATTGAGCTAGGAATTAAGTATCGTTATTCTGGAGGATCACCCTACACACCTATTGATTTAATTAATTCAAGTAAAAAAAGTATCTGGGAAATTAATCAAAGAGGTGTACTAGATTATAATTTATTAAACACCCAACGCTTGAACGGCCAGCATGGACTTGACATTAGAATTGATAAGAAATGGTTCTTTAAATCTTGGAGTCTAAATGCTTATATCGATATTGAAAATATTTTAAATGCAAAAAGGCAATTACCATCTCAGTACGGAATAGATTCAAATTTAGGGCCTTTAGTTGAAGGAACTGGAGAAAATGAAGATGAAAGCATCAAATTATATGAGATCGTAAATAACTCTGGCACTGTCCTCCCTAGCATTGGGTTATTAATTGAGTTTTAAAAAAAAATCAAATTTAGGACCGTATGACTAAGCAAAAAGAAACCCCATTCATCTGAGCGGGGTAGCAGGATTTGAACCTATATTCTATTTACCTTCTTGAACTAAGCTTAGCAAGTAACCTAAGTATTTCAAGATATAACCATATTAGGGTTACCAATAAACCAAATGCGCCATACCATTCCATATACTTTGGAGCTCCATTAGCAGCTCCTTCCTCAATAAAATCAAAATCCATAACTATACTTACATGTAACTACAAGATTTAAAAGTGGTCCAACATTGGTCCAACAAATTGCGTTTTTACTGCCTAAAATGGGGTTAAATAGGGTGATTATAAAAAGTTAACTTTTAGTTTTACTAGTTTAACTTAAGTTTTTTAACTTTTTAGTAACAAGACTCATAACCCAAAGGTCGCAGGTTCGAGTCCTGTCCCCGCTACACAGAAAAAGCCAAGCATTTGCTTGGCTTTTTTATTTTATATGCTGTTGGAATTAACTACTCAACAATAATTTTCTTAGTTGACTTACCCTCATTATTATTTAAATTAAGGTAGTATATTCCTTTTGCAATTTGTGATAAATCTAAATCAATAGAAGTAGTAAATTGCTTATTCACAATTAGCTTACCCTTTACATCTACCAAATTTAATGTAGTAAGTTCATTGTTTTTAGCATCAACAGTTAAACTATAAGTTGTAGGAATAGGATATGCATTAAAATTACCAGTTGATAAATTAGTTACTGATGAAGGGAAAGATGGAGTATGTAAAAACTCAACAACATCAATACCACCAATAGAATCAACTTCAATCTGCACTAAAAAGAACTTTGCAGCTACATCATTTGTCCACCATTGATAAGAGCTCTGAACTTCAGTAGTAGGTGGCATTAAAGCTGAAGCAGAAACCCAACCACTATTAATATTAAATAATGTATCAGTACAATAAGCAAAATATTCTGTAGTAGTGACAATATCATTTTTTACTCGCAATGCATCAAAAGTACCCATAGGTATTATTATACTCCCAAAGGCATCAACATTAACATCAGATCCTAATGACATAACAATCTTAATCGAATCTATTGTTTGAGCCTGACCCATTGTCAAAAACAAAGCAAAAGAATCAGGGAAAAATATATTTGGCATTACAGAATCAATTAACACACTAGATGGAATGGACACAGAACTACCATAAACTAATGGTAAAGGAGCTACTAAAAATGAATATGGAATAGCATCAAAACCAACAACTGAAAAACTACTTGTATTTTTTTCTATATATACATATTGATTATCCTCTTCAATACATAAATTTGCTGAAGGATGGGCACTAGCAAACGGAGTTCCTGCAGGATCAACAAATTCAGTGGTATCATATTCAAGTACTTGTAATGCAGAAAAATCCCAAGTTTGATTAGCTCCAGCATTTCCAATAGTTATTGTATTGGAAGGGGTAGAATCAGTTGCCTGATAAATCACATCTCCAATATCTACTAAATCCGCATCTGTTACTGTAATTTGAGCTGACATATTCATTGAAATAAACATCAAAGCAATTGTAAATAATTTTGTTCTCATAATTTTTGTTATAATATTTGTCAAAGTTATGATAATTAAAATAAAACAAAAATTTAAAAACTATAATTCTTATGCACTCAGCAATCTCTATCTTATTTCAACTGCAGAAAAAGTAGCGCAACTTTGATAACTACTAGCGCAAGAATTAAGAGTTAAAACAAGTATTGTTATTATTGAGATACAGATTAGTTGTAAAATTCTTTCTTTAAGAATAATAATAAATGTTTTTGATTTAGAAACTTTTACGCAAGTTTTGAAAGAAAGTTACCTATAGATAGAAAGAACAAGAAAACCAAAATATTTTAAACTTCTAATACTCCAACCTTGTATGATGAATATTAACTAACTTCTTTTTAAAGAGTTTTTTCAATTGAGTAATTTCCTTTAGGGTAATATCAGCATTTACAAACTGATTTTCATTGATTTGTTTATTAATCACACGCTCAATTAGAATATCAATATTTTCTGGTGTTGGATTTTTCAAACTTCTAGCAGATGCTTCAGCCGAATCAGCCATCATAAGTATAGCTGTTTCCTTAGAATAAGGCTTTGGACCTGGATAAGTAAAGTCTATAACATCAACTTCTTCTTCAGGGAAATTAGCTATAAATTGTTTGTAGAAATACTGCACAGTTGTAGTTCCATGATGAGTACGAATAAAATCAACTAATTCATCAGGCAAATTATTCTCTTTAGCAATCTCTACTCCATCTAATACATGATTAATAATAATCTCAGCACTCTCATCAAACTCAATTTCATCATGAGGATTTAAATTGCTACTTTGATTTTCAATAAAATACATAGGGTTTTTTAATTTCCCAATATCATGATAAACAGCTCCTGCTCTAGTTAAAAGTGCATTTGCACCTATCTCCAAAGCTGCCATTTCAGCCAAATTAGCCACTTGTAAACTGTGCTGAAAAGTACCTGGCGCTTCTTCAGAAAGTCGCCTTAACAAAGGACTATTTGTATCGGTAAGTTCCAACAAGGAAACATCTGAAACTAAGGAGAAAACCTTTTCAAAAAGAAAAATAGTTGGATAAGCAAACAAAGTTAGTGCACCACTTATAGCAAGCTGAATTAAAACGCCCATATCCAAAGCAGAAAAAGAACCTTCATGAGTGATGGATAGTGAAATATAAATCACAAAATAAACTGCAATAACTTTAGCTACTGACATAAATAATTGTGATCGCTTATACATTTTAAGTACAGTAAGAATAGAAACTATTCCGGCTATCAACTGTAAAAAAACAAATTCAAAACCATTAGGTACTATAAAGCCAATAATTAGAATGGCAATTAAATGAGTAAATAGCGCAATTCTAGTATCAAAAAAGGCCTTAAGTATGATTGGAGCAATACAAAAAGGAACAACATAAATATAGTTAACATCAAGGGCTAATACTACTGAAGATATAACTACCATTAGCAAAATAACACTTAGTATCATGCTTATTTTAGTTGTATTATTCAACACCTCTATCCTGTATTGTTTAATGAACATAAAAAGAATAAATAGCGATAAGGCAACTAGAATAATCTGACCTAACAACATTAAGTAGTAAGCTAATAAATTCCATTCCTTTCCTTCAAATTCTTGCTTTAAAGAAAGTAGTTTTTGATAGCGTTCAGCTGTAACTAATTCTCCTTTATTTACAATAATCTGCCCAGCAACAATCAGCCCTTGTGTACTGTTAATATTTTCCAAATCACTTTGCAACATAGCTTCACTTGCCACTTTATCATAAGTAATATTATGCTCTAAAGAAGAAAGTAATATAGGAATCAAAAAACTATATTCCTCATCATTAAGGTTTGCCAATAAATTTATTTCATTTGCTGCTGAAGTAATACTATGCAAATGATCAAACTGCACTTTTTCAGCAATACTTCCTTTTTTCAATAATACGTTCAATTCTTTTTTATACTCAAAATCACCTTGCAATTGGATTATTCCTTTTTCATAAATTGCTTGCAATTTATCATAACCAAAAACTGCTAAATTGTGCTTTCTTGTAGTGTTATCTATCTTTTTTTGTTTAAAAATATTGAAAAAAGTAAATTTATCGTCTTTTTTTACATTTTTATCTCTCACCCATTTTTCCTCAAACTGATTGATATATTCCTCAGCTTTCAGCTGAAAAATAGCTGAATTATAATTAAAGATTGGAGAATGTTCTGAGTTAATAATTTCCTGTTCCCTTTTTATTTCATCTACCGATTTTAAGATTGAAAAATCAAAAGGAGCAATAATAGTTTCGTGCATCCAAGGTTTTCCTTTAGTAAATTCATATTTGAATTTTGCCTGCCTTGGAAACACATAAACAATAATTACTAGAGTTAATAGAAACAAAAAGATGCGAAATAACTGTTCATGATTGTCTCTTATTTTGATAAGTATATTTTTCATAGATGTATTAATATCAGTAGCGAAAATAAGTATAATTTACATAAATTCGCACCAAATTTAAATTCATAAAAAAACAAATAATGAGAGAAGTAGTAATTGTATCGGCAGTGCGTACCCCAATGGGAAGTTTTGGAGGGTGTTTATCATCAGTATCAGCTACAAAATTAGGAGCTGCAGCTATAAAAGGAGCAATAGATAAAGCAGGAATTAATTCTAATCTTGTAAATGAAGTATACATGGGTAATGTTTTACAAGCTAATTTAGGACAAGCCCCTGCTAGGCAAGCAGCTATGTTTGCTGGGTTATCACAAGATGTACCTTGTACTACTATCAATAAAGTATGTTCTTCAGGAATGAAAGCAATCATGTTGGCAGCACAATCCATTAAATGTGGCGACAATGATATTGTTATTGCAGGTGGAATGGAAAATATGTCAGGTGTTCCTCATTATTTTGCAAAAGGAAGAACAGGACAAAAACTAGGAGACATGAAATTAGTTGATGGTCTTGTAAAAGATGGATTAACTGATGTTTATAATAGAGTTCACATGGGAGTTTGTGCTGAAAAATGTGCAACTGAAATGAACTTTACAAGAGAACAGCAAGATGCTTTTGCTATTGAATCTTACAACAGAAGTACTTCTTCATGGGCAGCAGGAAAGTTTGCTGATGAAGTTGTTCCTGTAGAAGTTCCACAAAGAAGAGGAGATGCTTTAGTAATTACTGAAGATGAAGAATATAAGAATGTAAAAATGGAAAAAATTCCAGCATTACGACCAGTATTTGACAAAGAAGGAACTGTAACAGCAGCTAATGCTTCAACTTTAAATGATGGTGCTTCTGCATTGATTTTAATGAGTGCTGAAAAAGCAGCAGAATTAAATTTAACTCCTTTGGCTAAAATTGTAAGTTATGCTGATGCAGCACATGAGCCAGAATGGTTTACTACTGCTCCTGCAAAAGCATTGCCAATTGCTTTAGGAAAAGTAGGATTAGCTACAACTGATGTTGATTATTTCGAATTGAATGAAGCGTTTTCAGTAGTTGGTTTAGCGAACATGA
>Ga0206130_10008639_pt1 | contig 10869 bp, 5 predicted proteins | sample Helgoland_Spring_9_FD_148637 | JGI IMG/M metagenome (GOLD analysis project Ga0206130, IMG submission 148637) | Pelagic subsurface seawater microbial communities from Kabeltonne, Helgoland, North Sea - Helgoland_Spring_Bloom_20160512_1 | ecosystem: Environmental > Aquatic > Marine > Epipelagic ...
TATGGGCTAGTAAGACAGGTATTTATGAAGACTTTGATCTAGGTGCTAACGCTTCAGACGGATTAAGCTATGCCATTGCCTCTGACCGAGTGAACAACATTAAATGGATGGCGGCTCAACGGGTGTTGATCGTTGGCACATCAGGGGGTGAGTTCCGTGTTACAGGTGGCAATGAATCTGCTATCACACCTACCAATGTCGATGTGCGTAGACAGACCAGTTACGGATCTAAGCTAGGCCATCCAGCCTATGTCGGATCTGATGTATTCTTTATTCAACGATCAGGGACGCAAGTTCGTAACGTGGCCTATAAGTGGGAGTCTGATTCGTTCCAATCTGATGACGTAACCTTCTTAGCTGAACACATCACCACAGGTGGATTGACTACCCTTAGTTATTCTCATGTGCCCGACTCATTACTTCTTGGCCTACGCGCTGATGGGGCACTATTGATGCTTACCTATGAGCCAACTCAAGAGGTTATAGGATGGCACAGGCACATTACTGATGGCGCGTATAAGTCTTTAGCGGTGATCTCAGAAGATGGGCCTGACCAGTTTTGGTTTGTTGTAGAAAGGACAATTGGTGGAGTTACTAAACAATATGTTGAACTCTACACCCCAGACATTTTCCTAGACTCAATGATCTCCTACTCTGGTAGCGCCACATCTGCCGTTACAGGGCTTGCTCATTTAGAGGGTAAGACAGTGCAAGTCACAGCAGATGGTGCTGTACACCCCGATCTGGTCGTTTCTAGCGGTGCTATTACCCTTAACTACACAGCAACAGACATCAAGGTTGGGCTTAAGTATGTCTCTAAGCTAACACCGACTCGACCTGGCAGCAATGCAGGCTCTGGCACTACCCTTGGAAAGATAAAAAGGTGGAATGAAATCTTTGTTCGCCTTGAGCAATCAGCCATACCTACTATCAACGGGCAGCGTCCACCAGTGAGATCACCAGGCACAAACTTTGGCAATGAAGAGCCTGTGGTGTCCGAAGATATTAAAGTAAAAAATCTAGGCTATGACCGCGATGGTCGTATAAAAATTGAACAAGATTTACCACTGGCCTGCCATATCGTTTCGATATTCGGCACTTTAAGTGTGGGGGATTAACATGAGTCTTATGGCATTTTTTCAAATCGCTGGAGCAGTAAAACAATACAGCGATGCTGACAAGGCTTCTTCAGATATGCGCGAGGCTGGCGAAAAGGGTGCTCAATTAGCTGAACTAGAAACAAAAGAACGTCTGAGAAGGACACGTTATAAATACGAGCAAGACCAAGCCCAGCGAGTCGTTGCATACGCTAAGTCTGGAGTGGACCTTTCAAGTGGGTCTAGCCTAGCGGTCATGGCTGAGGCGGCTAATGTTGCAGAGCGTGAAATGGGCTTTGCAGCAGAGCAAGGAAGGCGTACAGCATCAGCTAGAAGGGCAGGGGCATCATTACAGGCTAGCTCAATGAAGAGCCAAGGAGAGAGTCTTTTGATCAGTGGTATTGGCAAGGTCGGCAATGACAATAGTTGGTGGGGAATAGGATGAGAATACCAGGCATTAATCAAAGTGGCGTACCAGGCGCAGAGCAACTCTCATTAGGTGCTATATCATCAGCCGCTCAAGGCAAGATGCGTGTCACTGAAGCACTTACTAAGGTGGTATCTGACTATGAGGTAATCAGCAACAAGGCTGAGGCTGCTGCTCAGTATGGGCAAAATTACGAGTCTAGCTTGATTGATATGGATGCGGCTTATGACGACATGATTAACCAGCCTCACTATGACGAAGACAAGAACCCAACTTATCGTGGGCTAGAGGATAAATGGAATAAAATATCGATGAAGTTAGTTAGCTCACGGCTAGAAAACTTTACTAACAAAATTGCGAAACAAGAATATCAAAAAGACATTAGCTCTTATTTGCGTGGTAAATCTAATGATATGCGTGGCGTAGTTAGATCGCGTCAAGTTGACTACTCCAAGGGAGTGCTAAACCTACAAATTGTTGCGTATAAAAACCAGCCTGGTGGCGCAGCCAAAATAAGCAAAGCCATTATGGATCAAGTGCAGATGGGCACGTTGGACTTTGTAGAAGGTCAGGCGTTAAACCAAAAGTCACTTGAAGAGCATTCGTCTACTCAGTTAAATATGTCCATACAAGCCACTGACAGCGACTCAGATTTAGATGCTATTCGACTCTCATTGTTTAATAACGATGACCCATACCTAACACAGTCTGCCATTCAGTCTGCTTTCACATCAATTACACAGCGTGAGACTCAAATTGATAAAGACTTTGATGACCAACAAGAAAGCGTTTATGTAGACACGTTAAAACGAATTGTCGTGGGCGACTTAGACAATCAAAGCGAGATTGATCAACTGCTTATTACTGAACAAATAACCCCTAAATACCATGAAAGTCTTAGCAAGCGCCTTACTGAAGAAGAGAGGGGAACAGACTTAGATGATTGGTCCGAGTATTCACAGATTAAAACAAATATTGGAAGCTACACAGCGATTGATATTTTAAACAATGAAATGCTTACCCGTGACTCTCGCATTAAGCTCCTTGCTGACTTAGATAAGTTTAATGATGCAGAAGATAAAGACTTGGATTGGGTGTCTACACAAGAAGGAAGAGAAGCATTTAGGCGACTAAAGGCTGCTTTCCCTGTGTTAAAAAGTTCATCGCTGGCAGGAATGATGGGGCAGGCTAGTGCAGAAAACAGTGCGGCACTTACTAAGTTATATGATCGTATTAGCAAACTACCTCCTGGTTTAAAAATATCATCTGCAATAGATATGGCTAATCAAATAATTGAAGAATCCAAGACAGGCAAGCCAGCCGCGCCTGCAATTACTATTCCTAACACTATTCAAGAAATCATAGACACAACTACAGGTGGCTCGACAGAAAGGAGAGCTATGATTGATGCTTGGAGTGAGAAGAATCAAATTAAGCCTTCATCATCTGATTACATTAGAACATCCCAGATAAACATTATGTCATTAGCTAAAGAGCTTGGAGTCATCGTATGAGCGGCAGTGTATGGAACGTGGACCCTGGTGAATTACAAGCTGCTGACGACATGGCTAGAGCAGGTCAAGAGCAAGCAGATCAGCAGCATGAGACTAACCTAAAGCTAACCGAGGCATTAGGCAAAAAGCATCGCGTTATAAAAGAACAGCAGGCCATAGATAACCCTGATCCAGATATTCTTACGGCATCAAGGACGCTTTTCCAGATGCGACAAGGCCAAGAGTATGAGGGCACTGACTCAGACCTAGTTAGCTATTTTATTGACGAGATGGGCCGCTTTAACCACAGTATTTTTCAAGCTGATAACAACTTCTTGCAAGATATGTCTTATAAGTACAACCCTTTGGATATGTCTACAAAAGGCTATATGTCTAATCAAGATGAAATAGGTTTGTACGGCTATATGGAGCTAATGGAGAGTGATCAAACAACACCTGACCAGAAGTTAGCATTCTTACACCTGTCTAATGCCTATACAGCGATGGACATGGACAACGTAAATGAAGCAGCGCGTATGGGCCAAGCAATGGTTGCAGATCCATCTAGCCTTGGAGGTATTGCTGCACTAGCATCACAGGGGCTTAGATATTTAGGTAAGAAAGGTCTTAAATCTCAAATGAGAAACAGACTTGAAACATCATTAGCCCTTAGTCTAGAAGGGGCTGTATTTGGAGATGCTTATAGCCGCATTTACCAACAAGCAATAATTAATGCTAGTGACAACCCATACTTTAGCCAACAAACCGAGCAAGATGAGGGCTTAAATACTCTATCTGCTGGTATAGGCGGTACATTCGGTGCAGTCCTACCCAATGTCCCTGCAATAGCTAAAGGAGCATGGGATGGCCTTGGGGCTGTTACAGACAAGATGTACAAGCCTGGGCAGCTAAACTCTGGCTTTGGACCTACAGATGGTCCAGACATGACTCCTGGGCCTGATGCGCCTATCACGCCTGATGTTTTAACTGATATGCCACATCCTTTAGGGCCAAAGGTTCGTGAAATAGCAGACCAGAGAATTGCAATTGATCAGGAGGCGGCTAATTTACAGGCGCAGAATAATGGTGGAAAGGCAAAAAAAATAGCACAGCGAGTCAAGATTGACGACCTAGCAAAGGCTTTTGACGCAGATCATTTAGAAACATATGGGAGAAAGCTTAACCCTAAAGTTGCAGAAGACCAGCAGATGGCTGCTAAAGTTATTGCAAAAGAGATAGACCTACAGATGACTCAGGCTAATTCTGGGGCTGGATGGTATGACGCTGATGTTGAAAAAGCATTTAAACTATTGGGTGAAACACCTGGGCTAGAGAGCCTAAAGTCTAATGAAACTCATCGCATTATTTGGTCTGCATTATCAGCCCCAACGTCAATTGGACAAAAGGTTATTGGTAATACTAAGGCATCAACAGCGGCTGCGTTAACCTACTTTAGAACAGGTGAAATACCAACAGTAGCACCTAAAGCAGGGGCAACAACTGAGGGTATTGCTAACGCTGGATGGGGCTTTAAGCAAAAGTCTGTTGAACCTGGCATGAAAGTTATATCTACACTTATTAAAAAGCTTGGTGAAGAGGGCTTTGCAGATTGGTGGTTATCGCCTCACTCATTAAAAGAATTGACCGCTATTAGAAAAGAGGCTGGTTTAGGTGGCGCACCTACAGGCTTAAGTGGCGGTAAAGACAGCATACACCTTGGAGCAATGGTTCTGGGTGATAAGACAGGCCGTTTTTCTCTTAACATTAATGGATACGAAGGGACTACTAAAGACGTTTGGTATTCTCGCAGCTATAACCGCGCATTTGGTCAAATGTTTGGAGCTAATGACCCTAAAACTGGTTTACCTGTAGTCCAAGGTGGACCCAGAAACCAGACTGAACGTAGGGAAATGGAAGCGTTTAATCAGTTAGTGTTGTATAATACTAAGCTTGAAGGGCTATCAGAAGCTGATGCACAAGCAGTTCTGTGGTTCTATGAACAAGGTTTATATTCTCGCTTAGGTGTTCAATCACGCCCAGGCTCATTTAGTGAAGGTGTAGGAGAAGTACATGGCTCTCTCGGAATACGACAAGCAGTTCGCGGAAGCGATGGCAGTGAAATTGAAATTGAGTCGCCAGCAGACCTCGAAAACTTCCGCGACATCAGCGGCAAGCAGCGCACCCTCCGTGCCAACAGGCGAGATGCCCAATCGGGAGTCGATAATGGACTCGGTAATAGCCAGAAATCCTCGCCTTACCAGAGAGGAGCTATCGAAGGATATGGAGGAGATGGGCTTTTAAGCTTTTCCGCTGACCCCGATACGTTAGCAAAATACCAATCGGTAGGGCTGTCTTTACCTAATATTAATCAGGTAGATTCAGCATCCAGTGCCGTAGCCTATAACGCTGATATGACAAGTGCGATGTCAGGCCACAGGCTTGGAGCGCAAGTTGAAATTAAAAGCGCAGAAGACCTCGCATCATCTAACTTATTCAGAACAGAATCTGGCAGTGGCTTTGCAATAAAGCCTGATGGCGACATCGTAGCGGTGTTTGCCTCTCCTAGTGAACCTAAAGGTGGCTCGTACTCAATGCTTCAAGCAGCAGTGCAAGCTGGCGGTAAAAAACTAGATGCCTTTGATACCTACTTACCAGATATTTACGAGTCCGTTGGATTCCGTCCAGTAGCGCGTCTTCCTTGGAACGATGAATTTGCTCCACCTGGATGGGATAAAAACGCTTTCTCAAAGTACAGTAATGGCGAACCAGATGTAGTTTTCTTTGTGCATGACGCTGAATACTTTGGTGGTGCTACCGATGTGCCTGTGGTTACTAATTACGATGACGCAGTTCGATTGCAAAATGAGGCATCAAAATGAGTTCTTTAGCTAAAACTTTATCCACCATACTAATGTCAAAAGTAAATAAACAAGTGGCACAAGAAACTCCTGCAATTATTTACGGCAATTCAGTATCTCAAATGTCTAGGAATGTGCCCGACCCCGAAGCCATAGTGCCCGAAATGGCATCTGACGTAATGCCAGAAACCGCATCTGACGTAATGCCTACTGAAGAGGCTATGGTAGAGCCATCATCTAGCACCATAATGGAAGTGGATGGTGTTGTAAGTGACATAACGCCACCAGAAGCCGCTGTTGCAGACGCTATTGACGACCTCACTACTATCACACCAGAAGCCCAGCAAATGCCTGTGGCTGACGTTCCAGTGCCTCCTGCGGCTAAAGCTAATGCGGTCCCAATTGAAGAAGTTCAAAAAGATATGCTTGATGAGGCGGTCCAGTTAGCAGACCAAGCTGATGACTTCATGGCAACCTCAATTGATGAATACGATACACGGCAAAACTGGCAACCAAACTTTGACACTATCGACACAGATGAGAAGACTCAGTCACTTATTGCTGGATTGGCAGATCAATATCTAGACGAGATCGATGAAGCCAGGCGAGGCGTGATCCGAGATCAAGAGCTAAATGATATGGCTAGAGAGCTAGGTCAAAAGCCTGAGTTCTTGGAAAAGATATTAATGCGTGAAACGGGAGAGGCGGTTAATGCTGAAACAATACTTGCCTCACGCCATGTTCTGCATGAGTCAGCCCGAAACTTAAAAGTTATGGCTCAAAGAGTTTTAGCTGGCACTGCTGATGACAACATGAAGTTAAAGTTTCATCGTCAATGGGATTTTCATAATCAGTTTATGGCTCAATTTATGGGAGCTAGGGCTGAAATAGGTCGGGCGATGCGCTCGTATGGAATGCCTTTGGGCAGTCAAAGTATGCAAAGTAAAAGAATGCATGAGATAACTGAAACACAAGCAGGCCGATTTGATATGCGAGAGGTGGCTGAACAGATTATGGCTAACAATACCTTTGAGGGGGTTAATAAGATTGTTAAAGCCCAAGAAGGAGGGATGTCAAAAGGTGGCGCGGCAATGACAGAGTTATTTGTCTCATCAATATTATCGGGCGTAAAAACTCACATTATCAATTCTTCTGGTAATGCGCTAATGACAACACTTGGACCAGTTGAAACAGCCATTGCTACTCGTATGGGATGGGGTATAGCTGATGGACCCGACAAGATTATAAAAGGCGAAGCTCTAGCTCAAACCTTTGGTTTAATTAATGGATTTGCTGATGCTTTTTACGTTATGGGGCAAGTGTTTAAAACAGGTGAGCCATATGGAGGAATTGCTAAATTTGAAAGTGCGTATCCAAAAGCAATTAGCAGTGCAACTTTTGGCGCGTCAGGCTCATGGGGATGGATGATTGATGCCTTTGGATCTACAGTCAGGTTTCCATTAGAGCGCGTTATGGGTCCAATTGATGGTTTCTTTAGAGCAATTAACGAAAGGGCAAAGGTCGCACAGTTGGCATATCGTGAAGCTAGTAGGCTAAAAGATTTAAATGGATTGTCTGAGCAAGAATATTTACAGACACTTGAGTCTTTAATGACCGATGTGCCTTTAAATATTCAAGAAGCTGGCGTTGACTATTCAATCTACAATATGGCTGCTACCCCTTTGCCTCCATTCGGTAAGAATACTCAGTCTTTAATAAATAAGTCTGCCGTTGCAAAAATAATTGTGCCTTTTATTAGAACTCCTACTAACTTATTAGGTATGGGCTTTTTAGAAAGGACACCTTTAGGTTTGTTGTTAAAAAAATATAGGAAAGACTTTAAAGCTGGAGGAGAAAGGGCGCAAATGGCTAGAGCTAGGTTAACCTTTGGTTCAATGATGGGCGCGTATATAGCTATGCAGGCAGTTAATCTTAAGGTAACGGGTTCTGGACCTTCAGATTACGAAGCTAGGAAACTTAAGATGTTAACTGGATGGCGGCCCAGGTCTTTTGTTTATACCGATCTTGAGGGTAATAGGACATATCAGTCATATGACCGAATGGAGCCTTTATCATATATTATTGGCACTATTGCTGACCTAGTTGAAATGAATGAATTAAACAAGTACAACGCCTACGAAGAGTATGACCCTGGTGAGGCTATTAATGCAGTAACTCTAGTCCTTGCAGAAAATACTTTAAACAAAACATTTATGATGGGACCACATGACTTTATGGCTGCGTTTTCAAAAGGGCCAGGACAACAAAATAAAATGAATCGTTTTACGTCAGGTCTTGCTAATGGAATAATTCCGCTATCTGGAGCTAGAAGAGATGTAAGAAAGTTCAAAGACCCATACATGAGGCAATCATTTACCTTTCTTGAAAAGCTAAAAAATGGTACACCTTGGATGTCAGAAACTTTGCCAATGGTTCTTGATGCGATGGGAGATCCTATAATGTATGAGCAAATTCTTAACCCGTGGCCTGTTAGTGATGAGACTCCAGACTTGGTTGTTCGCCATTTAGGGTCTTTGTTAGACAGCACCAATGTCACGCCTATTAGAATGCCGAAGAAGACAATGGATGGTGTTGAGTTAACGTCTGAGCTATACCATGATCGAATTTTAATATCGCGTAAGACAATTCAATTGCCTGATGGCGAGGGCGGTAATGTTGATTTCAGAATGGCTTTAGTCAAATTAATTCAATCTGAAGGATACCAAAGCCTGCCCACTGACTTTATGCGAGTCGAGCAAGTCAAGAATATTCAGAAGCTATATGATTCTGCTGCTACACTCTTTATGTTAGATCCAGAGAACACTCAATACAGTGGACTCCAGGATAAAATAATGGAGCGCAAAATTGGTAAGGCATCGCAAACGTATGGCGCTGAGAATGTATCAGAAATGATGAACCAAGGCACACCACAATTCTAATAACCGCATAGCTAACAGTTACTGTGACTCTTATAATTACGGGAGATCATAGTGACTGTATCTAGCACCACAAACAAACAATCGTATAATGGTAATGGCAGTCAATCGGTCTTTGCTTATACGTTTAAGATTTTTGCTGAGGCTGACGTTGAAGTATACGTTGGCACTACCCTTAAAACCCTTTCTACACACTACACACTATCAGGTGTAGGCGCGACAGGTGGCGGTAATGTTACCTTCACATCTGGCAACATCCCAGCCGCAGGGACAGGCAATGTCACTATACTGCGAAGCCTGGCGTTGACCCAAGGTGTGGACCTTATTAACTACGGCAAGTTTGATGCTGAGGTGGTCGAGTCCCAGTACGATAAGATTGTAATGATGATTCAGCAGCTACAAGAGCAAGCTGACAGGACGATTCGATTTAACACGACTGTATCTGATGCTGGCGGTGTCGAGATCACTGACACAGTCGCAGAGCGTTCTGGCAAGGTTTTGGCCTATGATGCAAACGGGGATCTATCTGTAGCAAATGAGTTAGGTGATTGGCAAGGTAACTGGACTACCTCACGAACATACGCAGTTCGGGACTTAGCCCTTGATGCTGCTACAAATAACGTCTACACCTGTTTAGTCAGCCACACCTCTGGCACATTATCTAGTGATGTATCTGCAAGCAAGTGGGCCTTGGTGATCAATGCGGCAGCAGTCGCAGCATCAGCCGCCACAGCTACTACAAAAGCATCTGAGGCATCTACATCAGCCTCTACCGCATCTACACAAGCAACTAACTCAGCTAACTCAGCGACAGCAGCAGCGTCCAGTGCGTCTACCGCATCGACTCAGGCATCTACCGCTACAACTAAAGCAAACACAGCTACCACTAAAGCGAGTGAAGCTTCAACATCTGCAAGTAATGCCGCCACATCTGCATCAGCAGGGGCAACATCAGCGACTAACGCAGCTAACAGTGCTAACGCAGGGGCAAACTCTGCTACGGCTTCTGCTAACAGTGCGTCAGGAGCTTCTACAAGCGCGTCTACTGCAACCACCAAGGCATCTGAGGCAAGCACTAGCGCGTCTACAGCAACGACTAAGGCTAGTGAAGCGGCTACGTCTGCCACCAACTCTGCAAACTCTGCTACGGCTAGTGCTAACTCTGCAACAGCCAGTGCCAACAGCGCGTCAGGTGCATCGACAAGCGCCTCTACAGCGTCAACACAGGCCACTAACTCTGCTAACTCTGCCACCGCATCTGCCAACTCTGCCGCATCCGCAGCAGCAGCGTTTGACTCGTTTGACGACAGGTATTTAGGGGCTAAATCATCTGAACCATCCGTTAATAATGATGGTGATGCTTTAGTTACTGGCAACCTCTATTTTCTCACTGGAACGGGTATGCAAGTCTACGATGGGGCTAACTGGATAGCAGCTAGTTCTAGCGGCAACGTGTCGCTTTATTCTTACGAATACATTGCTACAGCAGGGCAGACTAGCTTCTCAGGTGCAGATGTTAATGGTCAGACTCTAAGCTATACGGCTAATAACATTCACGTTACCTATGGCGGCTTGGATATTCCTAAAGCTGACTATGTAGCCACTAACGGAACGACTGTTGTCCTAGATGATGGTGCGGTAGTAGGTACGATTGTACGCATTGTCGCTTTCCAATCATTCGTGGTAGCTAACACCTACACGCAAGCACAAGCTGACGCTAGATATAAAGCGATTGGTGCTAGTGAAGGTGGGCCAAGTTTAGGTACTAACTCAATCGTCAGAACAAACGCAAACACAATCAGTGAGAACATAACCATACCTGCCAATACCAATGGTGGCACTTTCGGCCCCGTGACTATAGCAAATAATTTCACTGTTACAGTCAATGGCACTTGGAGCATTATATGAGTACCTTAGAAGTAAAAGAGTTATCCCACCCTAGCGGTGAGGTGATTAAGATTGCCAGTGGTAAGACACTTGACCTTCATTCACAAGGCACAACTAAGATGCCAGCAGGGTCAGTTATCCAAGTTATTACTAAAACGCATAGTCAAAATG
>Ga0206130_10008643_pt1 | contig 10868 bp, 7 predicted proteins | sample Helgoland_Spring_9_FD_148637 | JGI IMG/M metagenome (GOLD analysis project Ga0206130, IMG submission 148637) | Pelagic subsurface seawater microbial communities from Kabeltonne, Helgoland, North Sea - Helgoland_Spring_Bloom_20160512_1 | ecosystem: Environmental > Aquatic > Marine > Epipelagic ...
GTTGCAAGGTGCGTGCTGCTTGGCTCGGGGGCAACGGTCGACACGTCGGGGCACAGAATGCCAAAGCGCAGCGTACAAGCACAATGGCCACTGCAGACTCACCGGAGGGCTATCAACTGGTCCTAAGACTCAGCGGGGCTTACAGTGCATCTCAGAGACTAATCTCAAGCACGGTCGGCAGACGAAAGATAAGTTAGCAGCTCAGCGCCATGCAACTCAGGTCGGGCGTAGGGTTATGGGTGAGCTAAAGCGGATTGAACAACAGACTAGATGCGGGGCTTATGCCTGATGGTTAGCACTTCATTCACTATTACGGTAGATTTCGCTTCGATGAAAACCCATGTAAGCAGACTGTTTATGCGAAAGAGGTTTCTCTAATGCGGGTTTAGAAAGAGCCCACGCGTCAATGACATTAGACGGAAGTAAAGGGCTAAAAATTAGTTGACCCTGCCTACGAACGATATGTACCCCCGGTCGAATAAGCGGTCTATGACTTTGCACTTGAGTACTGGCCACCTTTGCCAGAGAACAACAAAACAGTGGACCAATACCCAACCATGCATTAACATTTTATAATTGATTAGTGAGTGGAGGCAGTCCAGCATAGCCAAAAAAAGTCCTGAGTACCTGATGCAGTATGCCACGCTGCTGTTGTGGCAAAGAAAATCTCAAAATTCAGTCTTTGGCTAGCTGCATGATTTGGCCACGGCGTGACACCTTTAAATTGAAAATACTATCTCTTAAATTGTGTGAAAGACAAACGACAAGAGGGACTTAAGTGACTACAATTGAAACTGTGACCCTTCAGTCTCGCGGCCTCTCTGTTTGGGAGCGATTCAGGCGACGCAAACTAGCACTGACCGGCATGGTGCTGATTACCATCGCCTTGTTTGGGGCTATTTTTGCGCCTTGGCTAACGCCTTACGATCCGAACACCCAGATGTTCGACGGCCTTACTATCGAAGGTGCGCCAATGGCGCCAAGCGCGCAGTTCCTGCTTGGCACCGACCTTTTGGGCCGGGACCTGTTGACGCGTATTCTATACGGTGCGCGCACTTCACTGATTATTGGGCTAGTCGCCAACGGGGTATCGCTAATTATTGGCACGTTGGTTGGGGTGACTGCAGGCTATTTCCAAGGCTTTATTGGTGGGCTGCTGATGCGCTTAACTGATTTGATGATGGCTTTCCCAGCATTGCTGCTCGCAATCTGCCTTGCATCAATTTTTCAACCTTCACTTTGGATCGTGGCAATGGTCATTGCAATCGTGAATTGGGTGCAGACCGCTCGTGTGCTTTATTCCGAAACGTCATCGCTGGCGCAACGCGAGTTCATTGCTGCAGAAAAAACACTTGGCGCAAGCCATCCGCGGATCCTTTTTAGGCATATACTGCCGCATTTAGTGCCTATGATTATCGTTTGGGGTACCCTAGGAATTTCCACCACTGTCCTCCTAGAAGCAACCCTAAGTTATCTGGGCGTTGGCGTGCAACCCCCGACCGCCAGTTGGGGCAACATCATTTTTGAAAATCAGACCTATTTTCAGGCCGCTCCGTGGCTGGTGTTCTTCCCGAGCCTCGCCATTGTGATGCTAGCACTCGCATTCAACCTTGTCGGCGATGCAGTGCGCGAAGTGCTCGATCCCACCCTGCGAGGTCAGGACTAATGGTTGATTTTCTGACCCGACGCCTAATGCAATCCGCTTTGATCCTGCTGGGTGTTTCGCTGATCACCTTTGCTTTGCTTTATCTTCTGCCAGCTGACCCTGTTCGTCAGATTGCAGGACGCTCTGCGACACCACAAACCGTAGCGAATATCCGGGAGCAACTTGGACTGGACCAACCATTTATTGTTCAATATTGGCGTTATTTATTAAATCTTCTGCAAGCCGATCTCGGCCGATCTTATTTGCAAAAAACTGAAGTGACCAGCCTCATTTCCGCACGAATTCCCGCCAGTTTACTGTTGATGGCAGGGGCAATATTTTGTGAACTAGTGATTGGTTTGACCATGGGGATTCTCGCCGCCCTGCGTCGGGGATCAACCATGGATAACAGTCTGATGATAGCTTCGTTTGTGGGTGTTTCAGCTCCACAATTCGTGGTCGGCCTACTCCTGCTTTATGTCTTTGCTGTGCAGCTAAACTGGTTTCCAATTGGCGGCTATGGAACGTTAGCGCATTTGGTGTTACCTTCCATGACGTTGGCTATTCTCGGGTCGGGTTGGTACAGTCGTATGATGCGATCTTCGATGATCGAAGTGTTGCGACAGGATTTCATCCGTACAGCACATGCTAAAGGCCTGTCCAAAATGCGAGTTTTACTGCGCCACGCCCTCCCCAATGCCATCCTACCGATTATTGCGATGATCGGTATCGACGTGGGTATTTTTATGGGTGGCATCGTTGTCGTTGAATCTGTCTTTGGCTGGCCTGGCATCGGCCAGTTGGCATGGCAGGCTATCCAGCGCGTCGACATTCCGATTATCATGGGCGTTACGCTGGTTTCGGCCTGTGCCATCGTCATTGGTAATTTGGTTGCTGATATTGCCTCTTTATTTGCCGACCCCCGGATCAAAATCCGGTAAGAACCATCTAAAACCAAATTCAAAAGGAGAATTAAAATGAAGAAGTTTCTAATCTCAACAGCACTTTGTGGATCTTTGATCTTGCCGGCTACCGCATTTTCTGATGCCCATTCCGATATGGATCCCAACGCTAAAACGGGTGGCAACATCATCATCACCTACAAGGATGATGTGGCCACCCTAGACCCTGCCATTGGCTATGACTGGCAAAACTGGTCGATGATCAAATCGCTTTACGACGGACTGATGGATTACAGACCAGGCACGACAGATCTGCGCCCTGGTCTAGCTGAGAATTATAGTGTCTCGGACGATGGCATGGTATTCACCTTCAAGATACGCCCCGGTGTGAAATTCCATAACGGACGGGAGATGTCGGCAGAGGATGTGAAATACTCACTTGACCGTGTGACCAACCCAGTCACCCAGAGCCCTGGCGCTGGTTTTTTCGCATCTATTAACGGATTTGACGCTATTTCTAATGGCGAGACGGACACACTGAGTGGTGTCTCAGTTATCGACCCCCTCACACTAAAAATCACTTTGTCACGCCCTGATGCAACTTTTCTGCATGTTATGGGCCTGAACTTTGCCTCTGTTGTCGCGAAAGAAGCCGTCGAACAAGCAGGTGCGGATTTTGGAAAAACCGCGATGGGTACTGGTGCATTCAAGTTGGGCGAATGGACAATCGGACAGCGTCTAGTTTTTGAGAAAAACGAAGATTATTGGCGTGAGGGTCTACCCTATCTTGACAGTGTGACCTTTGAAGTAGGGCAAGAACCTATCGTGGCTCTGCTGCGCTTACAAAACGGCGAGGTTGACGTGCCCGGCGATGGCATCCCCCCAGCAAAGTTTCAGGAGGTCATGTCAGACCCCGATCAGGCAGCTCGGGTCATCGAGGGTGGCCAGTTGCATACTGGTTACATCACCCTGAATGTAAAAATGCCGCCCTTTGACAACGTTCTTGTGCGCAAAGCCGTAAATATGGCTATTAACAAAGAGCGTATAACTCAAGTGATTAACGGCCGCGCAGTACCTGCAACACAACCCCTGCCGCCGTCAATGCCAGGTTACACCGAAGGGTACGAAGGCTATGCCTTCGATCCAGCCGCGGCCAAAAAGCTCTTGGCAGATGCAGGATTTCCCGAAGGATTCGAGACAGAGCTGTTTGTCATGAATACTGATCCAAATCCACGGATTGCGCAGGCCATTCAGCAGGATTTGTCGAACGTCGGTATCAAGGCATCAATCCAGTCCTTGGCACAGGCCAGCGTGATTGCAGCAGGTGGTGAGGCGGACCAGGCTCCGATGATCTGGTCAGGCGGCATGGCTTGGATTGCTGATTTTCCCGATGCATCTAACTTTTACGGCCCAATTCTTGGTTGTGCAGGAGCCGTACAAGGCGGCTGGAACTGGTCATGGTATTGTAACCAAGAAATTGATGCCATGGCAACCGAAGCCGACAGTATGACAGACCCAGATGCCGTCGAGGCGCGTCTGCAGACATGGTCTGATATCTACATGAAAGTCATGGAAGACGCCCCATGGGTGCCGGTGTTCAACGAACAGCGTTATACCATGAGATCTGGGCGCATGGGTGGTGCCGATTCACTCTATGTCGATCCAGTCTCCATTCCTGTTAACTATGACTATGTGTATGTAAACGATGTGCAATAAATGTCCTCAATATACGATCCACGGTCATCACCATCACTTTGGCTGGGACAATTCGTTTGTCCCAGCCATGACAGTGGCACCCGGAGCGACCATCGAGTTCAAATGCCACGATAGTTCTGCCGGTCAGCTGACGAAGAAAAGCACGGTCAAGGATGTGGAGACATTGGACTTTAGCAAGATCAACCCTGTATCGGGTCCGATTTATGTTGACGGGGCCGAGCCGGGCGACGCGCTTAAAATCACGATCGAGGGGTTCGCCCCATCTGGCTTTGGCTGGACGGCGAACATCCCCGGTTTTGGTCTCTTGGCAGATCAGTTTACTGATCCAGCGTTGGCGATATGGAATTATGATGCAAATACCCTCGCACCCGCCCTTTTCGGCAAAAATGGGCGGGTGCCACTGAAACCTTTTGCGGGTACCATTGGCTGTGCTCTGGCCGTTCCAGGGCTGCATAGCATAGTGCCGCCACGCCGAGTTGGAGGAAACCTCGACATTCGAGATCTGGCCGCAGGAACGACGCTTTACTTACCAATAGAAGTGGCTGGGGCGCTATTTTCTATTGGGGATACCCACGCTGCCCAAGGAGATGGTGAAGTATGCGGCACCGCCATCGAAAGCCCGATGGATGCAACAGTGACGCTAGACTTGATTAAGGACGCGCAGATGAAAATGCCGCGTTTTACAACACCTGGTCCAGTCACTAATCATCTAGATACGAAGGGGTACGAGGTCACGACCGGGATCGGTCCTGACCTGATGACCGGTGCGCGAGAAGCGGTCAGCCAGATGGTTGATCAACTTTGCGCGACGCAGGGGTTGACGGCAATGGATGCTTATATGCTGGTATCCACCTGCGGCGATCTGCGGATATCTGAAATCGTTGATATACCAAACTGGGTCGTTTCTTTTTACTTTCCGCGCTGTGTCTTCGAATGAGCGCTACGCAAAAAACCTCTCCCGCGGCGGCAGTCGCGGGAGAGGTTCCGATCCTTAGAATCAAGGACTTGACGATCTCAGTCAAGACCGAACAGGGACTGCACCATTTGGTTAGCAACCTTTCGTTCGTGCTGAAAAAAGGTGAAACTCTGGCGATTGCAGGAGAAAGCGGATCAGGAAAGTCTCTGACGGCGCTTGCGATTATGGGGCTTCTGCCGCCTCCTGCCGTGCGTGTGACACAAGGTGGCATCATCTTTGAAGATTTAAACCTGACCCGGTCAAGCGAATCTCAACTTCAAAAGTTGCGCGGAAATCGTATCGCAATGATTTTCCAGGAACCTATGACAGCCCTTAACCCGGTTATGACACTCGGAGCACAATTGATCGAGGCTATCCGTGCACATAAGAATATATCGGCCAATGCGGCCCGCCGGCGTGCGCTGGAAGTCGTACGCGCTGTGCGGCTCAACGACCCAGAGCGGCGATTATCTCAATATCCGCACGAACTTTCGGGCGGCATGCGCCAACGAGTAGTCATTGCCATGGCCATCGCCCTGCGGCCCAACATCCTGATAGCAGATGAACCGACGACGGCGCTTGATGTGACTGTGCAGCGCGAGATTTTAGATCTGCTGCGCGAGCTTACACAAGAGTTAAACACGGCCCTTATCCTGATCACCCATGACATGGGTGTAGTCGCGGAAATGGCCGATCGTGTGCTTGTCATGCAAAACGGAAAGATGATTGAACAAGCCCCCGTGCTCGATTTATTTGCCGCGCCAAGACAGGCCTATACTAAAACTCTTCTTGCTGCGGTCCCGCGCATGGGCAAGGGCCGCGGAAGGCATCCAAACGCTCAGGCGCGACCCCTTGTTTCTTTTCGAAATGCGTGTGTCGCCTATGATCTGCGCGGCGGCATCTTGGGCCGTGTTGTCCAGCGGGTCCATGCAGTCGAAGGCGTCTCTTTTGATATCCACCCTGGAGAAACTTTTGCCTTAGTCGGCGAAAGTGGCTGCGGAAAATCGACCGTCGCGCGTGCCCTAACAGGGCTTGTGCCTCATACAGGAGATATCCGTTTTTTAGGAAAACCGCTTGGCTACAATGCTGAAACACGCAAACAAGTCAGCCGTGATCTGCAGATGGTATTTCAGGATCCGATGGCTGCCTTGAACGGACGGATGACGGTGGGTGATTTGGTCCGCGAACCGATGTTTATTCATGGTATCGGAACAACTAGCACAAGGCGGGAGCGATCAGAAAACCTTTTTGCCAAAGTTGGCTTGCCTTCAAATTCACTAAATCGCTACCCACATGAATTTTCAGGGGGACAAAGGCAGCGTATCTGCATAGCGCGAGCTCTCGCACTTAATCCTAAAATGATCATTGCTGATGAAAGTGTCTCGGCTCTTGATGTATCAGTTCAAGCAACTGTGCTCGATCTACTTGCTGAATTGAAGCAGGAGATGAATATGTCCTATCTATTCATATCCCATGACATGGCTGTCGTAGAAAACATCGCAGACCGTGTTGCCGTGATGTATTTGGGCCAGATCGTGGAAATGGGCACTGGTGCCCAAATATTTGGCGATCCGCAGCATCCTTACACCCAGCGACTAATCAAGGCGGTTCCCCACGCTGATCCCACTCGTCTTTTGCCACCACGGGTACTCACAACACAGGATCCACCCAGCCCTATCCACCCAGTCGGCTCTCCGCCTACCCGTTTAAGATATAAAAATGTGGGTGACAGCCACGTGGTTGCTTGTATATAATTTTCGAATGACGCTTGAAGTCAGTTAGGATGCCGGAAGGCAATGCAGCCAAAAACTGCAGTGGCTATCATAACGGCGAGTCTAAGTCGTATTATCTAGTTGTTTGTTCGGTTTGATCGAGCCATCGCGTCTGGAAAAAAATCCTAGCCAATATGCCCTGCCTTAAAGGCTTTCGCTACCCACGTGAGATCATTTCTTATGGGGTTTCAACTTACCGCGGCTTTGCATGGAGCGCGGCGTGATCGTTAAACGCGAAGTAAAGCCGCCTAGCTCCAAGCTCATGGCAGTAGCGATCGCGCAATTTGGCCCACGGACCTTGGAGACCTTGTGTTGTGCTTCATGTTGTTTGGATGGCCAATAAAACGTTTGCCGAAAGTTACACTAACACAAACTGCGGCACTGGTACAATGGGTGCGTGAGTAGCCGGCCGTGCAGCATGACGAGCTATCCGTGGTGCAGCACTACAAACAAAACTCCCTCCAAAAGAAACTACCACCCCAACTCTTAAGCCCCTGCGCGTGGACCGTGCCTCGGCGTTAAGGGGGGGCTGGCCTGTCTGCCATGGCTCTTGGAGCGTGGGGGTTGGGCTCAGTAACCCCCGGACGGAGGTAATTGGCATGGGTATAACCCATACTCATTATGGATCATTTACTGATAACTTTTCTATTTGGGACAATACTAATTTGCACTATCTTTAGTCCACAAGAATTAAATAATTTGAAAGGCGATGCGATGATTAAGGAAATAACAGGCTTACACCACATCACATCGATGGCTTCAAATGCTGATGCCAACAATGTTTTCTTCACCAAGACCCTTGGTCTACGCCGTGTTAAGAAAACCGTTAACTTTGACGCGCCAGAGGTTTACCACCTTTACTATGGTGACGAGATTGGGACGCCCGGTTCAGTCATGACCTACTTTCCGTTTGCGAAAATGTCGCCTGGTCAACGTGGCGCCGGTGAGGTCAGCATCACTGAATTTGCGGTGCCCAAAGACGCATTGGGGTTCTGGAAAGAACGCCTGTCCGCACTAGGAGTATCAAGCCTGATCGAGAGTAGCTTTCTGGGCGAGAAGCGCCTCAGCTTTGATGGACCCGACGGTGACGGCTTTGCGCTCGTAGAAAGTGATGTGCGAGACCGCACGCCCTGGGCTGAAGCAGATGTCCCTGAAGACGCAGGTATACTCGGGTTTCACGGAGCACGCTTCAGCTTGCAAGATGCAGCAGCGACGGGCGAACTTTTGAAATTCATGGGCTACCAGAAGGACGAGACGCGTGGCAATATAACTCGCTACCGGATCGAGGGCGGTAACGCAGCCGACACAATTGATCTTGAAGAACTGCCCAGCGCCGGTACATCCAGTCAGGGCGCGGGGTCGGTCCACCATATTGCCTTTGCGGTCGAAGACCGAGCTGCACAAGCGGAGGTGCGTAAAGCACTGCTTGATACCGGGTATCAGGTCACACCAGTGATCGATCGCGATTATTTTTGGGCGATCTATTTTCGCAGCCCAGGCGGCGTGCTGTTCGAGGTGGCAACCAACGAACCCGGTTTTGACAGAGACGAAGACACCGCCCACCTCGGCGAAGCACTGAAGCTGCCTAAGCGTTACGAGTCGCGCCGCGCTCAAATTGAGGAGATTTTGCCTGTGATTGCCGCCTGAAGAGGCTTTAAAAGGGGTATTGCATTTTGCAGCCGGCCAACCGGGCCGAGCAGTCGAGCCTAATAAGCCTGAACAGACCCTGCGAAGTTAAGCCCCGAACGCCCGCCAAAACATTATCAAGCAAGACTGTGATTGAATTTGCAGCTTATTTAGAGAATGATTTCCTAGAAAAATACACTGTTCAGCCAGTGCTTTTGTGCCACCACAGTGCCACCAGTGCAGATTTTAAGGTCGTCAAAAATGGCCAAAAACCCGCTAAGTCATTGATTTATATGGTGCCCCCACACGGCGTAGAACTATGTTTATTATCAAGCACTTATCATACTTAATTTTATTCAAAAACAACAGGTTATGTACTTATTTGTCCGCTCATGTATTTAGCTGTATTGCCATATACTGAAACAAAACGTACCAATAAACGTACCATTTTGGGGGTTTTGTCATGCAATTCAAATCAGACACCGAAATTAAAAAGTGGCGACCAAAGGGCAATAACACCCGCGTCCGTTGCGGCCCAAAACTATATGTTCGCGGGTTTGAAACCGGGCGCAAACTATTCCAGCTGCGCTTTGAGGTCAGTCGCAAAACAAACTGGCTAGACGTTGCTGATTATCCGGCGATGTCGCTGGCAGTGGCACGCGAGATGGCAATAGCGGCAGGTCGGTTGATCAAAGCCAAAGATTGCACCGTAGAAAGCCTCAGAGTGGCGCTGACAAGGTCTGACAGTGCAAGGTCGCTTGAAAGCCGCATCAAGGCCAATAACGTTACGGATCAGCCGACAAGCACTGTGCAGACGTTTGATGAAGCATATCGCGATTGGTACAAGGCGGTGGCTGCATCCAACCGCTGGAAAAACCTTGCCAGCGAGAGACGCCCGATCAGATCATATGAATTGCATGCCGAGAAACATATCGGCACCCTGCCCCTCGACAAAATACGCAGGCCAGCCATCAAGGCATTTATGCAGCCGCTGTTTACGTCAAACCCAGAAGTTGCGGGGAAGCTGCTTGGCTACATGAACAAAGTCTTTTTAACCGCGTTTACAGATGAAGTGATTGAGGCCAACCCCTGCCCACCCAAAGAGGCGTTTATCATACCAGAGAAAAACGTGCGGCATGCTGCATCGCTTAATTTTTCGGATCTTCCAAAACTAATGGAGTGGCTGCGTAAAGCGCCGTTTAGCCAACCCGTCAAAACAGCCATGCGCTTAACCGTTGTGACGGCGCACAGAGCCAGCGTGATCAGTTATATGCGCTGGGAACACCTTGACCTTGAGACAGGCATCTGGACGATACCACAGCGCAAGGAAGAGGACCGCACGCTTGGCTTGATGAAATCAAAGCGACCCTTCGCAACCAAACTGCCACAGGCTATCCTGTCGGAGATCAAAGAGCTTCACGCGGCCCGGTCGCATGATGTTTTTGTATTTTCTGTCGATGGTCACAAGCCAATCAACGCGGAAACACTGCGCCGCAATTTCCAAAAATACGGTGACATCACCACGCATGGTTTTCGCAATACGTTTAAAACATGGTGTATGAACCAAGAGCCGCCGGTTGATGATTTTCTAGCTGACCGATACCTTGATCATGGATTGGTTGGATTGGATAAAAACTACAGGCGCGACAACCTGTTTACAAAGCGCTCTGAGTTGGCAGAACGGTATTGTGCATTTGTGTTGGGAGATGGTGATGATTAAAAAGCACAGCAACATCCCAGACGGTGAGGATAACCCTAATATCGATACGGTCTATGATTGCTATCAAAAAAAACGCAACGACCTAGATACCTTCAGTGAAAAAGAGCTTAAAAAATTTGAAATTTATGACGATCCTGACTTTGCTGGCACAAATGATATAATACAGCCATGCGGGTACACGCAGCGAGTGCTTGAGCATTTTCATATGAAATACGCAGGACGCAATGACGTCGCAGATTTGATTGAGATGTTGGATATTTATCCCGTCTACGGCAGTAAAATAATAAGTGATGAACTTATTCGATTGTTAAAAAAGGTAAGAATTAAACCAGTTTCAGACGAGGCCAGCGAAACATGGAGCCTTCACCAAGAAACTTTATACCTATTTTCCGAAATCAACCCCAAAAGAGGTGAGGTTGAAGCCGCATATGTCGAAATCGTCGAACGTTTAAATAAAGCTGACAGAGATCGGCCAATTACGATCGAGAATGTTAAAACGATAATCAAACGAGCAAAAAAAAATAAGCAGAAA
>Ga0206130_10008652_pt1 | contig 10862 bp, 10 predicted proteins | sample Helgoland_Spring_9_FD_148637 | JGI IMG/M metagenome (GOLD analysis project Ga0206130, IMG submission 148637) | Pelagic subsurface seawater microbial communities from Kabeltonne, Helgoland, North Sea - Helgoland_Spring_Bloom_20160512_1 | ecosystem: Environmental > Aquatic > Marine > Epipelagic ...
TATCAACGACAACTCGCGGCACATCCGCAATTGCTGGCGTGGTCAAAGTAGCGAAAAGCAAAGCGTAGAGTTTTTTCATAGCGAATAGATCATCCGTGGTTGTGTCGAGGCCATATGTTATAATATAACACATCTCGTCAACACAGTTTCTAAAAAAAAGCACGCAGCCATGGATCCAATCGGATTTACCAATCACGATCATGCGGGCTGCATCAAAGGCACGCTCACTCAAATCGAAACCCATTGCCGCGAAGCAGGGCTGCAATTGACCCCTGTACGCCGTCGCGTGCTTGAAATTCTCTTGCATGAGCATCGCGCGCTTGGGGCCTACGACATCCTTGATAAGTTGCGCGAAGAAGGGCTGGGCTCACAGCCGCCAGTTGCCTATCGCGCGCTGGATTTTCTGGTGAGCCATGGTTTTGTCCATAAGATCGAACGCTTGAACGCTTTTGTTGCATGCGCCCATCCCGGTGAGGTGCACGACCCTGCGTTCCTTATTTGTCGCAAATGCGATGGCGTTGCCGAAGCGCAAACCAAATCCGCGCGTGGGCAGTTGGGTTCCACTGCGAAACTCGCAGGTTTCCAGATTGAACGGGCAGTTTTGGAAGCCGAAGGCATTTGCCCAAATTGCGCAGAAGGGCCAGTTGTATGAGCTTGATCAGCGCTAAAAACATTTCGGTGCGGCGCGGCAAAGCACCGGTTTTACAAAACGTCACTTTGGAAATCAACGCAGGTGAAATCGTTACAATTGTGGGGCCGAACGGCTCTGGCAAATCGACACTGCTGCGGGCGTTTATCGGTGCCGAACAGCCCTATGAGGGCACGCTTACACGCCAAGACAACCTGCGCATTGGCTACGTACCGCAAAAACTGCACATCGATGCGACCCTGCCCATGAGTGTGTCGCGTTTCTTGTCCTTGCCGACAAAGGTTTCCAAAGAAACCGCGGACGCAGCGCTTGCCCAAGCAGGCGTTAGCACACTCGCAAAACGTCAGATGAGCGATCTTTCAGGTGGTCAGTTCCAACGCGTTTTACTCGCGCGGGCATTGCTTGGAAAACCGGAACTTTTGATCTTGGACGAAGCGACACAAGGCCTTGATCAACCCGGGTCTGCTGCGTTCTACCGTCAAATAGAGCGCTTGCGCGAAACGCTTGGCTGCGCTGTTTTGATGGTGAGCCACGAGTTGCATGTGGTCATGGCCGCATCTGATCGGGTCATTTGTTTGAACGGGCATGTGTGTTGCGAAGGGGCCCCCGAAGTCGTTGCCTCTGCCCCTGAATATCGCGCTTTGTTTGGGTCCGGCACGCAAGGGGCTTTGGCACTTTATCGACATGATCACGATCATCATCACCATCATCATGGGCATTCCCATGATCACAACGAAACCGAGGACGCGTGATGGACTTTCTCGATAGTTTTCTCGCACGCGCCACACTCGCTGGTCTTGGCGTGGCGCTGGCCGCCGCCCCTTTGGGATGTTTCGTCGTCTGGAGACGCATGGCCTATTTTGGCGAAGCGACCGCGCATGCCTCTATTCTTGGGATCGCTCTGGCGCTGTCCTTTTCTACCTCGATCTTTGGTGGCGTTCTTGTTGTCGCTTTGCTCATGGGATGGACGGTTTCAACCCTATCGGGTCGTGGTTATGCGATGGACACGCTGCTTGGTGTGATGGCGCATTCGGCCTTGGCGATTGGTCTTGTGGCCGTGTCGTTCTTGCAAGGTGTGCGCATAGATTTGATGGCCTACCTTTTTGGCGACATTCTTGCTGTATCACGGCTCGACCTCGCTGTGATTTGGGGCGGTGCTGCTCTTGTTATGTTGATGCTCTGGTGGCGCTGGTCCGCTTTGCTGACCGCAACACTCAGCCCTGATCTGGCCTTTGCTGCCGGGATAGAACCACGGCGCGAACAGATGGTTCTCACCATCGCGCTTGCCCTCGTTGTGGCTGTTGCGATCAAAGTTGTTGGCGTTCTTTTGATCGCTGCGCTTTTGATCATTCCTGCCGCTGCCGCCCGCCCCTTTGCGCGCACGCCTGAACGTATGGCAATCATCGCTGCTGCGATTGGTGGTTTTTCTGCCCTCGCGGGTTTGCGTGCCGCTTATATCTTTGACACACCCACGGGTCCGACGATTGTGTGCGTCGCTGCCGCTTGCTTTGCGCTTGGCAGTCTGCTCAACCTTCTGCGAGGACCAATCGCAGGATAGACCATGAGCACGATCGACATTGAACACCTGCAAAGCTGGCAAGACCGCAGCGAGACGCGTGATGATCTGATCGCGTCTTTTCCCGCAAATGCGCTTGCTATGACGTTGGATCGTGATGAGATCTATGAAATTGGCGATACGCTTCCCCCGCTATGGCACTGGCTGCATTTTCTGCCAATCCATAAACTAAGCGACAGCGGCTATGATGGTCATGCGGCATTGGGAGGTTTTTTACCCCCTGTGCCACTGCCACGTCGTATGTGGGCAGGCAGTCGTCTGGATTTTCGAGCGCCTGTTTGCATAGGCGCTTCGTTGAGTAAACGCTCGACCGTTAAAAGCGTACGCCATAAGTCTGGACGCAGCGGTGATCTTGTTTTTGTTACCCTCATCCACGAGGTCTTTGACGGTGATACGCTTTGCATCAGCGAAGAACAGGACATCGTCTATCGTGCACTCCCTGATCCCGACGCGCCCATCGCAGCACCCTCGCCTGCCCCGGAGCGCAGCGATTTTTCTAGAAAAATCGACCCCGACCCGGTTCTGCTGTTCCGCTACTCTGCTCTGACATTCAACGGCCACCGCATCCATTACGATCATCCGTTCTGCACAGGCACCGAAGGGTATGGCGGGCTTGTCGTGCATGGTCCTTTGCTCGCGACCTTGATGCTCGATCTGTTGCGCCGTGAATACCCCGCCTCAGAGGTCACGCATTTCGAGTTCCGCGCGCTCGCACCTGTCTTCGACACGCAGCACTTTTCGGTTCATGGAACCTACGTGCAAGACAACAAAATCACCCTTTGGATCGCGCGCGAAGACGGCGCTTTGGCGATGCAAGGCCACGCAACCATCAAGGAGCCGACATGAGCGAAAGCCACCAAGACATCCGCGACGCCGTGCGCGCGCTTTGCGCGGAATTTCCACCTGAATACCACCGCAAGGTCGATGCAGAACGCGGATATCCTGACGCTTTCGTCGATGCACTTACCAAAGCCGGATGGATGGCTGCGTTGATCCCTGAGGAATACGGCGGTTCGGGCCTTGGCCTGACCGAGGCGAGCGTGATCATGGAAGAGATCAACCGCTCTGGCGGCAATTCCGGTGCGTGTCACGGGCAAATGTATAATATGGGCACGCTCTTGCGCCACGGCTCGGACGCGCAAAAGCAGAAATACCTGCCACGCATCGCAGCGGGCGAGCTGCGCTTGCAAAGCATGGGCGTGACGGAACCCACCACAGGCACAGACACCACCAAGATCAAAACCAAAGCCGAAAAGCGCGGCGATAAATATGTGATCAACGGGCAAAAGGTCTGGATCAGCCGCGTTCAGCACTCCGATCTGATGATCTTGCTCGCGCGAACCACGCCTTTGGCTGACGTCACGAAAAAGTCGCGTGGCATGTCGATCTTCATCGTCGATCTGCGCGACGCCATCGGCAACGGGCTAAAGGTGAAACCGATCCCGAACATGGTCAACCACGAAACCAACGAACTGTTCTTTGACAACCTCGAAATCCCAGCTGAAAATCTCATTGGCGAGGAAGGGATGGGGTTTAAATACATCCTTGATGGGCTGAATGCCGAACGCGCATTGATCGCGGCGGAGTGCATCGGTGATGGGTATTGGTTCATCGAAAAAGTGACAGAGTATGCAAAGACCCGCGAAGTTTTTGGCCGTCCCATAGGTCAAAACCAAGGGGTGCAATTCCCTATCGCAGAAGCACATATCGAAATCGAAGCCGCCAATCTCATGCGCTTTGAGGCCTGCCGTTTATATGACGCGGGCGAGCCCTGCGGGGCGCAAGCCAACATGGCGAAATACCTCGCAGCGAAAGCAAGCTGGGAAGCGGCAAACGCCTGCATCCAGTTCCATGGCGGTTTCGGCTTTGCCGCTGAATACGACGTTGAACGCAAATTCCGCGAAACACGGCTTTATCAAGTGGCACCGATCTCAACCAACCTCATCCTATCCTACGTTGCCGAGCATGTGCTTGGCCTGCCGAGGTCATTCTAAATGTCGCCGCTGGATGGGATCACCGTCATCGCGCTGGAACATGCCGTTGCTGCCCCTTTCGCGAGCCGTCAACTGGCTGATCTCGGCGCGCGTGTCATCAAGATTGAACGGCCAGCAACCGGCGATTTTGCGCGCGGCTATGATACCCGTGCACGCGGCATGTCTTCACATTTTGTGTGGACCAACCGCTCCAAAGAGAGCTTGGCGCTGGATCTGAAATCCGATGCTGGTATGGATATTTTGCGTAAACTTCTGAGCGAAGCAGATGTGCTTGTGCAGAACCTTGCGCCCGGTGCCGCGGACCGCATGGGGCTTGGCTTCGAGGCGCTGCACGACTCGCACGAAAAACTCATCGTTTGCAACGTCTCTGGCTACGGCCCTGATGGACCCGAAACCGATCGCAAGGCTTATGACCTCTTAATCCAAGCCGAAGCCGGGTTTCTATCGATCACAGGCACCGATGCGCACCCCAGCAAGGCAGGCATTTCCGTCGCCGATATCGCCGCTGGCATGTATGCTTATTCCAACATTCTTGCTGCGCTCATTCAACGTGGAAAAACGGGCAAAGGCGTGGAAATCAACATCTCAATGCTGGAAGCTTTGGCAGAATGGATTGGTTATCCGATGTATTACGCCACTGACGACGCCACGCCCCCTGCCCGCGCAGGTGCGGCTCATGCGACGATCTTTCCTTATGGCCCGTTCTTTGCAGGCGATGGCAAGGAGGTCATGCTCGGGCTTCAGAACGCGCGCGAATGGTCGATTTTTTGCAAAGAAATCCTCGATGAACCCGCGTTAGTAACCGACGCGCGCTTTGCCACTAACGCGGATCGCTCTGCGCATAAATTGGAGCTCACGGCGATTATCTTATCTGCTTTTTCCAAATGGACCTCTGAAGAGGTGATCGCCAAGCTCAGCGCAGCAGGCATCGCCAATGCGCGTATGAACGATATGGCGGGGCTTTGGGCGCATCCGCAGTTGCAAGCACGGGACCGCTGGCGTGAGGTCGACAGTCCTGTCGGACCCATGCCTGCGCTGATCCCGCCGGGTGGTTTGGGAGGTGCTGAACCTCGGATGGACGCTATTCCCGCTCTTGGCCAGCAAACTCTTGCGATTTTACAGGGATTAGGTTTCAAATCAGACGAAATAGACGCCCTGAAAGAGCAGGGCGTGATCTAAGGAAAACCAATGCAGAAATTAACCACGACGGCCGCCGAAATGGTCGCAAAAGCGCGCAGCGAAATCCGCGAGATTGAAACGCTTGAATTGATTGGCATGCTGGATGATCCGAATGTTGTGGTGGTCGATATTCGTGATGTGCGTGAACGTCAGCGTGGCGGCTTTGTCCCCGGCAGCTTTCATGCGCCGCGCGGGATGATCGAATTTTGGGTTGATCCTGACAGCCCTTATTTCAAACCGATCTTTGGTGAAGACAAACAGTTTGTGTTTCACTGCGCATCCGGATGGCGCTCTGCATTAACTGTGCAAACATTGAAAAACATGGGCTTCGAGGCCGCGCATCTACGCGAAGGGTTTTCAACTTGGGAAGCCCAAGGCGGTCCAGTCGAGAGCACTGAATGAGCGCGTTTCAAACTCCGCAGAAAGCCAACTACGACGTTATTATCATTGGTGGCGCGATGATGGGTTCGTCTACCGCTTGGTTCCTTTCAACGAACCCGGACTTTGACGGCTCATGCCTCGTGATTGAGATGGACAGCAGCTATATCAACAGCTCTACCGCGCATACGAATTCCTGCATGCGCCAGCAGTTCTCCAATGAGTTGAACGTGCGTATCTCGCAATTTGCGGCGGATTTCGTAAAGAACATTCGTGAGTATATGGGCGGCGACACACGCGTACCTGAGCTCGATATTCAAAACTACGGCTATATGTATTTGGCTGATAATGACGTTTTCGCAAATGTGCTGCGCGAGAACCAGCAGGTGCAACTCGCCGCTGGGGCAGAGACGCAGTTGCTGAGCGCGCAAGAGATAAAAGCACGCTATCCTTTTTATAGCGTCGATGACGTGGTGCTCGGCTCCATTAACCTCAAAGACGAAGGATATTGGGACGGTGGCACTGTGTTTGACTGGTGGCGGCGCTCTGCGAAAGACAATGGCGTCGAATATGTCACCAACCGCGCGGTTGCGATGAATGTGGAGGGCGGCAAAGTGCGCTCGATCACCTTGGAAACCGGAGAGGTGATCGAATGCGGCCAAGTGGTGAACGCTTCTGGCCCACGTGGTGCGCTAACTGCAAAAATGGCAGGGATCGAGTTGCCCGTTGAACCGCGCAAACGCTTCACTTGGATCTTCAGTGCAGAGCAACCGCTGGATCAGGATCTTCCGCTCACGATTGACCCATCAGGGGTGCACTTCCGCCAAGATGGCCCGAAAACATATCTCGCGGGTGGCCCGCCAGAGCCAGAGGATGACGTCCCTGTTGATCCAAACGATTTCACGATGGATCATGGTCGTTGGGAAAACCACGTTTGGCCAATTATTGCGACGCGCATTCCACAGTTTGAGGCGATCAAGATCGTCACGGAATGGGCAGGGCATTATGCCTACAACACGTTTGATAAGAATGCGGTCCTTGGCGCGCATCCTGAGATCACGAACTTCGTTTTCCTGAATGGCTTTTCCGGTCACGGTTTGCAGCAAAGCCCTGCGATGGGGCGCGCGACGGCGGAATGGCTGGTCTACGGCGAATATCGCTCACTTGATATGGCTCCATTCGGGTTCGAGCGGATCACCTCTGGTCATGCTTTTGAGGAGAAAGCGATAATTTGATCAAATTTAGAGAAAAGTAGGGAAAATCTTCGTCAACTGCGGCAATGCATACAACGGTATACTGTAGACGATTCTAAATTGATCCTTTAAAGACAGGCCAACTCCCGATCTTATGAGGTTTTCCATGTCCGATATTATCTACACCAAAGTTGACGAAGCACCGGAACTTGCGTCCGCATCCTTCTTGCCGATCATCCAGAAATTCGCCTCTGCGGCGGGCGTGTCTGTTGGCACTAAAGACATCTCGCTCGCGGGCCGCATCTTGGCAACGTTCCCAGAAGCGTTGAGCGCAGAGCAGCAGCAATCAGACGATCTTGCTGAGCTTGGCAAATTGGTAAAAACGCCTGACGCCAACGTAATCAAACTTCCCAACATTTCAGCCTCTGTGCCGCAATTGGTTGAAGCAGTGAAAGAACTGCAATCGCAAGGTTTCGCACTTCCTGATTACCCAGAAGCGCCATCCACCGAAGCGGAAAAAGCGATCCGTGCGAAATACGACACGATCAAAGGTTCTGCCGTGAACCCTGTTCTGCGCGAAGGCAACTCTGATCGCCGCGCGGCGAAAGCTGTCAAAAGCTACGCGCAAAGCAACCCGCACCGCATGGGCGCGTGGACAGGCGCAAGCAAAACGCGTGTGTCTTCGATGACAGGCGGCGACTTCTTCTCTAACGAGAAATCCGCGACACTCGCGAAAGAGGCAACCGCTAAGATCGTGCTGGAAACAGCAACTGGCGAAACTGTTCTGAAAGAGGGTATCAGCTATCCCGCAGGCACAGTTGTCGATGCGACCTTCATGAGCGCAGCCGCCCTTGACACGTTCCTCGCGCAGGAAATCGCGAGCACCAAGGAAGAAGGCACGCTCTTCTCATTGCACATGAAAGCAACGATGATGAAGGTTTCCGACCCGATCATCTTTGGTCACGCGGTTAAAGTCTTTCTCAAGCCTGTATTCGACATCTACGGCCCTGAAATGGCAGACCTTGGTGTAAACCCGAACTCCGGCTTGGGCGACCTGCTTGAGCGCGTAAAGGGCAAGCCTGAGATCATGTCCGCGATTGACGCATGCATGAACAAGCGCCCGCCCATGTATATGGTGGACAGTGACAAAGGCATCACCAACCTGCATGTACCCTCGGACGTGATTATTGATGCATCCATGCCCGCGTTGATCCGTGCAGGCGGCAAAGGTTGGGGGCCTGACGGCAAAGAGAGCGATACAAACTGCGTCATTCCCGACAACTCGTATGCCCCGATCTATGACGAATCCGTTAAGTTCTTCAAAGAAAATGGCGCGTTGAACCCAGCGACCGCAGGCACAGTGCAAAACATCGGCCTGATGGCGCAAAAGGCGGAAGAGTACGGCTCTCACCCGACAACCTTCGAAATGCCCACTGCTGGCACGGTCAAAATGATCCTCGATGATGGCACGGTTTTGCATGAGCACAAGGTTGAAGAGGGTGACATCTGGCGCTCTGCCTCTACGCGCAAGGCTCCTATCGAAGATTGGGTCAACCTCGCCATTTCACGTCAAAAGGCCGAAGGCATCGAAGCGATTTTCTGGCTCGACTCAGACCGCGCGCATGACGCGGAGCTGATCGCTTACGTGTCACCGATCCTAGAGGCGCAGGGCGTTGCGGATAAGTTCCAGATCATGGCCCCGCGCGAAGCGACACGCGCCTCGCTGGAGACGATCACGAAAGGTGAAAACTCCATCGCGATCACCGGCAACGTATTGCGCGACTACCTGACGGACCTGTTCCCGATCCTTGAGCTTGCGACATCTGCCAAGATGCTCTCCATCGTGAAACTGATGAACGGCGGCGGTCTGTTTGAAACAGGTGCTGGCGGCTCTGCCCCCAAGCACGTGCAGCAGCTCATGGAAGAGAACCACTTGCGTTGGGACAGCCTTGGCGAGTTTTGCGCATTGGGTGAGAGCCTGAAGTTCCTCGCCGATGCCAAAGGCAACGAAAAGGCACGTGTGCTGGGTCTTGCCGTAGAAGCTGCGACGCAAGGCATTCTCGACAACGGCAATTCACCGTCGCGTAAAGTCGGTGAGCCGGACAACCGCGACAGCCACTACTGGTTCGCGCGCTATTGGGCCGATGCATTGGCGACACAAAGCGATGATACCGAGCTTGCCGCACATTTCGCGCCAATCGCGCAGGCGCTTGCGTCCGGTGAGACTGCGATCTTGTCCGAGTTGGCAGGCGCGCAAGGCCCTGCCGTTGACCTGGGTGGTTATTATCACGGCAATGCTGCGAAAACAGCTGCTGTGATGCGTCCGTCTGCGACGCTGAACGCGATCATTGGTTAACGAAATATGGGTCGCGCGTTGTAAAAGACGCGCGACCTTTCCACGTTAGCTCAGGTCTACGACTGGCAACCGACGCGCCACGAGAGCGCTGATGGCGAGCATGAACGCCGCCACGAATAGACATAGCGTCAATCCCCCCAACTGATAACTCACTCCTGAGAGAACAGTGCCAATGAGCCGTCCGGCTGCGTTGGCCATATAGTAAAACCCAACGTCCAGAGTGACACGTTCTGCTGTTGTGAAGCGTAAGATCAGATAAGAATGCAGCGCTGAATTTAGTGCGAACAGCGCGCCAAAAAGGAAAAGACCAAGCACGACGAGCAAAGTTAATCCTGAAGCCTCAAACCAGACCAAAAGTGCCAACGCCAAGGGCAAAATCGCAAGGCTTGCTGCCAGCCCCGACGCGCTTTGCACTGGTAATTTCGACAGCAGCTTTGGCGCAAATCCCTGCACCACACCGTAGCTGATCACCCAGAGCGCCATGAAGCTACCGATCATAAAGAATGCGGCTTTGTTGCCTGCCTCCGTGCCATCCGACCAGACTGAGTAGAAGTAGATCGGGATGCCAACGACGAACCACACGTCGCGCGCTGCAAATAGGAATACCCGCGCGAGGCTGAGCCAGTTCACGTCCACATTTTTTGAGAAAACAGCGCTGAATTTCACACCTTTCATGCCTTTGGGTAGGCCATCCGGCATCCTCAGCATCACCAAGGCAAGGATCACCGTTAAAACGCTCGCCATCACAAAGACCGCCCCCTTGAACCCAAGCACCGCGAGCAACGCCGCACCGAGCAAAAAGCCCAAACCCTTCACCGCATTCTTGGAACCGGTTAGCACAGCCACCCATTTGAACAACGCGCCGTCCTTGCTAGGTGCGAGCAGTTTCACAGCCGACTTGCTGCTCATCTTGGCGAGATCCTTTGCGACACCGGAAAGCCCTTGCACGCACATCACGAAGATGACCGACCCTGCGACGCTCCACGAGGGGTCAAGCTGTGCCAAAACGAGCAGCGCAATGATTTGCAATCCCAGCCCCGCGTAAAGTGTGCGCGTCAAACCAAAGCGCGCCGCCAACCACCCTGCGCAGAGGTTGGTGGCAGCCCCTGCGATCTCATAGAGCAAAAAAAGATAGGCAAGCTGAACCGGCGAAAATCCAAGCGTGTGGAAGTGCAAGAGCACGAGCATCCGCAACGCTCCATCGGTGAGCATGAACGCCCAATAGGCGGCTGTTACGACCAGATAGGCCGCAAAACCCGCCGGACGGCTCACAGAGCGTCGCCCACCATACGCGCCACGTCGATCAAGCGGTTCGCATAGCCCCATTCATTGTCATACCACGCGTAGATTTTCACCTGTGTGCTATTGATGACCATCGTAGACGGACCGTCGATGATCGTGCTGCGCGGATCATTCACGTAATCCGCAGAAACAAGTGGGCGAGTTTCGTAACCAAGGATCCCCTTGAGCACGCCCTCGGACGCTTCTTTAAAGAACGCGTTTACCTCGTCTGTGGTCGTTGCCCGCTCTACTTCGA
>Ga0206130_10008653_pt1 | contig 10861 bp, 6 predicted proteins | sample Helgoland_Spring_9_FD_148637 | JGI IMG/M metagenome (GOLD analysis project Ga0206130, IMG submission 148637) | Pelagic subsurface seawater microbial communities from Kabeltonne, Helgoland, North Sea - Helgoland_Spring_Bloom_20160512_1 | ecosystem: Environmental > Aquatic > Marine > Epipelagic ...
ACCGAGTGATTTTAGATTTAAAGCGACATTGGCTGCACCGCCTAAGCGTTGCTCTTTTTTAGTGAGATTTACTATAGGCACAGGAGCCTCTGGGCTTATACGCGATACTGAGCCATAAAAATAGGCGTCTATCATTACATCACCAAGTACCAATACTTTAGTGTCTTCAAATTGATCAAAGAGTCTAGATATGTTCATTAGCTAAGTGCTTTAGTTATTCTGTCAGCAGCTTTTCTCAAGTCTTCTTCTCCACTTGCATAGCTTATTCGTATGTGGTCATCCATACCAAAAGCAACACCTGGAACAGTACTTACTAGTGCTTCTTCTAAGATATAATTACAAAAATCAAGACTATCGTTAATGGTATATCCGTTTATGGTTTTGCCATAGAATGAAGATACTCTAGGGAAAAGATAATAGGCCCCTTTTGGGGTGTCTACTTCTAGTCCATCTATTTGGCTTAGGAGATCTACCATTATATCTCGGCGTTTCTTATATACTTTTACCATTTCATAGGTAGGTTTCAGGTCGCCGGTAAGGGCAGTTACAGATGCCCACTGAGCTATGCTGCAAGTGCCCGAGGTAAACTGGCCTTGAAGTACGTCACATGCTTTTACAAGTGCAGCCGGGCCAGCCATATAGCCCACTCGCCATCCAGTCATTGCAAAGCCTTTGGACACCCCGTTTATTATCACTAATTGATCTTTTATTTCTGTGAATTGAGAGATGCTCTTGTGTTCTTCTTCAAAAATGAGGTACTCATAGATCTCATCACTGATGACTGTAATTTGAGGATTCTTTTTTACGATAGCGGCTATTTTCTTTAGTTGCTCATCGCTCATCATAGAGCCTGCAGGATTATTAGGACTTGAGAAAATGATGGCTTTAGTTTTAGGTGTTATTTTTTGTTCCAAAGCTTCTAGATCTATAGCAAATCCTTCCTCAAATTTGGAAGGAATGTACACACACGTGCCACCACTATACTCTACCATAGCAGAGTAGCTTACCCAGTAAGGTAGCGGAATAAGTACTTCGTCTCCTTTTTGTATTATGCATTGCATTACATTCATAATACATTGTTTAGCACCTGTACTTACCATTACCTCATTGGCAGCATAGTCTAGATTTTGATCCCTTTTAAGCTTTTGGCATATTGCATCCTTTAGTTCTGGGATACCACCTACCGGAGTGTATTTGGTCTTACCTTGCATTATAGCATCTATAGCAGCATCTTTGATATGCTGTGGGGTGTCAAAATCTGGCTCGCCTAAGCTTAGATTTATTACGTCTTTGCCTAATGCTTTTAGCTCACGAGCTTTCTTAGCCATACCTATGGTAAGAGATTCCTCTACTCTATTGATTCTATCGGTAAAATTCATTTAGATAGCGAAGTTATTACTTTTACATTTGCGAGGTAAAAGAATGGCAAATATTTTTTAAAAGTTTTTATTTAATACCCTACAAAATGGCCGGAGCAAGATGTATCCAAAACACATAGAAGTAGCTTAAAAAGCTGAGAAATTTTGTTTAGATGTATTTCCATTACTTTTGTTTTATTAAAAATGAAAGTCATTTCCACCAACATATCAGAAGCTAAGGCTATACTTTGGAAAGGAAAAGAAGAACTAACAGGCATCTTCAAAAAGCCCGTAGATACGGGAATATATCTGGGCAATACAGACGTAGTACATGACGCCGTGGTAGATAGAAAATATCACGGTGGAGTAGATAAGGCATGCTATCTCTTTACCGCAAATATATATGATGAGTGGAAGGCTCAGTTTCCCGAAGCGGAGTGGAGTCTAGGTATGTTTGGCGAAAATCTGACTATAGCAGATTTAGATGAACGCAAAATCTATATAGGAGATCAATACCAAATAGGAGAGGCTCTAGTAGAAGTATCTGAACCTAGAGAACCTTGTTATAAGCTAGGTATCCGGTTTGGAACACAAGCGGTTCTAAAATCATTTATCAATCAACCTCACTGTGGTGTTTATGTACGCGTATTGCGTCCAGGTAAAGTAGTAACAGGTGATGAGCTTGTTCTCATAAAAAGAGTGCAAGAAGAATTTACGATGGCTAGAATTTATTGGCTCAGGTATAATGCTGAAATTACAGATGTTCCCGAGGTAAACAGAGCATTGGATTTGGATACACTAGCAAGTAGTGCTAAAAGGGGTCTTACAAAACGATTGACTTTTATGGATAGGTTATTAAACATCTAATTATCGACTAAATACAAGGTAGATGGAGAGATTCCTATCCAACAAAAAAGCGAAACTAAATTCAACTATTCCGCTTTGGTAGAGGCAAACTTCTCCTACACCAACCCAGCCCGTTTCAATAAAGCATTAGGCTTTGCGTCTCTTCCTCTAAAACGTTTGTATAGAATAGAGGGATGCTCTGTACCACCAGCAGATAGTATGTTTTCTTGGAAGCTCTTGGCGGTCTCCCTATCAAAAATGCCTTTTTCTAAGAATGCTTCGAATGCATCTGCATCTAGCACTTCTGCCCACTTATAGCTGTAGTATCCGCTGCTATACCCTCCTTGGAATATGTGGGAGAATGATGTACTGGTAATGGTTTCCTTCACCTCAGGATAAAAATCTAACCCTTGTATGGCTTCGGTTTCTATCGCTTTTATGGTTCTTGTAGTTTGTATTTGAGTTTGATTTTTGAATTTCACAGAGTGAAAGCCCATATCTATCTTGCTCAGTCCTACTTGGCGTATGGTTCCCATTCCGGCCATAAAGTTGGCAGATTTTTTTATTTTTTCGATGTACTCTGTAGGGATAGCTTGTCCTGTTTCGTAGTGCTTAGCAAATAGGTCTAAGCAGTCTTTCTCATAGCACCAGTTTTCTATCAGTTGGCTAGGTAGTTCTACGAAATCCCAATACACACTTGTGCCGCTCAGGCTAGCATACGTGCCTGCTGCTAACATACCGTGCAGTGCGTGCCCAAACTCGTGAAAGAGGGTAGTCACTTCATTAAAAGTAAGTAGAGATGGCTTCGTGTCACTCGGTTTGGTAAAGTTGCATACAATGCTCACGTGTGGCCGCTGGTCTGTATTCTCTGTCATCTTCTGGCTGCGGAAGCTCGTCATCCAAGCTCCTTGGCGTTTGCCAGCTCTAGGAAAGAAGTCGGCATAGAATACCGCCAAGTGTTTGCCGTTTTCGTCCTTCACTTCATAGGTTTGCACATCTCCGTGGTATAGGTCTATGTCTGTATGTTGGTGAAACGTGATGCCAAATAGTTTTTTTGCAGTTTTGAATACACCTGCTACTACTCGCTCTAGCTGAAAGTAGGGGCGGAGTAACTCATCGTCTATGGCAAATTTCTCTTTCTTTAGTTTCTCGGAGTAATAACTGGAGTCCCACTTTTGCAGTTGGTCTATTCCGTCCAGTTTTTTTGCATAAGCAGATAGTTCTTCAAATTCCTTTTTAGCAAATGGAAGTGCTTTCTCCTGTATGTTGTTTAAAAAATCGAATACAACGCTTGGCGACTTTGTCATTCGCTCCTCTAGCACGTAGTGAGCGTGACTCTTATAATCCAATAGTGCTGCTCGTTCTGCACGTAGTTGTACTAGTTGTTTTATTACGTCTTCGTTATTGTTCTCATTATCCTGAAAACCCTTACTCCCAAAAGCTCTGTGCATCTTCTGACGTAAGTCTCTGCGGGTGCTGTACGTCATAAATGGAATGTAGCTTGGATAGTCTAGTGTGATTAGCCATCCTTCCAGCTCATTAGCCTTTGCCATTGCGGCGGCGGCTTCTCTTATTCCATCTGGTAATCCGTCTAGGTCTGCTTCGTCAGTTAAGTGCATTTGAAATGCGTTACTTTCTTTGAGTACGTGCTCACCAAATGTGAGCGAAAGTTGTGCCTTCTTGGTATCTATGGCTTTTAGTTTCTCTTTGTCTGCTTCGTTTAGATTAGCACCGTTTCTTGCAAATCCCTTATAGCTTTTTTCGAGTAGTGTTTTTTGTTCGGTGGTGAGTTTACTTTGATCTCCTTCATAAACGGCTTTTACTCTAGCAAATAATCCGACATTCATAGCTACTTCGTTTCCGTGTGCAGTTAGCAGAGGACTTATCTCTTGGGCGATGGCTTGCATCTCGTCGTTGGTCTCTGCAGAGTTCAGGTTAAAGAAAGCAGAAGTCACCTTGGTAAGTGTTTCTCCACTATCTTCTAGAGCTTCTAGTGTATTGGTAAAAGTAGGAGCATCAGTATTGCTCACTATTGCATCTACCTCAGATTTGGCTTCTTCTATGCCTTTATTTACTGCGGGTACGTAGTGCGTTATATTTATTTTAGTAAATGGGATAGTCCCAAATGTGGTATCGTATGTTTCGAAAAATGGATTCATATTAAGCGGCGAAGTTATTACTTTAGATGCTAAAACTTATGTGAAGTTGGATCCTTAATTTCTGTTTGATTTATCTTCCCATCCACGTTATAAGTTACTTGTAGCTCATATAGCAGGCAAATCTCAAATCCAAAGTATCTTTCTATCGAAAGTTTGCCTCCTTCGCTCCAAGTATTGGTTTGTAGCGTCTTCACGCTAGCAGTACCTTCATAGCCTTCTACCAACTGATATTTTCACTCACAAAACTGACTCGTTGATTAAGCTTGATCTAAATGAGAAAAAAGAGTTTATGTTTGAGAATGATCTAAAACCTAACCTGAACTAAATAGCAGTTATAATTAATATAAAAAAAACAACCCAATCAGGGGTTTTTTTTTATTCCCATATCTTGTCTGTGTTTAGAATGTTAGCAGGATCAAAGGTCTTTTTGATGCCTTTCATTAATGTAAAGTGAATAGGTTCTAATACTTCATTCATATATTTCTTCTGTACTAAACCAATGCCATGTTCTCCACTTATAGTGCCGCCCAAAGCCTTGCAAAGTTTAAAAATTTTACGAATTGCTTCTTCTAAGTGCGGTCCGTTCCAATCTATATTATTCATATCTCCTTTAATAATATTGATGTGCAGGTTGCCATCTCCAGCATGTCCATAGCATACGCTTTCGAAGCCGTACTCCGTGCCTATGGCTTTAGTGCCAGTCATGAGTGCAGGTAAGTTGGCTCGTTTCACTACTGCGTCTTCCTCTTTATATATACTGTGCAGTTTTACCATTTCGCCGATACTTCGGCGTACTTTCCATAGCTTTTCTTTTTGCTCTGCAGTATCAGCAAATTGCACCTCTAGCGTATTGTTAGCTTCTAACACTTCGTTTATGCTTTCGCAAGCCGTGAGCAGCTGCTCCATATCATTGCCATCTACTTCTATAAGCAGATATGCTTTGCAGTTTACATCCTCAGTCATACTGAGTAAAGTAGCCGCATCTGAGGTAGAGTACATTTTTACATATTCCACGGCACTTCGTTCCATGAGCTCTAGTGCACTTGGGCTTATACCATTTATAAAAATCTGAGGTACAGCATTGCATGCGTCGTCTATAGAGCTAAACTTAGCTAGCATCAGTAGGTCGTGTTTTGGGAGAGGTAGAAGCTTGAATACTATTTTAGTAACTACTCCTAGAGTGCCTTCACTACCTATAATCAGTTGTGTCAGATTATATCCCGTACTATTTTTTAGGGTGTCTGCTCCAGTCCATATTATTTCACCTGTGGGCAGTACTACTTCCAGATTTAGCACGTAATCCTTTGTAGTGCCGTATTTTAATGCCTTTGGGCCGCCGCTGCTATGAGCTATGTTGCCGCCCAGAAAACAGCTCCCCTTGCTAGCGGGGTCTGGCGGATAGAAAAGGCCGATAGCTTTTACTGCTTGTTGAAATGTTTCATTTATAACTCCACTCTCTACGGTAGCCTGAAAATTTTGTTCATCTATATCCAGTATTTTATTAAACCTTTCCATAGAAAGGGAGATGCCGCCGTTTACGGGTAAGCTGCCGCCGCTCAGTCCGGTTCCAGCTCCTCTTGGAGTTACAGGAATGTTATTTTCTGTGCAGAAAGCTAAAATTTTAGACACCTCGTTTACTGTTTTTGGTTTAGCTACCACTTCTGGTAGGTAAACCAAATCTTCTGTATAATCGCTTGCGTAATTTTCTAAAACTTTCGGGTCTATGAAAATGATGTCTTCGGCTACTATTTTTTTAAGTTTATCTTTCCAGTCCATTTATCTAGTTCATTTAAAAATTGCGTTATTATTGAAGCAAATTTATAAGAAGGATGAGAAATACACTTTTATTGCTATTCATTAGCTGTACACTATTTACTTACAGTCAAAAGCGAAACATAGAACTTACTGACATATGGGCTGGGGGAACTTTTTACCCTAAGACTATAAGTGGTTTTGTAAGTCTCAATGATGGCAAGTCATATTGTATTCAGGAGCGAAATGAAGAGGAGTATTCTGTAATAAACGCATATGATTATGTTTCGGGAGCTAAAACAAAGGAGATAATAAATGCTAAAGATGTATTTAGAGGTCAGAAGATAGATTTCGATGACTATCACTATAATACAGACCAAAGTATTATCCTATTGTACTATAATTCTACAGCTATATATAGACATTCTACGGTTGGCGATTTTAGAGTTTTTGACCTAAAAGGGAATATACAAATGGGGAAAGGTGAAGGTGTGCGATACCCTACGCTGAGCCCTTTGGGAGATAAAGTAGCTTATGTGAAAGACAATGATTTATATATCCTTGATTTAGTGAAAGGTAAAACCAAGAGAATTACTAAAGATGGAGCGTATAATTCTATTATAAATGGTGCTGTAGATTGGGTATACGAAGAAGAGTTTGGAATGAGTAAGGGTTTTGAATGGAATGAAGATGGAACCAAGCTAGCCTACTTTAGATTTGATGAGTCTGGCGTGAAACAATGGCAGATGACTACTTATGGGGACTTATATCCTGATTTCTATAAGTTTAAATACCCCAAAGCGGGAGAGGCTAATAGCGTAGTAGACGTATATATAGCAGATGCAATCAAAGGAAAGTGTAAAAAAGTGGAGCTAGGAAGTACTAATGATCAGTATCTGCCTCGTATCAAGTGGACTAAGGATCCTAATGTGCTTGCGGTACAACGTCTTAATAGACTCCAAAATAAATGGGAGCTGCTTATGGTAACCGGTACAGCTGTGGAACCTGCTCTAGAGGAAACTAGCAAGTATTATGTAGATATCACAGACAATGTTTACTTCTTAAATGATGGAGAACATATGATAGTAAGTAGCGAGTCCGATGGGTACAAACATCTATATTTTCATAAGGTAGATGGGCCACAAATCTATCAGATAACCAAAGGGAAGTGGGAAGTAGATGCCGTTTTGGGTATAGATCAAATCAAAGAATTAATCTACTACACTAGTACAGAGGTTAATTCTACAGAGAGACATATCTATAGTATCAATTTTTTAGGTGAAAACAAGAAACGTCTGACCACCGAAGCCGGATGGCATACTGCGGAGTTTAGTCAAGATTTTTCGCTGGCTCTTCATTCATATACATCTGCCACTAAGCCACATACGTATAATATAAAAAATAGTTCTTGGGAGACAGTGCGAGTGGTAGAGGACAATGCCGATTTCATTAGCAGAAACGAGGCCTTTACTACGGGTGATGTCACTTTTGATAAGCTAGAGGTACAAGGAACAGAGCTCAATTATTACATGATAAAACCAGCTTCGTTCAATGATTCTACTAAGTATCCACTCTTTATGCATGTTTATGGCGGTCCAGGTTCTCAAACTGTGAAAAATAGTTTTGGGTGGAGCAATTACTACTGGCATCAAATGTTGGCCAACAAGCATAATATCATTATAGTATCTGTAGACAACAGAGGTACAGGAGCTAAAGGAGAGGAATTTAAGAAAATGACGTACAAGCAGTTAGGTAAGTACGAAACGGAAGACCAAATAGCAGCAGCTAGGTCCTTTGGAGAATTATCCTACATAGATTCTAATAGAATAGGGATTTGGGGATGGAGTTATGGTGGCTATATGAGTAGTTTAGCCCTAGCCAAGGGAAATGAGGTATTTAAAATGGCAATAGCTATAGCACCAGTAACTAATTGGCGTTTTTATGATAATATCTATACGGAGCGATTTATGGGCTTGCCACAAGATAATGCAGAAGGGTACGACAATAACTCGCCTATCAATTTTGTAAAGGATATAAAAGGAAAGTATCTTATAGTACACGGCACAGGAGATGATAATGTGCATTTCGAAAATACCGTTATGATGTTAGACGAACTTATTAAAAATAATATACCATTTGATTCAGAGTTTTATCCAAATAAGAATCACGGGATCTACGGAGGATACACGAGATTACACTTATACAACAAGATGACCAATTTTGTTATTGAAAATCTGTAAGACTTTCATTTTCAATTATAAAATCTATTTTTACCAAAATTAAATCAAAAATTAAATCAAAAAAAATATGTCAAACAACCTAACTAATCAAAAGGAGCTATTCGGTCACCCGATAGGACTTTTCGTATTATTTTTCACTGAAATGTGGGAGAGATTCTCATATTATGGAATGCGAGCAATTCTTGTATTGTATCTAATTACAGAAGTAGCTGAAAAAAATCCTGGATTGGGTTGGTCTAATGGTGAGGCTCTTGCTTTGTATGGTTGGTATACCATGATGGTTTATGTGATGTCAATACCAGGCGGTATTATAGCAGATAAATTACTGGGGCAACGTAAGTCTGTTATGGTTGGGTGTGTGCTTCTAGTTGCAGGTCATGGAATATTGGCAGTAGAAGAGATGTGGGCTTTCTATTCGGGTCTAGTGCTTATAGTATTAGGTGTAGGAATGCTTAAGCCAAATATATCTACTATGGTAGGTGGCTTATACAAGTCAGGCGATATTAGAAGAGATAAAGGTTTTACCATATTTTATATTGGCATCAATTTAGGTGCATTTTTATCTAGTCTTATTGTAGGCTACGTTGGTGAGGTACACGGATGGCATTATGGCTTTGGACTTGCAGGCATAGGTATGCTTCTTGGTTTAGCGGTATATATGTACGGTCAAAAGTATTTAACACATGTAGGAAATTATATAGGTGCATCAATAAACGAAGAAGAAAGAGCAGCTTCAAAAAGACCTTTGTCAAAAATAGAAAAGGATAGAGTTGGCGTATTATTTATATCGTTTCTACTAGTAATTGTATTTTGGGGAGCCTTTGAGCAAGCAGGTGGTCTTATGAGTATATACACAGCAGATAATACCAATAGATTCCTAATGGGTTTTGAAATTCCAGCTTCGGTATTCCAATCTATAAATGCTATGTTTATTATTTTCTTTGGAACATCCATTGCTCTATTTTGGGCTAATCGTAAACTGAAAGGAAAAGTATCAAGTTCATTATTCAAAATGATTGTAGGACTTATAATAATGGGTGCTGGTTTCTTTTTTATGACGGGTGCTACTATACAATTTGAAAACACTGGTGAATCTGCCATGTATTGGTTGGTATTTGCTTACCTGTTCCATACTATAGGAGAACTTTGTTTATCGCCTGTTGCATTGTCATTCATCACTAAATTAGCTCCGCTTAAATATGCATCTATTATGATGGGAGTGTATTTCGCAATGACAGGGTTTGGAAGTAAGCTAGCTGGCCTATTGGGTGAGTGGTCCGAAAGTCTTGGAGAATTTAAAATATTTACGGGAATAGCAATCTTTTGTGTTGTTTTCGGAATGTTAATGCTCCTATTAAGAAAGCAACTTGAGAAACTTACTCATGGTGTAGAAGATAGAGAAGGCTTGAGTCACGAAGAAGCGGAAGGATTTGAATTAGCAGATGTAAGTAAATCAGAATAAAAATTATGTCAAATACTAAAACAGATTTTTTTGAATCAAAAGTACTAGGACATCCAGCTGGATTAATGGTTCTTTTCTTTACTGAGATGTGGGAGCGATTCTCCTTCTACGGAATGCGTGTGCTTTTGGTTAATTTCTTAACCATGGCTGCAGTAAGTTATAATCCTGGATGGTCTTGGTCTGCAGAAAATGCAGGGGCCTTGTTTGGCACCTATGCAGGTCTGCTTTACCTTACACCTATACTTGGTGGGATACTAGCCGATAAGTGGCTAGGGTACCGCTGGGCAGTAGTACTAGGTTGTGTATTGATGACACTAGGGCACGCTAGTATGGCGATGGAAACAGAATTTTCGCTGTATGCAGGTCTTGCTCTTATTGTAATAGGTACCGGTTTCTTTAAACCAAACATTACTTCTATCATCTCTGAAATGTACAAAGATTTACCAGAGAAAAAAGACGGAGCATATACCATTTTCTATATGGGTGTAAATGCTGGTGCTTTTTTAGGAATGCTACTTTGTGGTTATTTAGCAGAGAAGTTAGGCTGGAGCTATGGCTTTGGTCTTGCCGGAGTGTTTATGCTTTTAGGTACTCTACAGTTTTGGCTGTCTAAACCTCTTTTTGGTACTATAGGAGATGCTCCTAGTAAGGTGCACGAAGTAGAACTACCTCAAAATATTAATGAGAAAAGTGCTACATCTAACGAAAGTTCTGATGAAGAACCTGCCAATCCTTTTACTATGCTAGATAAGATACTTATAGCAGTATCTAGTGTTATAGGTTTCGCGTATTTAATCAATGACCCAATGTCTAAAATTGGAGGAACTAATCTTTTTCCTTTTGAGATTGGAGGTTTAGGTGGATCGTATGTTATGATTATTGTTGCCTTGGTAGCCTTTCTAATAATGGCTATCTCTCGAATATTTAGGTACACGAGAGTTGTGAGAGATAGAATGCTAGCCTTCATCATATTTGCATTCTTTACTGTATTCTTTTGGATGTCGTTTGAGCAAGGAGCGTCATCTCTAGTATTATTTGCTAGGG
>Ga0206130_10008659_pt1 | contig 10850 bp, 7 predicted proteins | sample Helgoland_Spring_9_FD_148637 | JGI IMG/M metagenome (GOLD analysis project Ga0206130, IMG submission 148637) | Pelagic subsurface seawater microbial communities from Kabeltonne, Helgoland, North Sea - Helgoland_Spring_Bloom_20160512_1 | ecosystem: Environmental > Aquatic > Marine > Epipelagic ...
CACGTCGCTGAAAGTAAAAAAGCAGATTGGGGTATATACTATAGACCTTTCGAAAATAATTTTGAAATTTCATATGTTGGTAAATGGGGAACTGGACAAACAGTATACCAAGGAACTAACAGATACGGCATTGAGAACTTTACAATGAGTCAACACAAATTAGAAGTTAAAGATGACAACTTCTTTGTGAGGACTTATGTAACAGAGGATAATGCTGGTGATTCTTACGATATGAACTTTACTGCTATCAATATTAACAGAAGCTGGAAAAGTGACAACAACTGGTTTGGACAATATGTTGGTGGTTTTCTTGGGGCAACTTTAGCTGGTGCACCTGAATCTGTAGCACACGCTACTGGTAGGCAAGTGGCTGATACAGGAAGATTACTTCCTGGAACTCCAGAATACCTTGCTGCTTTTGAAACAGTTGTAAATGATCCTGATTTAACTACAGGTGCTAAATTTCAAGATAATTCAAAAATATATCACAGTGACTGGAACTACAACTTCCAAGACCAAGTAGATTGGGCTGATATTCAAGTCGGTGGATCTTTTAGACAGTATTCACTTAATTCATCAGGTACAATTTACACTGATTATGATGGTCCTATTGACTATTCAGAAACAGGTGTCTATACTCAACTTGTAAAAGGATTTTTGAATGAAGAAAGAATGACTTTAACTGCTGCTGCAAGATATGATAAAAACGAGTTTTTTGATGGTCAAGTAACGCCTAGAGTATCTTTATCATACCAAGCTGGTGAGTATAAAAATCACAACTTTAGAGTAGGTTTTCAAACTGGATTTAGAAACCCATCAACACAAGATTTATTTATAGGTCTTGATGTGGGTAGAGCTAGATTAATTGGATCTTCTCCGGCAAGTTTAGATAACTATGTTAGAGATTATGGAGTGAGTGCAAATGGACAGGCGTTAGGTCTTCCAGCATCTGTTACCTTAGATGGTAATAGCGCTTTTAACAACTCTTATTCAGCTGCTTCAGTTGGAGCTTTTGCTGCCACAGGGAACCCTGCTTTATTAGAAGCTTCAGGAGTTGAAATGGTAAAGCCTGAAGAAGTAAGATCTGTGGAGCTTGGATACAGAGGTAAACTTTCAAGAAACTTTTCTGTAGACATGAGCGTATACAAAAACGAGTATTCAAACTTTATTAACACTCAAGTGGTTTTAACTCCGTATTATGGATCTGTTGGAGATGGAGCTCTGTCAGTTTTAGCTATTGCTAACGGGGATTTTGAAACTTGGAGTGTATACACAAACTCTAGTGCAGAGATTAATTCTTGGGGTGGTGCTATAGGTATAAATACTAAAATTCTTGGTTTTGACGTAAGTGGTAACTACACTAAATCTGTATTAGATTTTGACGAAGAAGCTAATCCTGATTTTGCTACTAACTGGAACACACCAGAGCACAAGATTAAAGGTCAGATTGGAAAAACTGAACTTTTCAAAAACTTTGGTTTCAATGTAGCTTGGAGATATAATAGTGAATTCTATTGGGAAGCAACTTTCGGTGAAGGAGATGTTCCTGCTGAGCATGTGTTTGACGCACAAGTTAGCTTGACGTTACCTAAACTTAATACTGTATTAAAAGCTGGTGCTGCCAATCTTGGCGGTAACGAATACTTCACAGCATTCGGTTCTGGTTTAATAGGTTCTCAATATTACCTTTCATTAACTATCAACAACCTGTAAAAAGGTTTTAGTTTATAAAAAGCTTCTAACCAAGTTAGAAGCTTTTTTTTCTTTATATTAAATTAACCCCTTAAATAATTAAATCATGAAAATAATGAAACTAAAAAATCTTAAATATTTATTTCTATCAATGACTTTGATAGTGTTTAACTCCTGTGATGAAGATGATGAACCAATACCGTACGCTGAACAATTTGTTGAAGTGACATCTGGTTCTGCAAATTTTGACAATTTTGTTTCAATTGGGGCATCTATAACAGCAGGATTTACAGATGGTGCTTTATTTTACGAAGGGCAAAAAAGTTCATACCCAAATATAATGGCTGGTGTAATGAGTCTTTCTGTAGATAATACAATGCCATCAAATTACACACAACCATACATGGATGATAATATCGGAGGACTTCTTCTTGGTGGAAATCAAATTGGCGGCCCTAGATTATTTTTTAACGGAGCCGGACCACAATCATTAGGTGATTTAGGCGCTACTCCGACTACAGAATTAATGAATTCTACGCCTGGACCATACAGCAACATGTCTGTTCCTGGTGCTCAAGCGATTCATATGATTGCACCTGGCTATGGAAACTTAGCTGGTGTTGCTGCAGGAACCGCAAATCCATATGCAGTTAGAGTAATGTCAAGTCCTGCTTCTAGCATAATTCAAGACGTATTAGCTCAATCTCCAACATTTGTAAGTGTTTGGTCAGGTGGAAATGATGCTTTAGGTTATGCTACTGGTGGTGGAGTTGGAGCTTTAACTAGTTCAGCTGATTTTGACTTTGCATTTGGATCAACTATGGCTGCTTTAGCTCAAATTCCTGGTGGAGTTGTGTCAAACATTCCTGATGTAACAGCTATAGCGTATTTAAATACAATACCTTATGATGCTGTTCCTTTAGATGCTGCAACTGCAGACATGTTAAATGGAGGGTTTGCAGCTTATAACGGTGGTTTAGCCGTGGCACAAGCTTTCGGTCTAATTTCAGCTGATGAAGTTGCTGCAAGAACTATAGTTTATGCTGCTGGACAAAATGCTATGTTAATGGAAGATGAATACCTTACTGATTTATCAGCTTTAGGTATACCTTCATGGAGACAAACAACAATGAACGATAAAATTGTATTACCTGCAATTGGTCTAATAGGAACAGCTGTTGGTGGAAATCCTACTCAAATAAATGGAGTTTCAGTTCCTCTTGCGGACAATATTGTTTTATCATCTAATGAAATTGCTGAAGCTCAAGCAAGAATTATCCAATTTAATGCTACTATTGAAACGTTAACCGCTCAACAAGGATGGGCTCTTTATGATGCTTATGGAATCTTAAACCAAGCAGTTGTTCAAGGTATTGCTTTTGATGATTATGTAATGACTACTGATTTAGTTACTGGAGGGTTCTTTTCTCTAGATGGAGTTCACACAACAGCTAGAGGTAGTGCGCTAATTGCTAATGGAATGATGGAGGCAATTGACGCTCATTATGGTTCAAACTTATCAGATGCAGCAGTTAAAGCTGGTGATTATCCAACAAATTACTCGCCTGACTTGAGGTAAATTTTTCAAATAAATTTTTATAAAAAAACCTGTAGATGAACTACAGGTTTTTTTGTTTAATAAAAATTGATAAATTTTAGACATTTTTTAAAAAAATTATTAAAATTTTTTAGAATAAAAATCTATCTTTGCGACTTGAAAGTTATTTACTAAAAAAACACCTACACAATGTCTACAATTTCAGGAAAAATTTCACAAATAGTTGGGCCAGTAATCGATGTTGAATTCGATGCTAGTAACGGATTACCAAAAATATATGATTCTTTAGAAATCAAAAAAAGTGATGGAACAATTCTAGTACTAGAAGTACAGTCTCATATTGGGGAGAATACCGTTAGAACAGTTGCGATGGATTCATCAGATGGATTAAGCAGAGGAGTTGTAGTAACATCTACAAACTCTCCTATTCAAATGCCTGTTGGAGATGATGTTTATGGTAGATTATTTAATGTTATTGGAGATGCTATTGATGGTCTAGGAGATTTACCTAAATCTGGCGACAGCGGTCTTCCAATTCACAGAGAAGCTCCTAAGTTTGAAGATCTGTCTACATCAACAGAAGTGCTATTTACAGGAATTAAAGTAATTGACCTTATTGAGCCTTATGCTAAAGGTGGTAAAATTGGACTATTTGGAGGAGCTGGAGTTGGAAAAACTGTACTTATTCAAGAGTTAATTAACAACATTGCTAAAGGACACGGTGGACTTTCTGTATTTGCAGGAGTAGGTGAAAGAACTAGAGAAGGTAACGATCTTCTTAGAGAGATGTTAGAATCTGGAATTATTAAATATGGTGATGATTTTATGCACTCTATGGAAGAAGGTGGATGGGATTTAAACAAAGTTGATAAAAATGCAATGAAAGAATCAAAAGCAACATTTGTTTTTGGTCAAATGAATGAACCTCCTGGAGCAAGAGCTAGAGTAGCTTTATCTGGACTTACTATAGCCGAATACTTTCGAGATGGAGCTGGAGATGGTCAAGGTAAAGATGTGTTATTTTTTGTAGATAATATCTTTAGATTTACTCAAGCTGGATCTGAAGTATCTGCACTACTTGGAAGAATGCCTTCAGCGGTAGGTTATCAACCTACACTAGCATCAGAGATGGGTGCCATGCAAGAAAGAATTACATCAACAAAGAACGGATCGATTACTTCAGTACAAGCAGTATATGTTCCTGCAGATGATTTAACAGATCCTGCACCAGCAACAACATTTGCTCACTTAGATGCTACTACAGTACTTTCAAGAAAAATTGCTGAGTTAGGTATTTATCCAGCTGTTGACCCCTTAGATTCTACTTCAAGAATTTTAACGGCTGATATTCTTGGGGATGATCATTATAATTGTGCTCAAAGAGTAAAAGAGTTATTACAAAGGTATAAAGAACTACAAGATATTATTGCTATTCTAGGGATGGAAGAATTATCCGAAGAAGATAAAATGGCAGTAGGTAGAGCTCGTAGAGTTCAAAGATTTTTATCTCAACCATTCCATGTTGCAGAACAATTTACTGGAATCCCTGGAGTATTGGTAGATATAAAAGAAACAATCAAAGGATTTAATATGATTATGGATGGTGAATTAGATCATCTACCTGAAGCTGCTTTCAACTTAAAAGGAAGTATTGAAGAAGCTATTGAGTCTGGTGAGAAAATGTTAGCAGAAGCATAAATTATAAATTTTAGTTTAAATGTATTTAGAAATTATATCTCCGGAATTTACTTTATTTAGTGGAGAAGTCACTTCGGTTGCTGTTCCTGGTGTTGATGGTGAATTTGAAATGTTAAATAACCACGCTTCAATTGTTTCTACATTAAAGAAAGGAACGATCAAAATTTATGGTGACATTACAATAGAAGATAGTCTTAAAGGTAAATTTCAAAAGGGACCTGAAAAAGGAACTTTTCTTTCTATTAATTCGGGTACTGTAGAGTTAAAAGAAAACAAAATTATAGCTCTAGTAGACTAAATTACCTTTTATACTTTTTTTATAACATTAGTTACTATTCCCCATATTACAAACTCATTTTCGTTTGTAACTTCTATTGGTTTAAATTCTGAATTTTCTGGCTGAAGCCAAAGTTTACCTTTTTTAATTAAGAGTCTTTTTACAGTAAATTCCCCATCTATAAAGCATACAGCGATTTTATTGTTTTCTGGCTCTATACTTCTATCTATTACCAATAAGTCATTATCGTCTAAGCCTGCGCCAATCATAGACTGACCACAAACTCTTGCAAAGAAAGTAGCTTCCTTATTTTTAACTAATTCATTGTCAAGACTTATTCTATTTTGTTTAAAGTCATCGGCTGGAGACGGAAATCCAGCAGCAATCCCTGAATTAATAATAATTGTCCCCTCTCCCGAGCTAGGTTGTGGAATAAAAAATTGAAGCGCTTTAACTTTTTCTTTCATTATTTTACTTTAATTATATCTTGCAGATTAGTGGTATAATTGGGAGATAAATGATCTTGTTTCATCTTCCAAGTTTTTTTTAAATCTTGATTAGCTAGTTTTATCTTATTACTAAACCTGTAATTTATCTTATCAATAGCCTTCATAAGTGGTTGATGATTAGAATTCTCCCAATCAAATATATTTAATTGATAGTTATTAGAAGGAACTAAACCAGTAAGTATTATTCCTGCTTTTTTGTATGCAATTCCACTCTTAAAAACCTCTTCAATAGCTTTTATTGCATAATTACTAAGTACAAGAGAGGAGTTTGTCGGGTATGGCAAACTAATTACTTTAGTTGCGTAATGTTGTTTTAAATCTTCTCTAAAATAGTTACTTCTAAGTATAACTATAATCATGTGACAGTGAGAGTTTTGGCGACGTAGTTTTTCTCCCGAGACAAAAGCAAAAGTAGAGATACGCTCTTTAATTTTATCTAATTCCTTTAATGGTTTTTCAAAAGTTCTAGTCGTTGCAATAGATTTTTTAGATTTTTGAACCTCTAAATCAAGTGTTGGTATCCCTAATAAATCTCGCTGTAATCTAGATTCTACAACTGACATATTAGACTTTACCCAACTCTCCGGTAGCTGAGTAAAATCATATGCGTTTTTACATCCTTTAGTTGCTAATCTATTACTAAGCTTTTTTCCTATTCCCCATATATCTTTTATTTTGGTCCATTTTAAAGCATTTATTCTTTTAAGTTCTGTATCAATGACATATACTCCATTTGTCTGGTTAGGATATTTTCTTGCAATTTTATTAGCAACTTTAGATAAAGCCTTTGTCGGAGCAATTCCAGCACAAGTAGGTATTCCTGTCCATTTTAAAATCCTGTTTTTCATTAACATTCCATAGTCAGTCAAATTATAATCCTCAAAACCTTCTAGCTTTAAAAAAGATTCATCTATACTATAAACCTGTATGTCTGGTGTGAATTGTTTTAATATAGACATTACTCTACTACTCATATCTCCATACAAAGAATAATTTGAGGAAAAGACCTTTACATTATGGTTGGCTATAAGGGATCTATATTTAAAAATAGGAGCCCCCATAGGTATTCCTAATTTTTTAGCTTCATCACTTCTAGAAATAATACACCCATCGTTATTGGATAAAATTACTATTGGTTTATGCTGAAGATTTGGATTAAAAACACGCTCACAAGAAGCATAAAAATTATTACAATCGACAAGTGCAAACATGAAATAAATATAATGTTTGAAACAAAACATATAGCCCAATTAGCTATTTATTATTAACAAAATATAGAATTGGAGAAAAAAGCAGTAATTTTGAAAAAAAATAAAAAACAATGAAAAAATTACTATCTGTAATCTTAATAATTGCAATAAATTCAGTAATTAACTCGCAAGAGGAGCAAATAAGTCTTGAAGAAGTAACGGTTGTTTCTTCGCCTAGAATTGAACTAGAAATATCTGAAAGTTCAAAAACTGTGCAGGTGATTTCAAAAGAAGAAATTATTAATAGTCCAGCGAATAACGTTGCAGAATTATTACAACAAGTTGCAGGAATAGATATAAGAAGAAGAGGGACTTCAGGGATGCAAGCAGACTTATATATTAGAGGTGGTGGTTTTGATCAAACTCTACTTTTAATAGATGGAATTAAAGTAGAAGATCCTCAAACAGGGCACCACACCATGAATATGGCATTACCTATTGAAGTAATAGAAAGAATAGAAATCATAAAAGGTTCTGCGTCTAGAGTATACGGACAAAATGCTTTCACAGGAGCGATAAATATTGTTACTTCTAAAGTAGCAGAAGATATAGTCTCAGTAAAGTTAGAAGCTGGATCTTATGAACAGCAAAATGCTTCAGTAACAATTAGCAAGAATATTCAAGATCAATCTGTACTTTTCCACTATTCAAATAATAGCTCAGAAGGACATAAATACAATACCGATTATAAAAATGAAAATTATTTTTTAAAAAATAGCTTTAAAATAAAAGGGCAGTTGATTGACATGATATCTTCTTTTAATGAAAGAAAATTTGGAGCTAACGGATTCTATGCAAGCCCTGAAGCAATTGATCAATATGAAGAAACACAGGCTAGTTTATTAGGATTTTCTACTAAAATAGTTAAGGGAAATTTAATTATAAAACCTAAACTATACTGGAAAAGAAATCAAGACATGTATGTTTATCTAAGACATAATCCATCCGTATATAGAAATTTACACATATCTAATAAAGTTGGTTTCGAACTTAATGGATCTTACAAATCAGAACTTGGAAGTACAGGGTTTGGATTAGATGTTTCATCCGTAAAATTATCTAGTAATAATCTAGGCAATAGAAATAGAACCATGGTGAATTTATTTTTAGAACACCAAATGAAATTTGCAGATGAAAAAATTGATTTAACTCCCGGAGTAGCATTTAGTTATTTTTCAGATGTGTCAACAAATATGAATTACCAAAGTAATTTATTTAGGAATTTCTTTGCTTATCCAGGAATGGATATTGGCTATCAAGTAAATGAAGATATTAAATTATATAGTAATGTTGGTTACACCTATAGAGTACCTACCTATACCGATTTATACTATAGTAGTCCAACAACAATTGGAAATGATAATTTAAATCCTGAAAAAGCATTAACACAAGAATTTGGAGCTCGATTTGATAGAAATGGATTAAATATAAATTTTGTTGTTTTCAATCGAGATGCATCTGATGTAATTGATTATGTGAAAAACATAGAATCAGCTCCGTGGGAAGCATTTAATATAAGAGAGATAAATACAAAAGGTTATGAAGTTGATTTATCTTATGATTTTTATCTAGCTACATTTTTAAAACACAGTATAAATATTGGATATACAAATATTAATGATGATTTAAAACAAACTGATTTTGATTTTTCAAGATATGCACTAAATTCATTAAAAAATCATATCACTTCTTCCTATAGTTTTGAAATCAAAAAAAACCTTAATAGCTCAATAGTTTATAAATATGCTGAAAGAAGCTTTGGGGAGAATTATTCTGTAATGGACCTAAAGTTAAATTATAGTTTAAAGAATTATAAAATATCTTTAACTGGAAATAATCTGTTCGATGCAATTTACAGCGAAACAAACTTAGTTGAAATGCCCGGAAGAAATATTCTAGTTGGACTAAATGTTAAATTTTAAAAAAGTCATTTACTTTTTTGAAAATCAAATCGTTTTCCCACCCCCGATACTGTAAATAGCTGATAAATTTTTTTTTGCTTTTTATGCTGGTGTCCTGATTTAAATAATTAAACTTTTTTAAAGCTAATTCGTCAAATGTTTTATTATAATCCTCGTCATTAATTTGACCTAAAGCATTATTTATAAGAGCTGAAGTTATGTTCCTTTGACGAAGTTCATTTTTAAGTTTAATCTTACCCCATTGCTTAATTCTAAACTTTCCTCTAATAAAACTAAAAGCAAATCGCTCTTCATTTAAAAAATCATCTTTAATTAATTCTACCAAAACATTATCATAAAGGGTATATGGTATTTTCATTAATTTCATCTTGTCAGTTACATCTTTATGACATCTATCTTGGTATACACAGTATCTTTGTAATTTTTTTACAATATCTGATTGCTTAAATAATTCACTCATAAATATTATCTATAAACTGTAATTTACGGAAAATATAAAGTTTATACCAGGAGCTGATATTCCGGAGGAGTAAGGTCTATATAACTTGTTAGAGATGTTTTCAATTGAAGCAGTGAATTGAAAGTTTTTGTCCAGTTCATATAAAGTTCTCAAATTTAAAGTATGCCAAGACGGAGAGTATGGGTTGCCATTTTCATCTGTAGCATATAAGTAAGGTTTGTCTCTTTCAGAATTTGAGAGTTGAGAAAATGAAAGTTCTGAATTATAATTGAAAAATAGATCGACTTTAGTTTTATTTTTTGAATAAATAAAATGGATATTTCCAAAATGTGGAGAAACATGTCGAACAGGGAGATTTGCAGCGCCATCCATGTCTCTCTGTTCTCCATTTAAATAATTGTATTGAGTCTTAAAATCAAAGTTGTCAGATAAATTTATCTTAAGTCCAGTTTCAAAACCATAAAGCCAAGATTTTGAAGTATTTTGAATAGCATAAATGTCACTTAACTCTCCATGATAATTAATTTGATTAATGATTGAAGATCCACTTGGATCATCTGAATCAACAGTCATACTAAATGGACTTCTAATCATACTATTATATAAATGAGTATAATAAACTGCAAAATCAAAATTGATTTTTGAGTTAACACTTATTAAACTTCCAAGTTCAGCACCAAATGATTTTTCGGGCTTTAAATCAGGATTTGGAACAACAACTATACCTGGTGCTGAATCAAATATTTTTCCTATATCATCAATATTTGGAGCTCTGAAAGCTGTTGTCAAATTAAACTTCCATTGAAAAGTATCATTCTGAACCCAACTTAATCCTAAAGCTCCTGTTAGCGCTCCTGTATTAAGATTAGCATTAGAGAAAGGGAAATTATGGAATAAATTATTTGCTGATAAATCAGCATTAATAATTATATGGCTATACCTTAAGCCATAGTGAAAAATTAGATCTTTACTTGATTTGTACTTGTAAGTAAAATAACTTGCAAGGGATTCCCATGTCGAGTCATCAGGATATCTTGTTGCTATAGATGAAAATGAGCCATTTGATATATTATTTAGGTATGCCGTGGAGTTAACTTTGTTATTTAGATACTCTATACCATAGGAAAAATAAGATTTCTCATCATAAGATTTTTCAAAATCCAAATTCAAAGAAAAAATATTGACCTGTTCTTTAAATTCTTTTTGATCACTTGAATTTATCTTTCTGCTAAATCGACTTTCATCAAACTTTTGATAAGCAGTGGTTAAAATTAATTTATCATAGATTGGAGATTTAAAACTCTCTTTTGTAATCTTTGAGTTTAATAAAAGCCATTTTTGTGGGCCGTAATACCACTCTCCATAATGAAGTTGGTTAGTATCATTATTGTATCTTATCAACCTATCATATCTAGGAATATTCGAAGTTGAGGAAAAATGAACTCCAAAGTCATATTCTGTTTTATCAGTTTTTAATAGAAATT
>Ga0206130_10008660_pt1 | contig 10850 bp, 10 predicted proteins | sample Helgoland_Spring_9_FD_148637 | JGI IMG/M metagenome (GOLD analysis project Ga0206130, IMG submission 148637) | Pelagic subsurface seawater microbial communities from Kabeltonne, Helgoland, North Sea - Helgoland_Spring_Bloom_20160512_1 | ecosystem: Environmental > Aquatic > Marine > Epipelagic ...
TATCCGAAGTTTTTTCAACTTTATCGTCATTTAAGTTTGTAAAGTTTGCATCAACTTCGGTATTTGTTAGCGGTGAGCCTTTGGTATTACGCAGCGTGATAGTAGTCATAACAGATGTTACCTCTTTTAAATTCTAGATAGATTAATTATGCGATAGTAACAGTCCAAGTGATAGTAACTGAGTCATCAGTACCTTTGTTTACTACTGCGAATACTGTGTGACAAAGCATTGTTCCACCTGTACCAGCGTTAAGTACGCCTGCTTCTACAACAGCGCCTGTACCTGTACCAGCTGGGAAAGTAGATGTGTAAACGATAGTGTTAGTAGCTGGTGCACCTTCGTTACCTGTAAGTGTTACACGGCCAAGCTCTGTACCTAGTGCAGTGTCTCCAGCTGCAGCAGCAGTATTGTCTGAACCAATAGCCATGTGTGACATATCATCTGGACGTCCAGTGTCTGTCATACGAGCTGCAATCCACTCTTTACCAGCAGTTACAACCAAGTTATCAACTTGACGTTCGTCTTTTACGTTTCCGTCCTTGTCTTTCAGAACGATGTTTAGTTTGCCCATAGGCTTAAGTGTTTCACGGATCATGTGAGATTCTCCTATAAATGATCATTTATGTTAACATAACTATTTATGTCTTTTTTAATCCTATTAAAAGGTTTTTTGTGATACCGCATCATAAGCAGTATCATGGTTAGTCGGGTCGAATTCTACATAATCTGATGAGAAGTAACTTCTTTCAATTAATTTACCTGTCTCCGTACCGGAAGCAGTATCTGATATATTTTTCCCGGCATTGCGAATTTGGGATTGCGCTGTAGAGAATGAACTACTAAATGACGCAGCGAATAAAAAAGTTGATCCATCTGGAACCCCTACCAAGTCTAAAGCGCTTGTTTGATCGAATAAAGGCTTAGAAAAAGTAAATGAGTCTATAGATTCCAGACTATTTATATTATCATTAAACGCCGAATTAATGCTAAACAAAGGCGCCGCGTCTAAAATAGGTACGCCGACTTCCTGGAATGCTTTAGAATTATCTATAGTAGGAATATCCGTATTAGATACAGAGTCGGTAATAGAAGGTATTCCAAAATTAAAGCTAGCATTATCTGTTGCAGTACTAGTTTCCGAAAACGGTTTTGCAAACCCAAAGCTAAATTTTAGATCATTAGGAATACTTTGATCTGTAAACAATTTAGTAAAAGCAAAAGACGTATCGTCGGAAACGTTTTGGTCTTCTTTATATGCTTGACTAAAGCTCCGGATAAAAGTATCGCTTAATGTAGTAATATCAGTTATAGATTTATTTATCTGATAAGTTGATCCATCTGGAATACCTACTAAATCCTCAACCGTTGCTATATCGCTTACAATTTTACTTATATCAAATTTATTTAAAAGATCGAAAGGGCTAAGACTGTCATTAGGATTTTTACCGGCCTCTACTAAAGCATTACTATTAGCAAAGGCTTTATCATCTTGTATTGAATGTGAGAATAATAATGCAGCTGCTTCATTTAAATTTGCAGTATTAGAAAAGCTTTGCTCTACATCAAAGGCTGCAGCGTCATTCGGGTTTAAGATTTCATTCTTATTAACCCCAAGTGCTCTATTTAATACTTCAGTTGGAAATAAATCTTCATGAAATGCTTTACCTAAATTAGCTGATAACGTATCTAATGTTGAAGCTGAATGGGAGAAGAATTTCGATAAAGCAAAAGATAATAATTCACTAGAATTAATATTTTCAGTTAGCGACTGACCCAAAGTATATGTTAATCCATCTGGAACACCAATAAGATCTTGAGTATTAACTATATCAGTTAAATCTTTAGTAAGATCTATAAGACTAATATCGCCGGGCGTAAAGGTATCGTCTAATATAACCCCTTGGTCCCAGAGAACGTCTACCAGCTCAGAAAAGGTTTGGCTTTCACTGAACGCTAAATCCATTTGGTAAATTATAGATTCATTAAGACTAAATTGATCAAAGTAGACGGGGTTAATATTAAAGAAAGCTTTCTGGGAAGCTGTAACTTGATCTGTTTGGGTTTTACTAGTTTCTAATATAGATTCATCTGATTCTGTAAAAGTATCTTCAAAACTAGTAGTAAAGTTTAATTCAGGGGTGTCTGCAATAACCTGAGTCTCTTCGAAACTTCTTTGTAAAGCAAAGGCTAATGATTCTGATGCGTTAACCGTTTCAATAAGTGCTTTAGTTAATTGGAATAGATTTTCTTCTTGAACTAGACCTTGTGAATTAAAAAGAGGCTCAGACGAAAGTAAAAGTCCATCCGCTACAGATAACGAATCGCTTAATGATTTTAATAGCTGATAAGTTGATCCATCGGGAATACCTACAAGATCTTCTGCGTTTATCGAATCAGATAATGTTTTTCTAATGTCGAATAAAGCTTGATCCGCTGCAGAAATATTATCTTCAATAACTTCGCCGAAGCCTTTTAAAATATCAATTACCTCAGAAACCGTAATAGTTTCCGAAAAACGCTTAATAGGATTCAATCCCAATAAATCGGTAGAAGAAAGTGTTTCTAAAAAAGCTTTAGAGGAATTAAATATTGGCGCACTTTCTTGAATAGCTGCTGTGTTAGAAAAGAATTTCCCGACAGATCTTTGAGCAAACTGAGTTACGTTTAACTGATCAGAAATAGATTTACTGTTATCCATTGAAAGAGGATCGGTAACTGTAATAGTTTCTTCAAATACTTTATTAACAAATAAGTCAGTAATTGTATCAGCTGAAACTACCGAATCGTCTAATCCTTTGATCATACTAATAATATAGTCTGAATCGTCAGGTAAGAAATTATCGGATATAACAATTCCCAGGTCGACTAAGACTTGAGCGAAATCTGCAAGAGCTACACTATCATTTATAATTTTATCTAAAGAAAAATCTGGATCATCACTTGCAATTAAAGTTTCCTGAAATGCATACCCAAGAAATATAGAAGCAAAATCAGAAGCTAGAGTGCTATCTGAGAAATCTCTTATTGCAATAAACTGCCTTTGTAACACATCGGTTATTGTTGCATGCTCTTCTACTGAAGCAAGAGTTTTAATAAAATTAAATGTAGATCCGTCTGGTATATTAACCAGATCAATAGCAGTTGCAACGTCGTTAAGAACTTTTCCTACGCTTTGCGAGGTAATATCCTGCGGCGTTGTAATATCTTCAAATACTTTATTTAATGAATGGATTAATTCATCTGTAGGGTTAGTTAACTCCTGTAATACTTTTTCAATATCCCGCGCTTCGTTATCGGTAAGATTAAAGTTATCTTCAAATTCTCTTATAGAAGTAATAAAAACATCAATATTATCGTGAGTAATTGTTACCGAATCAGTGAAAGATCTAATAGCCGTCCAAGCTCTTCGATGGAAATCATCTAATGGTGTTGCACTAGTTAGGGGAAAGCTGGTGGCAATTGCAGCGCTTTCGGTAGCATTTGCAATAGATTGAAGTTCTTTAAACGCGATCCATGAACGCGCAAAACTGTCTGCTGTAATTCCAGTAGTGCTATTAAGGCTTTTAGCAAATTGATAAGTAGATCCGTCCGGAATACCTACTAAGTCTAAAACATTTGCGTCGTCGCTTAAAGTTTTTTCGAAATCTCTGCGCGCTTCGTCAGTTTGATTAAAGCTATCATCAAAAGTTCTGAAAAAATCGACTTCGACAAAGGTAACGTCATTCAAATTAAAGCTATCGGAAGCAACGGTACTATAATCTAGTGCGGCTTGATCTATAGGAGTAAAGGGATCAACAAGATTCTTAAATACCAAGATTGTATTAATATCGTCCGTGTTACTAATTAAACTATCTGAAAATCCTTTTTCAGTTAAAATAGCAGCTATGTCTGTTGCAGCAAAAAGATCTGCGGCAATAGCGTCATAATGAAATCCTAATTGATCTGAAACCCCCGTCGCGTCTATTATTCCTTGCGCCAAATATTTTGGCATAGGAAGATAGCCAGTTCCCACGTAAAATTGGTTATTATATTCTCCGCCTGCCGGTGTGCCAGGAACAACCTGCTCTACTCTTCCGACAGAAGAATGTTTCATATAAAATGGGTTTTTAGTTCTTTCAACTTTAACATTAAAGTTTGGAACGTGGCCACCAGTGGCTTTAAACTTATCCATGTTATGTCGCCGGCGTCGGTAATGTAATACCAGGATTTACTTCAATAAGTCCTTCTACCACTCTATAAATGGCGCCGGTGTTAGATTCTATTACTACGTCAAACATATATCTTCCGGGTGCTAACGAAGCTGTTTCTTCATCAGTTAATCCTAACTCAATCGCACCATTTGTAGGATCATTATTTGCGAATGCCGTAGTAAAAATAGCTGCAGGATTTAACGACTTGTATGTTTTTTTAATATGGGAAGTAACGGTAAAGTTACTTAAATCAAAAGCTGTGTCGTCGTTTATGTCGGACAAACTTACCTGATACCTAAAAGTAGACCCTTGGTCAATCAGAAGCTCTTTATAAATTGCCATTCTTTCCCTCCATCGATGTTAGTAGTATTTATGTGTTTTACTACCTCGGTTATGTATATTTATGAAAAAATTATTCGCGATTAATCCAGTCAGTAGGTTTATTCTGTGCATGAGTAAAGTGAATAAACTTAATATCTTCGTGAAATTCGCCCATCCAGATATATTCATTCCCTGTAAGCTTTTTGTATTTTTGTGTTAGCTTATATTGCCATGTGCTATATTGGCTATCTGTCATATCATATGAACTATTCCATCGGGTAAACCACGCCTTAGGAAGCAGCTTAAGCTCTAGTTTTTCTCTAACACTTTCTTCTACAAAATACTGTTCTCCGTTAACTGGGCCTTTTGTAGTTCCATTATTAATATAATACTGCTGCCAGTAATCTACATTCGACATAAACTTATCATAGATGTATTTACAATCTTTAGGGTAATATTTAAAAAACCCCCCATTAATTTTAAACTCTGGATTGCTATCTCTCCACCAGCCAGGCATTGCTAAAAACTGGCCGCGTTCAATAGGATAGTCAAACACTTTTTGATAGTCGTTCTCAAGTATAATATCAATATCCATAACACATATAGGTTCGTCAACATCTAAGGACATACCGTACATTTTATTCCATTGAAGAGTTACGTCCGATTGAATAGGTTCTCTTACCCAAATAAATTCATGTTCAGGTAACTTTTCTTCCAGGTAAGTTTCATACTCCGGACCATACCTATCCCCTATTCTAACTGCTACTATTTTCATTTCTTATTCCCAAAATTGATATCCATCTTCATTGTAAAAGTTAAATGTATCGACGTCTATTAAGTATACTTTACCTGTATCTTTTTCTAACATAAAATTTCTTAAAGCTAAGTCGTGGTGTATAAAGCTAACATTGTTTAATTTGCAGAACTTTCCTATATTTAAACCTATGTCACACGCTTCTATATATGCATCTAAATTAAATCTGTTTCTTAAGGTTTCCCCATTTATATGATGCATGTAGATTTTGCGCTCCGAATATCCATATACCTCAACGAGACGAGGTTCAAATTCTCTCATTTTATTATACATATTTAACCATCTGCTGTCAATATCGAATGTAAGTATTTTTACAAACATATCACCGGCTGTAGTAAAAGTAGCCCCACTGGGTTTACCAGGCCAAATATCATCTGCAATAGGCATGGGCTTAAAATTAGGCATATGGGGTAAACTCCGGATACCATCCTAAATAATTTGGTATTTTGCTTATTCCTTCTTTTAAATGCTTTAAATTCTCACCGTCGGAATTTAAAATTGATATCACTCCCTCGGAATTATTACATTGACCACCCGTTAAAAAATCATAATTTTCCTCCAAATACTTTTCTTTTATACTATTAGGTAAATATGCTGCATTATAATATAAAGGGTAAGCGAGGGTATTTGAAACTGAAAAAGTAAATGTTTCTAAAAAAGCAAATTGATTTACAAATAATTCAAACAAGTGTAGGTAACCTATATTAAGTATAGACACGCACGGATGCATAGAAACTTTCATATTCTTATTATTTAAAAGAAGGTCTGAATATTCCCAAATCCTATTTTCTGTAAATTCCCAATTACTATGTTTACGAATTAAAGAATTTCTTTCGCCCCATGCATCGATAGAAAAACAAATATCTATTGCTTCAAATTTATTTAAAAGTCTTTGCAAAACGGCTTTGGATGCGCTGCCATTCGTGTTAAATTGCAACCTAATATTTTTCGATCGGCCGCTATCTATTAGGATATTTAATATTTTTTTAGTCGTAGGAGACATAAACGGTTCGCCTCCGGAGAATTTAAAATAGCTATATCCTTTAGATACTTCCTTAAAATCGTCCCACCATTCATCGGAATGGTCAAAATACTTAGGATAAAAAATACCCATTTCTTCTGCAATCTTAGAAGACGAATTCGGGCCACACATTAAGCAGGCATAATTACATATATTTCCTATTAATTTAAGCTCCATAAAATCACCATAAATTCGATCATTTTTTAGTTCTCTTTGTCTCTTTGAAACTGCCCCTTGATCTTCTTTTAACTTACATTGATAACATGCTGCAGCTATTTCCGGCACCTCTAATGGATTTTCTCTTTTAAAACCTTCTCTTACTTTTTTCATATACTCAGAATTTTTAAACTGAGATATAGTCATATCGTTACAGTGATGAGAGGAAGGCTGAGACTCGCAGCACAACGCATACTTACCTAAAGGTTCACTTGATAAAGAATTGTATGGCAAAGGACAATGCCAACTCATCTCCAAGATCTTCCTATAAGATCATATTCGGATGCGCCGGATAGTTTTTCGTGAAGATTGTTATACTGTCCAATAATCTGATTTGCGTCAAATAATAGCCATGTAGCATAATATGTAAATATATTACTCACATAGCAAAGGGTTCTTTTATCTTTTACTTTTTCCGGTAACCATTGCATATCATCCATTAGCATATTTACTAGCTTCATCTGATAATTGCCGCCCGATAGATTATCAATCATATTAAGGGCTTCATCTGTAATAGATTTATTTTTATCGAACGCGCGCATTTGATTAGGCGTTCTACCTGAAGAAAAAATGTATTCGTCTTTAGAATATACTGTAGACAAATGTTCCATATACATTAACAGATCTTTTCCTACAAACCCCAGTTCAATAATTTTCTGTTTTACCTCTAAGAAAACTGGATCATAATCAAATATAATTACTTCAGTATTTTCGTGCCCGTACTCTTTATATAACCACTCGGAAGTTAACCCAGCAGTCGGAGCAATAATAACGTCGTATTTTCCTTTTAGATGACGAGGAAGGCCTTCATTATTTTCATAGTAAAAGCGCTTGCGTTTTCGGGTAAGTTGATTAATAATAATTTTACTAGAAGTGTAGTCTTTTGGAATAGCAACTATTTTATCATTTTTTATATAATTATATACTATATCTTCATGATATTCGTAATCACGGTCGGGATAAGTATACCACTTTTGATTTCTTTGGTCTTTCGTAAAGTTATTAATTCTAGGATGATTCTCCGTGTCTATCCATAATGGGGTATAGTCGTCGTGAATATTTTCTTCACTTCGCACGTACGAATCCCCAAGTTGCGTAAGGGATTCACCGTTCCATTGGTCTAGGTTAATTTCTAAATGTTGCGTATGAATAGTAGCAGGCTTATTAGGATGAGCTATAATATGAGCTCGCATAAATTCATCGGACTCTGCAAACTCATAGAAGTTTTGTACGGGCGTTCTTACAGTAGTCTGATTACCAAATCCCGATATAATCATACCTATAGTGCATACCATAGCATGGGTATGACCGTTAGCTTTAGCTTCTTTTAAAGCTTTATCTAGATCTTTTGAAAAATACATAACATGACCGAAGCCTGCGCCAGTTACTCCACCTTGAAGATTCCAATACAAATAAGTTGCCATTTTTTCTTTATACCATGTCCATGGTATTTTATTATTTTCTAATATAATAAAAGCTAAATGACTAGCAGATTCTTTTATTGGCCGATCAGTTAAAAGAGTATTAAAAAAATCATTTGCTGTCGGGTAGTTCGATTTTACCATAATCTCTCTCAAAGCTTTCAATTAGGTGCTGCTTAGTAATAGGCGTGTGATACCCATGAATAATAAAGTGAAATCTGTTTTCAGTAGAATCATTATGTGCTTCGTGCTTTGGCCCGTTATCGTAAAAAAACTGCTTTAAAGGTTCAAATGGAATCTCTTGCAAATTATCCGCACGTCTTAAATAGCAATTCTCTGGCTGTGTTAAGCATACATTAATCGCAGACATAATACTTCTCCGAGGATTCTCTTCGGTGTATGGATCGCCATTAGGATGTTTCTTAGGGCCCGTATTAACCCCATCGCTATGAGCAGTAATATATCCACCGGGTTCTAGTAACATAAACCGCGCGCGACGCATTTTACTCATGTCATAACAATCCATTAAAAATTCTTTAGTGCGAGGAGCTATTTCAGCAATTTCCGTCCAGTCCCATTGGGTGTTCTCATCATCTTTCATCCCATATCCCGTAGGGCCCATGGTGTGATAATAATCAGCAAATCCAAATAAAGTAGAAGAGCACCAACCTTTTGAGTCGCTGCCACGGTGGGGAACAAAATATCCCTCTTCAAATACCTGTTTAACTTCGTCAATAGATTCTTTTGGAAACTGATGAACGTGCTCTAGGTAAAATAGATCATTGTCTATATAATACTGCTTAATGTAATTAACTTTTTGATTTAGTATACTCAACGGTTTTCTTCCTCAAATTATGTTTCTTTCCACAAAAATTCTTACATGTAACTGATGCACAATCTTTGCCTAAATTATTCCAAGACATAGGTATAATTTTATTAATAAATTCACTTTGTTTTATCGTGTCTGTTAAATCATTTTTTACAACGTTCATCTCATCAACGTCATAGAAATTCATAACCCTGTCTCTTAACTCATAATTATATATACCTTCCATATGGTCTAAAGAATTACCGATCCAACAGCAAGGTAAAAGTCTTCCTTTATTATCTATATAGAATTCATTGTTTATGCTTGCCTTACAGTTTACGCCTTCTTGTTCATCTGATTCAATAAACTTTTTAGCGTCTTGACGAACTGAAAATTCAGGGTCAGCGGTTTCTAATACAAAATCTTTATCTTGAAACCTAAAATGCTTTTTGCCGTCTTCTTTTTGTGTGTGAGCAAACCGGGGGGTATGGATGGTTACAAATTTTGTAAATCCCATTTTTTTAGACAGTTCATATGCTTCTTCTAGCTGATGTTCATTATGCTTAAATATTAAAAACTGCCAGCGAGCATCGCCACCGTTATCAATAAACGATTGGGCATTTTCCATTACTTTATCGAAGTTTACTCGTTGACGATAAATGTGATTGGTATCTTTTAAACCGTCTACCCCAAACGTTACTTCCGATCCTTTTGCTGCTTTAGCAAATACCTTTCCTAATTTACCCCAATAAGTTTTAGTGCGTAAGCCACCATTAGTTGCCATTTTTATAACAGTATTAGGACTTTTTTCTGTTATATACTGGCATATTTCAAATAGCTCTTTGGTAGTAATTGGATCACCCCGGTTACCACATAAGTTAATGGTGCCAAGGTTATAATGATCGAAAAACCGCTGATCGAAAATCTTTTTAAATGAACTAAATGTAATTTGGCTATTATCTACATCTTTTCTAATTTTCATTTCATACGGAGCTTTATTACTAATGTTATGTCTACCGCACATTGAGCACGCCGCATTACAAAAGTTTGATAGCTCTATATGGCATCTAATATTCTTTTTATCTGTATACATCATCGCCCTATTACCATAAACCTTTTCATTCCGTTATCTAATACTTTAGTTCCGCTGTAATAAATATTTATCATTTCAGCTTGATCTGCTAGCTCATCTGGATCTGATACACAATTAATATGATCATCATACTTTTTTTCATCTGTAGATTGTAGTGCGTACACTGGACCCACATTGTCCGAAGCAAAGTGCTTATCTTTTATATTCTTCATGTGCCACATATGCTCACATGATGGGTTAATAACTAAGTCAACGGGTCCATTTTTCTGTTGATCACCGTCAATATTACTCGTGAAGAGATTGCGTCTACAGGCCTTAAATTTACCAGCATCTTTATATCTTTTATTAAACTTATAACTCATTATCTGAACATCTGGATCAATATCATAGTTGCACACAAACCCCACATTTAAGTTACCAATAAGAATCTCCGCAAGAGCATGACAATACCACCCTCCTAATACCATAACATTGTTAAACTTCATATTTAAATTATCAATTTCAGTACCTAACCACAGCTTGCTCTGCAGCTGAGATGTAGTCATTGAATCGACTATTCGATTCGTTGACTGTGGAGTATGCCTAAACACATGGTTCTGAGCTCTACTCCAATTATTGCTTAGCTCTGGGGTATATTTTATGTATTCCATAATTTTTTTATCTCTTCAATTTGATCCATATGTTCTTCTTCAATTAAACCCGATCTTACCGAATGGGAGTTATTAAATAAGCAAAGTAGGTGGTCAGGCCTTAGTTTATTTAATTCCATATCGCTCGGGAAAATATTACCTTTATACCAAGAATAGGCTATACCAGGAGGAAATCCTTTTAGGAAACCATCTTCTTCGTCGACGATATTATACCAGTGGTGATTAAAATAATTATCAATTGTAGAATAAGTAAAAAAGATATATTCTTTATATTTACTAATATGATCGTATACTTTTTTAAGCTGTCCGCGCTCC
>Ga0206130_10008662_pt1 | contig 10844 bp, 12 predicted proteins | sample Helgoland_Spring_9_FD_148637 | JGI IMG/M metagenome (GOLD analysis project Ga0206130, IMG submission 148637) | Pelagic subsurface seawater microbial communities from Kabeltonne, Helgoland, North Sea - Helgoland_Spring_Bloom_20160512_1 | ecosystem: Environmental > Aquatic > Marine > Epipelagic ...
AGCCTAAATACATGGTTGGGTCTCTCCAAAAAGCCAATCTTGGAGGCTTGCGTAAGTCACGGAGCTGGTTAGGATTTCACCCAATGAAATCCAAAAATGCCTCGCGCGGCCAGGCGCTGAAACTAGCCATCCTGATCACCGCATTTTGTCCGGTCGCACTGCGCGCCGGTGAGCTTCCCTCCGTGGCACCCGCCCCCACATCCGGATGGCATTTCGGGCTTGATCCGATGGAGTTCGGAGGAGATGCCGATGAGCGTGACAGGTTGGCTGGCGAAGTTACATATATGCACCTTTTCGATGCTGACTACGACAGCCTCCCGGGAGAGGTGTCTGCTGATGAATTCTCAATTTTCGCACCCATCCTTCCGCTCAGCAACGGTCGCCTGCGAGTGCTCGCATTCCTCAACTACCGTGCGACTTCGTTCGATACATCCGACCCGAACCTGCTTCCCGATGACACCCTCCACACCATCCGCATGCCGATCGCTGTGATCTATGATTATTCGGACGAGTGGCTGTTTGGCGGCATGGTTATGCCCGGCCTTTCGGGTGATATGGAGAACACCGGCGACGCCTTCACCTTCTCCGCGTTTGCGGGATTCGGTTACAAGGCTAGTCCAAACCTCCGCTGGTTCGGAGGGGTGTTTTACTCCGATGGATTCGGGGACGATTTCGTAGCTCCGGGCATCGGGGTGATGTGGAACCCCACGCCCGACCTGTCGGTCAACATTCTCCCTCCCTTCGCCAACGTCAGCTGGCGTTTCCATGAGGACTATATGCTCTCGATGTTCGCGCGCTACGAGTCCCCAACATGGAATGTCGATGCCGATAACGCTGGCCCGACACGCGATGTGAACATGAGCTCCGCCCGCGTGGGGCTTCGCCTCGAGCGCCGCATGACGGAGCACCTCTGGGCACAGGTTTCGGCAGGCTATAGCTTCGGCCGTGAAATGGAGATCGAAAACCTCAGCAACAACACCCTCCAGAAGGACGACATTGATTCCAGTCCTTTTGTTCAGATTGGCCTGAGCCTGCGCTACTAAATAGCTCCCCCGGACATCACAAACCACATCGAAAACACTACCTAATTCGAATCCATGAAATCCGCACGATTCCGCTACAACCTCGGCCTTCTAGGCCTTCTGTCACTTGTTCAAATCCCAATGCTGCATGCCGGTGAGCCGGAACCTGTTGAGATAGCTCCCGCACCGATATCGGAGGACTCCTGGCAGTTTAGCATTACCCCCTACGGCTGGCTTTCGGGACTGGAAGGAAAGGTCGGGATTGGTGGCAACGTTGCCGATGTCGACATGTCGTTCGGAGATGTCCTCGATACTCTCGACATGGCATTGATGTTGTCCATGGAAGCCCGCAAAGGCCGCTGGGGCTTTCTGCTCGACGGACTTTGGCTGAAGCTCTCGGCAGATGCGAGCATCCCTGCTCCCAATATCCAGGGAGCCGAGGTCGATATCGAGGAACTCCGCCTCGCTCCCATGGTGAGCTATCGAGTCATAGAAGGGAATACCGACTTTGATGTTCTCTTCGGGCTCCAGTATTTCAGTCTCGACACCGATCTAGCTGTCACCAACACCGCTGGTGCCGTCGCAACGGTCGGCAGGAAAGAAGACTGGCTGGATCCTATGATCGGATTCCGCGTCAACCACCAACTAGCAGGCAATTGGTCGCTGCTCGGCCGCGCCGACATCGGGGGCTTCGGGGCAGGTTCCGACCTTACCTGGCAGGCATTCGGGGTGGTAGGCTACAGCTGGAACGAATGTTCAACCGCCTACGTCGGATATCGTCATCTGGATATTGACTACAACCGTGACGGATTCATCTATGATGCCTCCACATCCGGTCCCGTCATCGGATACAGCTACTCGTTCTGACGAGTGGCGTCGCCGAGAAAGGCACTCAGGAAACAGCATTCCAAACTGACCAGAAAACATGAAAACCCTATATCTCTTTTGTTCTCTCCTTTCCGCATGTGCGCTGCTTCCAAGTTGCACAACGAATGACCCGGTCACCGGCATGATCGCGGCGAACTCCAGTGCACGGAAGATCAACAGCGACTCCCGTGCCGCGCTAGCTCATCTCTATTCTACGAATCCCCGGGCCAGGAAGCTCGGCTCCAGGGCCAAGGGTGTCCTTGTTTTCCCGAACGTGACCAAAGCCGGTTTCATTGTCGGTGGACAGGTCGGTCAGGGAGCCCTGTTTCGTTCCGATAGGCAGACTGCGTATTACCAGACGACAGCAGTTTCCTACGGCTTGCAGGCCGGTGCGCAGAAATTCGGGTATGCACTGTTCCTGATGAACGATGACTCGCTGCGACAGCTTTACAAATCGGGAGGATGGGAGGTTGGCGGATCACCCAGCCTCGTGGTGATCGACGAGGGTATCTCCGGTTCCCTGACCACGACCACGATGAAGAGCGGCACCTACGCGGTCTTTTTTAACCAGCGCGGACTCATGGCCGGCCTGGGTCTGCAGGGAACCAAGATCACCCAGATCAGTCCCGAGCCCTGAATTCGGACTGGGAATGGTCGCGTACTATCGATGGGGTGGCGCTAGGGAATCGACGCGAACTTGACGTCGAATTTTCGGTGACTGCGTGCGGCATGCTCCGACGCTTGAATCCCCGCCCACGAGTCCTCAACGAAGTTGAGCTAACACTTTTTCAGAAAAGAATTAGACAAGGGAGAAGTTTGACGATAAATTGCACGCTTGGAATAAGTGAGGATCTGTAAGGAAAGCCAAATAAAATCACCAATTGCCCGATAATATGAGAATGAAAAAAATACACCTAATGGTGCTAGCCGGCTTGGGAATGGTCGTTACTGCGACCGCCCAAGATAAGAAGCCGAACATCGTCATCATCTGGGGTGACGATATCGGCTGGAACAACCCAAGCTGCTACAACCGTGGCATGATGGGTTACAAGACACCCAACATCGACCGGATCGCCAATGAAGGGGCGCTGTTTACCGATTGGTATGGTCAGCAAAGCTGCACCGCTGGCCGGTCCGCCTTCATTACGGGTCAGAGTCCGTTGCGGACGGGTCTCCTCAAGGTCGGCCTGCCGGGCGCGAAGGAGGGGATTTCCCCTTTGGATCCAACCATCGCGGAATTGCTTAAGAATCACGGCTACATGACCGCGCAGTATGGCAAGAACCACCTAGGCGATCTGGACAGCATGCTGCCGACCAATCATGGCTTCGACGAGTTCCTGGGTAATCTCTACCACCTCAACGCCGAGGAAGAACCGGAAAGCGCGGACTACCCGAAGGATCCTGAATTCAAGAAGAAGTATGGCCCACGAGGTGTGATTAAATCCACCTCCGACGGCAAGACAGAGGACACCGGCCCTCTCACCAAGAAGCGCATGGAGACCATCGATGACGAGATCACCAAGGGTGCACTCGACTTTATGGATCGGGCAAATAAAGCGGAGAAGCCGTTCTTCCTCTGGTGGAACTCCAGCCGGATGCATGTCAATACCCACCTCAAGCCCGAGTCCAAAGACAAAACCGGCTTGGGTATCTATCCGGATGGCATGGTCGAGCATGACGCTCACGTCGGCGAAATCCTCGCAAAAATCGATGAACTGGGTCTCGCTGAGAACACCATCATCATGTATTCCAGCGATAACGGCGCGGAGTGCTTTTCCTGGCCGGACGGTGGTAGTACCCCGTTTCGCAACGAGAAAAACTCGAACTGGGAAGGTGGCTACCGCGTGCCGACCGTCATCAAATGGCCGGGCGTCATCAAGCCTGGAACGATTCACAATGAAATCTTCTCCCACGAGGACATGCTCCCTACGCTGCTTGCGGCTGCAGGCGAGTCGGACGTGAAGGAGAAGCTCCTGAAAGGTCACAAAGCCGATGGCAAGGACTTCAAGGTTCACCTCGACGGTTATAACATGATGCCCTTCCTGAAGGGTGAAGCGGAGGAATCACCGCGCAAGGAGTTCTTCTACTGGACCGATGATGGTGGTCTCGCCAATCTTCGCTACAATCGCTGGAAACTGGTATTCATGGAACAGCGGGCGCATGGCTTCGATGTCTGGCAGGAACCATTGGTCACTCTGCGTGTTCCAAAACTGTTCTGCCTTCGCACCGACCCCTACGAACGCGCCGACCACGAAGCTGAAATGTACAATGTGTGGCGTTTCGAACGCCTCTACCTCCTTCTTCCCGGAGCGGCCTACGTCGGTCAGCACCTTGCAACCTACAAGGAGTTCCCGCCGCGTCAGAAGCCAGCCAGCTTCAACTTGGATCAAATCATGAAGAGTCTTCAGGATAACTCGGGACAATAGAATATTCCAACACCTTCCGCCGTCCGCTGCAGCCGCAGCGGGCGGCGTTTCTCTTTTGTTCCAGCCTCCCCATCTGAGGCGAACATATCGGTGCTCGCAACATCCGCATCTGCACCCCGATTAAACGATTCCCTCCCAGTCGTGGGACTTTCTACCCTCACCACCATCATACCCCGCCTCTTTGCGAAGATGAATTCCTGCTCGCCTTCTGCTTCGGCCTGTTCGTAATATTCAAAATCATGGAAAAAGACTACGAGGCGGCTGTAATCTGCTCCGAGTTCGGCGGTATTTTACTGGGGTCCACCCCCACCGCGATGGCGAATATGACCGCCGTAGCCAAGCGCTATGGCGCCGCCTACAAGGCCTTTATCATCGTCCCGCTGGTCTGCGGATTCTTCGTCGAGATTGCCAATTCACTGATCATGGAAGCTTTTCTCGGATGGTTCAGCTGAATCGTAATCCTAACAATAACTAACATGAAAACTACCATCTCTCGCGCCCTTCTCGCTACTGTAATTGTTGGTGCGATGACTTTCGTCGCAGCCCCAGCAGCAGAAACTCCGCCCAAGCTCATCCTTCAGATCACGGTGGATCAACTCCGTGGTGATCTGCCGGGCCGTTACCTTCCGCAAATGGGTGAGGGCGGCTTCCGCTACCTACTGGATAACGGTGTGGTTTTTGCCAATGCACACCACGCACACGCCAACACCGAAACGATCGTCGGTCATGCAACCCTCGCCACCGGCGCCCATCCAGCGGTTCACGGTATGGTCGGTAATGTCTGGCTGGATCGCACCACCGGGCAAATGACCTACAATATCGAGGACGATCGTTATCCGCTGCTCGGCACCGGAGCCGACGTGGACAAGAAGACCGAAATCGATCCGACCCAGAAAGTTGCGAACACGGATGGGCGCTCCCCGGCCGCCATCCTTTCCTCGACCTTCAGCGACGAACTTGCGATCTACACCGCAGGCCGTTCCAAGGTCTTTGGCGTTTCGGTAAAGGACAGAGGAGCCATCTCCATGGCCGGCCACGCTGGGAAGGCCTTCTGGTTTTCGAAACAGAAGGCAGAATTCGTCACCAGCAGTTTCTATTACGAGAAATATCCGGAGTGGGTCACGGCCTTCAACGCCACCAAACCTGTCGCACGCTATGGCGACACGAATTGGGAGCTTCTCAATAAACCGGAAAGCTACCTATTCGGCGATAAGGACGACCAGGAATGGGAGACCGCCTTCGGTAGCTTCGGTCGTGTGTTTCCGCATCCCTACGGCCCTGCGGACGGCAAATACTTCACCACCCTCCTGACGCTCAGTCCGGCCGGTGACGAACTGACCCTCGACTTCGCCAAGACCCTCATCGAGAACGAGGAGATTGGTGTGGATGAGGTAACCGACTACCTGTCCGTCAGTTTCTCCTCCACCGATTATGTCGGGCATATTTTCGGGCCATCCAGCCTTGAGCAGGAAGATAATTTGCTGCGCCTTGACCGCACCATCGCGGATCTCCTTGCCTTCGTGAACCAGAAGGTGGGTTTAAAGAACACCCTCATCGTGCTCTCCGCAGATCACGGCGCCCCGGAAGCTCCGGGAAACCTGAACCAATACGGAATCGAATCCGCCTACGTGAACCCTGACGACTGGGACAAAGAAGCGGCGATTGCCGATCTCAAGAAGCGCTTCGGGATCGGCAAGGAGCTCATCACTCAATATTTTCACCCCTACGTTTATCTGAATCGTGAGATCATTGCGGAGAAGGGACTGAACCAAGCCGAGGTCGAAGAAGCGGTCGCGGAAGAACTGACGAAATTCAAGGGCGTCGCGATGGCAGTCTCCAGCACCGCGCTGATGGAAGGACGGATTTCCGAGACGGACATCACCCGCTCAATTTTGAACAACCACAATGCGAAGCGCTCCGGTGACGTGTTCGTAGTCTTTGAGCCTCACCACTTTATCAACGACTTCGATGGCCTAGAGGTCTCCTGCACCCACGGTTCTCCTTGGCGTTACGACACCTTCGTGCCGCTTGTCTTTGTCAGCCCCAGACTCAAACCTCAGCAAATCTACCGCGAAGTCCAGACCATCGACGTGGCCACCACGCTCTCCGCGATCATCGGTGCCAAGCCCCCCTCGGGTGCCAGTGGAAAAATCCTTCCCGAAGCGATCGGATCTCGTTGAAAATTTTTGAACACTTCTCACAGAAAAGCTCACACAACATGATACCCAGAGAATCCATACTCAAGATCGGCGATGCAATGAACGCTGCTATCATCGGCCAGCAAACCGTGGTCGAGCGTCTGCTTATCGCATTTCTCGCCGACGGTCACGTCCTCATGGAAGGTCTCCCCGGCGTTGCCAAGACCCGCTCGATCAAGACTCTCGGCAAACTGGTCGAGAGCGACTTCAGCCGGGTTCAGTTCACCCCGGATCTACTCCCAAGTGACGTCACTGGCTCCGAGATCTATCGCGAACAGAATGGCAGCTTCGACTTTCAGCCGGGGCCGATCTTCGGTAACCTCATCCTCGCCGATGAAATCAACCGCGCCCCGGCGAAGGTGCAGGCAGCACTGCTTGAGGCGATGGAGGAACGCCAGATCACGGTGGCAGGCAAGACACATAAGCTCCCGGATCTTTTCCTCGTCCTGGCCACGCAGAACCCGATCGAGCAGGAGGGAACCTACCCACTGCCGGAGGCGCAGATGGATCGCTTTCTTCTCTACGTGAACGTGCCATATCCTGCTGCGGAAAACGAGGGGGCCATTCTCAGGCTTGTCCGGGGCGAAAAATCAGGTACGTCCGCCGAGCCGATGCCTCCAATTTCGCAGGATGTTATTTTCGCCGCGCGCCAGGAAGTAAATGCCGTCCACGTCTCCGAATCTGCAGAGCAGTATATCGTCGATCTCGTCATCGGCACCCGCGAGCCGGAGCGCCACGGCGGGGATCTTGCGAAGTGGATCCGCCTCGGGGCCAGCCCGCGCGGAACTCTCGCCCTCGACGCCGCGGCACGCGCCCACGCCTGGCTCAACGGCCAGGACTTTGTTTCTCCCGACAATATCCGCGCCGTGGCGTCCGCCTGCCTGGCTCACCGTATTCATCTGAGCTACGAGGCGGAAGCGGCCGGCAAGACCCGCACCGAGGTTGTGGAAGAACTTCTCCGGACGGTGGTTGCGGTCTAACGAAAGGCATTTTGAACAGAAGCAAGCAAAGGCAGCAAAGCTAAGATCCCAACATATCATGAGCACTTCTCTTTCTCCGCGCTCTTCGCGTCCTTCTGTTCAAGACTCGAAGGCGCAAGTCAGCATCACGTTTGACGATCTGATCCTGTGGTGTCGGTGTAAATTGAATAGAAGGAAGAAAAGTTTGAAACAAGGCATTCAAGTCATGGGCATTGTGCTATTCTAATTTTTTTATGCATCCAAAGTTCCAACGTGCAAATGAGCTGACCCGCCGAGTGATTGGGGCGGCGATCGAAGTGCATCGGCTCAAAGGGCCGGGACTGATTGAGTCCATCTATGAGAAGTGCCTTCTGCGAGAGCTCCACTTGGAGAACATTCCAGCGAAACAACAGGTCGTCGTGCCCGTCGAATACAAAGGACTCGTCTTCGATGAACCACTGAAGCTCGACCTATTCGTGGACGATTGCCTGATTCTCGAACTCAAGGCGGTAGTTAAAGTCCTGCCGATTCACAAGGCGCAACTACTAAGCTACATGAAGTTGATGGATGTGCCGTTGGGGCTTCTCATCAACTTCCACGAACTGCGTTTGGTGGATGGCGTTCAGCGCCTGGTTCTTCCTGGTGCCGATGGTTCGGCGGAAGCAAGCAAAGGCCACAAAATATCATGACCAATTCTCTTTCTCCGCGCTCTTTGCGTCCTTCTGTTCAAAACTCGGAGGCGCAAGTCAGCACCACGTTCGACGAGTTGATCCTGTGGTTGAGTTACTGCTCCGGACGGTGGTCGCGGTCTGACAGAAGGTATTTTGAACAGAAGCAAGCAAAGGCAGCAAAGCAAAGGCCACAAAATATCATGATCAATTCTCTTTCTCCGCGCTCTTTGCGTCCTTCTGTTCAAAACTCGGAGGCGCAAGTCAGCACCACGTTCGACGAGTTGATCCTGTGGTTGAGTTACTGCTCCGGACGGTGGTCGCGGTCTGACAGAAGGTATTTTGAACAGAAGCAAGCAAAGGCAGCAAAGCAAAGGCCACAAAATATCATGATCAATTCTCTTTCTCCGCGCTCTTTGCGTCCTTCTGTTCAAAACTCGGAGGCGCAAGTCAGCACCACGTTCGACGAGTTGATCCTGTGGTTGAGTTACTGCTCCGGACGGTGGTCGCGGTCTGACAGAAGGTATTTTGAACAGAAGCAAGCAAAGGCAGCAAAGGGCACAGAACATCATGAGTAATTCTCTTTCTTCGCGCTCTTCGCGTCCTTCTGTTCAAGACTCAAAAGCACAAGTCACCATCAGTCTCGAGGAACTTCTGCTGCTGAAGGCAGATGCCCGCGGGTTCAGTTTCCTTCCCCGCCAGCCTGTCCATTCCCTTCTCTCCGGGCGCCATGCATCCCGCCTTCGTGGGCGTGGTCTCGCTTTCGAGGAACTGCGCCACTACGTGCAGGGCGATGATGTCCGCACCATCGACTGGAAGGCAACCGCACGGCTTCGCTCTCCCCACGTCCGCGTTTATAACGAGGAGCGGGAGCGCCCTGTTCTCCTCGTGGTGGATCAGCGCCGCCCCATGTTTTTCGGCAGCCGCCGCGCTATGAAGTCTGTTGCTGCTGCTGAAGTTGCGGCGCTCAGTGCATGGCGTGCACTGGCCTCGGGTGAGCGTGTCGGCGGCATCGTGTTCAACGACACGGAACTCGTGGATATTCGTCCGCACCGCAGCCAGACCCAGGTTCTGCGGATGATGCACGAACTGGTTCGCCTCAACCACGCCCTGACCGAGGGCGGAGATCCACCTCCTGCGACCGTAACGCTCAACGACGCACTCGAAGCTGTCTTGCGGCGTGCGAAGCACGATCATCTCGTTGTCCTGGTCAGCGATCTCGATGGTGCCGCGGAGGAGACGCGCAACCTTGCTACCCGGATTGCTGCGCACAATGATATAATCGTGGTCGGTATCTACGATCCGCTCGGCGCTTCACTGATACCCCAGCCGGGAATGGTTGCCGTAAGTGGAACGGAGCGGCTGAAGCTTCCCACGCACGCCGATTTTCCAGAGGCCTTCCGGGGTGCCTTCGCCAGCCGTCTCGAAAAGTGGACCGATATTTTTCAGGCACTGCGTGTGCCCGTCCTGCCGATCTCCACCGCCGTAGAGCCTGCCGCGCAGTTGCGCGATCTCTTCGGTAGAAAGCTCAAGCCCGGCTGACCCAGTTGAAACCCTTTTCTTTGACCACATGAACGAATCCAGTACCAGCCTCGACCGGCTCAACGACATCGTCGTCCCGCCGAGTGTGCCATGGTGGCCGCCGGCGCCGGGATGGTATGTCGTGATTGCTGTGGTGCTGCTGCTGTCTCTGTTTGTTGTGCATCGCGCCTGGAAGGCGTGGCGGGCGAATTCGTATCGACGCGCCGCTCTCCGTGAGCTCGCCTCACTGGATAGCTCTGTGGAAATTGCCACATTGTTGAAGCGCACAGCGCTGGCTTTCGCTCCACGTCGCGTAGTTGCGGAGAGTTCGGGTAGAGATTGGGCTGATTGGATCGAGATCCGCGCCGCAGAGCCGATGCCTCCCGAGATCAGAGAGTATCTCGCCTCGGGCATCTACGCCGAACCCCATGAACCTGTCTCAGCGGAATCGATGCGTAGCTACGCATCCCGCTGGATCTCCAAGCACCTAATTTTACCTGAGGAGCAACTTTCCCCCGAGTAGAGGTACCTATGCTAACTTTCGCTTACATATGGGTTTTCGCCTTCCTCCCGCTGCCTTGGCTCCTGAGGGCTGTCTTGCCGGTGCGACGTTCCTCTGAAATCGCGGTGCGAGTTCCCTTCGGTGATCGTCTCAAGGCGGCAGGAGAAATCGGTGCACCGGCCACCCGTGCCGCCAAGGGGCTATCGCGCCAGCTGTTTTCTTCCGTCCTTTGGCTGCTGATTTTGATCGCAGCGGCTCGCCCGCAATGGGTAGAGCCTCCCGTGGTCAAGGGACTCCCAACCCGTGACCTCCTCCTGCTTGTGGATCTCTCCGGCTCGATGAATCAGGAGGACTTCACGAATGCGGAAGGAAAAACCGTGGATCGTCTCACCGCAGTGAAAGAGGTGGCCGGCGATTTCCTAGAGCACCGCGAGGGAGACCGTGTCGGGCTCGTCGTCTTCGGCGATGCGGCCTTCCTCCAGGCACCATTTTCAAACGACCTTTCCCTTTCTCGCCGCCTGCTCGATGAAACCGCGATCGGGATGGCGGGGCCTCGCACGGCTTTCGGCGATGCGATTGGGCTTGGTGTCGGGCTTTTTGATGAGAGCGATGTTCCGGCGAAGACCATCATTGCGCTCACAGATGGCAACGACACGAAGAGCCAACTGCCGCCTGCTGAAG